>Ga0181594_10005892_pt1 | contig 10677 bp, 6 predicted proteins | sample 071ome_18_FD_145603 | JGI IMG/M metagenome (GOLD analysis project Ga0181594, IMG submission 145603) | Coastal salt marsh microbial communities from the Groves Creek Marsh, Skidaway Island, Georgia - 071413BT metaG (spades assembly) | ecosystem: Environmental > Aquatic > Marine > Intertidal zone...
AGTGAAGACGAGACGAGCGTTTTTTTTTCTTTTCTTTTCTTTTCTTTTTCGAAAAAAACGGCGGGAGAAGACTGCGACGACCGCTGAACTTCGCCGACTCGTTAGTTTAGGGTTTTCGTCGTAAAATTTGTGCGTTTCTCGTAAAACGGGCGGTTTTGGTGGTGCCTTTTTCCAGCAAACAGAGGGTCAGTCTCTAGAGAAGAAAGAAAATGGAAAACGAGACACGATAATTCGTTCGTTTTGTGTCGGCGCGCTCTCGCGTCGACGACGACGACGAGAAAGTCATCGCCATCATGAAACCAAAACAACTCCAATCGGAACTGCAAGATTTGCGGACGTTTTCGAACCCGAAACAGAATTTAGAGCAGTACGCGACGACGCCTTTATTGGCGACGAAATTGTTGCAAGTTGCCTCGGTGGAGTTTAACGACATCGAGGAGAAATCGGTGATTGATTTAGGCGTCGGCACGGGCGTGTTGGCGATCGGGGCGAAACTGATGGGCGCGGGACACGTGCTCGGTATAGACGTGGACGCGGACGCGTTGGAAGAATGCAAAGAGAATTTAGAGATGTACGATCCAGAATTAGAGGTGGAGTTGTGTTTAATGGACGTGGTCGAGTTGATTCGAAGATACGATAACGACGAAGACGAAGACGAAGACGAAGACGAAGACGAAGACGAAGACGAAGACGAAGACGAAGACGAAGACGAAGCGGTTAGTGTAAAAAGGAAGGATTACGTGTGGCCGAGAGCGGATACGGTGTTAACAAACCCACCGTTTGGTACGCGAAGGAAAGGTGCGGATGTGGCGTTTTTAGCCGCGGCGATGAAAATGGCCGAGACCGCGGTGTATTCGTTCCATAAGACGTCCACGAGAGAGTACATCGAGAAAGTAGCGGTGAAAAAATTAGGCGCGAAGAGCGCAAAAGTTGTGGCCGAAATGAAGTACGGGTTGAAGAATCAGTACGGTCACCACAGAAAAGATGAGGTGGAAGTGTTTGTGGACGTGTGGAGAATAGAGCCGTCGTCGTCAAAAGCAAAGAAAGATGACGACGACGACGAGAAAGATGAGATGTTCGAGCAAAATTTGAGAGATTTAGCCGCAAACATTGAAGAGTTGCAGCTGAGCGCGCGTCAACGCAAGGACAAGGAAAGAAACAAAAATAGCCGCAAAAATAGCGATAATAGAAAAAAATGGTGAGAGGTGTAGTAATCTTTCATTATGTTATGTATACGTGTGTGTGTGTATGCACGCGCGCGTGCGCGTGTATGCTCTATTCTCTAATAGTTCTAAAATGTACTACTCTTCTTCAGAAAGCGTCTCGTCCACGCCACTGAGTTCTTGCGCTAAAAGCTGCTCTCGCATTCTTTCGCACGTTTGCATCGCCTCTACCAACTGTGCAACGACGGTACTGTCTTCGCCGACAACTTGAGAAATTTCCGAGGCTATTTTCTTTGCTTTTTCGTTGATCTCTTCGATGTTTTCAATCATACTCCCAGCCTTGACTGTGTCCATCATAGACATCATGAGACACTCCAACGACAATTTAATAACAGAGACGTTGTGAACGGCAACTTGCGGGTGGAAATGGGGATTCGGGTAATACTTTTCGAAAGATGGCGTGAGTTCTAACCCGCGGTCCAACGCTACCTGCCATTCTGAAAATAGAACCGCGGCGTTCATGAACGACTCCAACGCCTTCACGCGTAAGTGGTGTCCTCTGGCGATGCCAACTGAAGCGCCGAAAAGCGCCGATTTTACATCAGTCAGGCTGTTAAACCGATCCCATGCACGCTTTAACGAGACACCATCGAAAACTTCTGTCGCAGACGATGAGTTCAACTTTTCAACCAGTTCAAACGCCTGACAAAATCGTTCAGCAATTTCAGCCACGACGACGTTTTTACAATCGCCCCACGTTTCAACAATCAGACGCGTCTTCTTTTTGTTGCTCTTTTTACTTGTGTTCGACTGACCGTACGTTTTCTGACCCGCAAACTCTGGGTCTTTTGATAAACCGACGAAAGCTTCACCTTCATCGTCTTCATCCATATCGTTATCTACGTCATCACCCTCGTTATCTCTGTCTTCCTCTTCATCAACGCTCTCTTCCAAGTTGAAGCTCGCCAACGCGCTATTGTTGTTATCCTCCTCTTCAAAGAACCCACCACTTTCCTCACTGAAGAGGCGATAAATGTGACACCCGCCGTCAACGATACCACCGGACGCGCGTTCAATTTCAAACCAGCTTTTTTGTTCGTCTTCGATGGTATACTTCGGTGCGCGAGGCAACGCTCGCAACTTATGTCCTCCAATCAAAGGAATTTCAGAAAGAGGGAAAACATCTTCGTCTTCCTCGTCTTCATCCGCGGGTAAATCGAAGCCGTAGTTCTTTTTCAACGATTTCGCTCTTTCTCGTTTTGGTTTCATCAACTCGTCGTAAGAAATCGTCAACTCTTCGCCCGGCAACACGTCTCGCAAACATCGGACAATCATCTTCTTACCTCTAAAAGTCGTGAAACAGTTTGGAGTTTCCGAATGATTCATCATCGCCGCCACCGGATAGACGCCAATACCGTACGGTCGCAATTCGTCGTCGCACAGTGTGTGACAATTCAATCGTAACTTTCCAATCAACTTTGCTAAATCTGCTACCGACGGTATGTCCTCGTACACTCTCTCGTACCTCTCCGCTCTCTCTTCGTCCGACACCACGTTCTCGTCCACGTTCAATGAGTGCGTCAGATACGCTCTCGTCATCGCCGCTAAAGTGTAATCGCTCTCGTTACTCATACCAAACGTCTTAGACTCCTCACCGTGCGTCAGCTGGTCGAAGACAGTCGAGTACCCTCGGCCTAATCCTAATTTTTCCGTCTTCCCTCCGTCGTCGTACGACTGCCTCGAGGCGCTCGCTCCGCGTTGTTTCGTCTTCTTCTCTTCGCTCCGTGGCACTTCGTTCTCCACGTCCTCGTTCTTCATTTCTCGTTGCATCCGCCAGACGATTTTACTCGCCAACCGCACCGTCGCTTTCGGCGCTCGCAACTGGCAACTCTTCAGCGCTTTCGTCTCTTTATCGTAGCCATCTTCCCAATCTTTCAACTGGTTTTCGCGGGAGAAATATCGGGCAAATTTCGTCGCCGAGCACCGCTGCAACTGCTGCTTTTGTTCTCTCTGTTGCGATGAAGAAGGAGAAGAAAAAGAATTCTTCTCGTCCGCCGATTCGAACGTGAAGTGGTCGCGCTCGCGGAGACCGTCGTCTCGGAGGACCGCCGCGTACGGTTCGGATTGGAAGAGGACGGCGCCTCGTTTCAACGGAGAAGAAGAAGAAGAAGAAGAAGCGAGCAAGCCTCTGTTCTTCGCGCCCGGAAATCGACCGAGAGAAAACGATAGTTTATCGACGTTAACGCCGCCTTCTTCTTCTTTCCGCGCGTCGTTTGGTTCGTCTTCCATCGTAAGGACGTGATTGATACAGAGTGCGTAGAAAAGTGCGGATGAAAGAAAGTTTTTCGAATTTTGGACGACAGGAAAGGCACCCCCAAAACAGGGAGAAGAAAGGTGCGCGTGTTTTTGTTGACGAAGCGAGCGAGCGCTTACGCGCACGTGAAGGTTGCGAGGCGACGTCGAGTAATTCTACTAGTTATTGATGAAGCAGTAAAGCAGTATTCGTCGTCATATCACACAACTAAAATAAAGCGTACGTACGAACACGCAGAAGCGGCGTTCGTCGTCATATCGCCAAACATTTTAAATGAAGTGTATGTACGAACACTTTTTCTCTTTCTTATTCTTCTTTTATTTCTTTCTCTTTTACTCTCTTTCTTCCCTTTTTATCTTTCGTCTTCGTGGTATTGAGTAGTATTAGTGGTGTTCTTTTTTTACGCGGTGGACGGTTGGATGCGCATGCGATCCAACTGCTTTTGCGTGGGCAACTTCACCTTGGTCGCCAAGCCCAACTTTTTCAACCCCCAAATCAAATACCACGTCATGTCGACTTGCCACCACTCCAAGCCGTGTCTGGCGCTAAATTCGAACGCGTGGTGGTTGTTGTGCCACCCTTCTCCAAATGCTAAAATTCCAACCGGCAAGTTGTTTCTGGACAAGTCGCCGGTGTTGTACGTTTGTTTGCCCCAGCAGTGGGCGACGGAGTTTACCGCCCAGGTGATGTGGTATACCCAGACAGTTCTGACGCAGAAGCCCCACACCAAGAAGGGCAAACCGCCGAGAAGGTACAAACCTAACGCAGAGGCGGCGACGTGCCACATGTACGTCTTCTCCAAGAATCGGTAGAACGGTTGCGCGGCCATCTCAGCGGCGTTGGATCGGTCGCCGACTCTTTCGATGGTGGCTTCGTTGTCCAACAACCATCCCATGTGGGACCACCAAAAGCCTTCGTACGGCGTGTGCGGGTCCTTCGGGGTATCGCAGTGCTGGTGGTGGTATCTGTGCGAAGATGCCCACTCGATCGGGTCGCCTTGGACCGCCAACGCGCCGCAATACGCCAACGCGTACTCCAACCACTTCGGTGTTTGAAACGACTTGTGCGACAGTTGCCTGTGGTAACTCAACGTAATTCCCAAGCATCCGGTGATGAAATACATGATCCAAAAGCAACTAAACGCTTGCCAGGTGAAGTAAAACGGCGCCAACAATGCGCCAACGTGCATGGCACCGATAAACGACACGTACGTGATATCCGTGCCCAACCACTTTCGCACAAACGCGTTCTTCTTCGGGCTGGCGATGATATCGGATAAAAACACCTTATGCGCCGGCTTCACACCTTCCCAAGCGCCCTTCGCCGCCGCAGCAGCTTCGCTGTTCACCGCCGACCAAATCTCCGACGCTTTTTGCACCCCTTCCTGACCAATTCTTCTCCAAGACGTGAGAATCTTCTCCTCGTCCGGGTCATCCGGCATCGCAATCGCTCGTCGCGGGCTCACCGCGTCGCCTCTTCTTTTCGTCGTCGTCATTTGATGATGTGTATTTATTCTTCTGCTGTCGTTATGCAAAGCGCTCGCGCGCAACGTCACTCTGTTGCTCTTGTTCATCACTACAGAGTTTGATTTCATCGTAAGAGAGAGAGAGAGAAAGAAAGAGTTTTGAAGTTAGCCAAAAGTAATAATAATACAAAGAGAGAGTTTGATGTTTTTGAAAAAAAGAGTGGCACAAAAGCTACCAGCGAGAGCCACACACGCGAAACTCTCTCGAAAGAAAAAAGGAATATATTTAAATCGATCGATAAAAGTCGCTCTTCTTCTCTCTTCTTTGCTTTCCCCAAACCATCAGATCGAAAGAATCTCTCCCTTTTTTGAAAAAAAAAAAAGAGAGAGAGGAACTCTCTTGCGACGACGACGAAAAAAAACAAAAAAAAAAGAGATAAAATCAAAAAAAACGCACCTCCTTCGCGCGCTGCTGCCGCTGCTTTCAAAAAACCTCTTCCGCTGCTGCTAAAATTACTGCTACTGCTGCTGCATCTTCTGGATGCGCTCGTTCTTCTGTGCGTCGCCGTCGACGACGAGGCGGTGGTGGAGGAAAGCGTCATCATCATTTTTTATTTTTATGAAAAATGGATCTTCGTTCTCTCTCTCTCTTTTATTCTCTCTTTTCTCCTTAAAATGGTGGAGGAGGAGGGCAGAAAAATTCTCTCTTCTCTCTCTCTCTTTCTCTTCTCAACACAACAAGCGCGCGCTCGAAAAGAGACGAGGTCAGACGGGACGAAGCTCTGGAAAGAAGATCGGCGTCGGGTTTGAGCTTGGAAAAAGAGCAGATCAGAACCGGAGAGGGTCTTTCTCTCTCGCTTTTGCTCTCTCTTCTGTTTTTCTCTCTCTCTCGGGGAAAGAAAAAAAAATTGTGTGAAGGATATGCGAGTTCACGTGACGTCTTCTTTCCTTTTCTGTTTAGGGTTTTACAATAAACCCTAAATCTCTCTTGTGAGGAACCAGAGAGAGAGCTTTTGAGCTCTTTACAAAGAACACGCACGTGTTTATTACTCACTCGCGTGCGCTTTTAAAGCGACACACACACAATCACACACTCGCAATTCACCGCAATCGCTCTCGTGTCGTCTGAAGACGTTCCTCTCGGTCAGAATAAACGCGGAGGAGAGGCGTTTTACTGCCACTGCTTTACTTTTTTCCATCTTTTTGTTTTTGAGAAAAGAAAATGGAAGAAGGAGCAACGAACTCGACGTCGTTCGGGACGAAAAAAGAGTGGACCGCACCGCTCGCTTTCCAAAGCGTATCGCTGTTCCTGCTCGCGGCGTTGCTGGAAATTTTAGGCGGATGGCTCGTTTGGCAGTTTTGTCGAGAGAAGAGACCGATTTGGTATCTTTTGCTCGGGTGCGTCGTGTTGATTGGATATGGCGTAGTGCCTACTTTTCAACCGCTGGAAGATTTCGGGCGAGCGTACGCCGCGTACGGCGGGGTGTTTATCGTTGGCAGTTACGTTTTTGCGCGCATAGTAGATGGCTTTATTTTAGATGCAGGCGATTACATCGGTGCGACGATTAGTCTAGTAGGCGTGGTGGTCGCCATCGCTTGGCCCCGAAGCGGCGGCGGTTTGAGTTCTTGAATTTTCGTTTACGATGTTGATACTTCTTCAGCGTGTGTAGCGTAGCGCATTTAGATTAGATATACATAGCGTTTCTTGTTACTATTTCCTCTCAAAAATCATCCCAACGCTTTTCATCTCTCTCGAATCGCCGTCGTAATCCACCGGCACAGAGTGACTCTGAATAGCCAACATCGTCTTATCGAAAGTCGAGTCTTTCACGAACGCTCTGACGTTTGCCTTCGCCGGAGGATTCATCCACGTCGTCACGTCGATCGGAGCGCTCACGTTAAACACAGCCGTCGTTAGCCTCAACACGTCTCCTACTTTTACCCGTCCATCTTTTGCCGCGTTCGAATCCGGAACAATCTCCACCACTTCTATTTGCGTCTCAATGCTCTGTTTCAATCTCGTCTCTTCTAAAATCAATCCGAGAGGCCTTTCTATTTCCACCGCTATCAACTCTCCGGTGTACTCAATCGACGTCGTTTGCATTTGATTCCCACCTAAATCGAGGGAAATCGTTCGTTTCTTCGCGGATTTGTTTTTGTCGCCCTCTTCTTCTTGACCGGTGAGAGCGATTTCAAATCGGTCTTGTCCGATTCCAGAACTGTTTCGCGTGAGAGCGTCGCCTCTTCTCCTCGTCGTTCGAAACGAGGAAGAAGAAGAAGGCGCGGAGGAAACGTGGCATTGGCGCGCGAGGGATGAAACGTGGTGCGCGTTCATTCTTTCGTGTGTGTGGCAGTTTGTTTTTATCTTGCGAGCGCGCGTTTCTTTCGTTACTTTTGAAGTGTTTTGTGTGGTTTCCTTGAGCTAAACAAGTTGAAAACTACAATCACACGCTATACTTTTTTTTATCTGGACTGATTCTTGTACTCCCACTCGTTGGCCATTTTGACGTATGAGTTGATAGAATCTCTCAATCTAGTCAGCTCGATCGGTTTCCGTCCGGTTTCCTCGAAATTCTTCTGTTCGTTGGTTAAGATTTTCGTTTGCCACTTCTTTTGCAGCTGGTCGTAATCCGCCGCGGCGGCGTGCTTTGGGTGGTTCGCGGCTCTGTATTCCATGGCAAACTCTTGGACGATATCGCTGACGATGGAGGCGAAGGAGAGTGAGTGAGGGTCGTCGAATTCGTCGTTCCTTTTCGGTGCGGATGGCGCATCCGAAGCTCGCGGCGGAGGCGCGCCGGCTGGAAGCGGGGGATTGACGGGAGGCTGCGCGCTAAAATTAGCATCCATTCGCTGGCGTTTTGCGCTCCCTCCGCCGTAACCGCCACCACCGGTATTGTAGCTGTTGTAGCCGTTATTGTTGTAACCGTTGTTGTTGTAGTTATAGTTTCCGTTATTGTTGTAGTTGTTGTAGTTTCCACCTCCTCCACTTCCTCTGCCGCCGGTGTGGTTCGAGTAAGGTGGATACTGGCGATTGGACGGCGTTTGCTGTTGATTGTAGTAGTTTTGGTACCCACCATTCGCCGACGCTGGCATTGCCGGCGTTGTTTGTGATTTCCATCCGCTCGGTAAAGCTCTTCCGATCGCATCTCTTTGGGTGTTATTCGCGGCACTACCTGGTGGAATACGTCCTCCCGTGCCGGCGAATCTCGGCGGCGGCGCTAAGCCGGTTCGATTGAATCCCATGCCGCTTCCTGGAGGCGGCGGGCCAGCAGAGTTGAATCCACCACCTCGACCACCCATGGTCGTCGCGCTCCCAGGCGGCGCGCTGCTACCAAAAACACCTGCGCTTCCGGGAGTGCGCATGGGTGGCGGTGTGCCCGTTCGAAAACCGTTTGGCGGCATACCGGCGCCCATAGGCGTCCCCATTCCACCGCGCATGAAACCTCCACCTGGTGTCATTCCACCTCCGTTCATGTTCATACTATTATTTATGTTCGCGCTATTCAACCGTCTAATACTCTCTGGTTCACCTTTGTCGATGATAGTTCCTTGCGGAACTTTCTGGTTCGCAAACTCAGTCGCAACTCTTTGCAACTCGGAGTCCTTCGCGTACCGCAACTCACCGAGTAAATCAAAAAAGCTCCCTCGCGCCGTCTTTGTGTCGCGCATAGCTGCTAACGTCGCTTCTTTACACACCGTCAACCAGTTTCCTAAAATTCTCAAAACTTTTCTCAACAGCGGAGCTCTTTGTGGAGAACACAACGCGCCGCCTAATCGACTGATGCACGTTTGCAAAGCTCCCGTCCCGCCTCTCTCCGCGAGCACTCTTTGCAATTGCGTGCTTCCCGTCATCGATATCGCTTCCAAAAGCAATCCCAAATCTCTCTCAGAAACTTGCGATTCACCTTTTTCGTCCACTGGATACGCCAAGTTGAACATTTGAATCGATTTGAGACACGCTTTTTCGTTGCGCAAAGCGCCTTTGGAGTTGCGCAAATCGTCCATAGCGACATCGATTTCCGAACGTCTTTGAGACGCGCTCGAAATTCCGCCCCATTTGGCAGCGTACGAACCAGCTGGTGCGCGGACGCGAGAACGCCCTCCTCCACCACCACCACCAAAGCTCGGCACGGATCTCTTCTCAGATTTCAATCGTTGTTTCTCCTCGTTTTCGTATTTCTTCTCGCGCGCCTTTTTGGCGCGATCGTACGCTTTTTGTTCATCCGGCGGCCGCCACTTCTTCTCATCCTCTTTGAACTTTTTCGATTCAGAGCGCTTGAACGAACCTCCGGCACCTTTCTCTTGTTCGTGTTGTAATCGAGCTTCCTTTTCTTCTTTCACGATTTGATCTTCGTCGCACTCTAACATCACCGGCGTTTCGTCGTCCAAGTGCAACTTTTCCTCGTCTTCGTCTTCGGAATCATTGGCGTACTTTTCCGCCTCTCTCGCGGCCTTCGCACCGCCAATCCATCCGCAGCACGCGGCAGTTTCGCAGAAACATCTCATTGGTTTTTCTCCGTACCTTTCAAATTTATAATCGATGGTAATTTCTTCCCCGGGTTGAATCTCTCTCAGCGCGAAAACGCCGATGCACAACTCGCCTTTTACCATCCATTTTTGCGTCTCGCAGTTTGGATCACAAGAGTGATTCAAAAACCTCCCCACGCCACCTCTTTCCGTGGCATCGATAGTTTCAGAACTCGATAACGTCATGAAATAAAAATGTCGCCTCTTTTCCCTCGCGTATTGCCTCTTCCTTTCCTCGTACGCTTCTTCGTGCAACACCTCGCCGACGTATTCCAACACAAACTCGCCTGGTTTAATATTCTCGTCCGAGAACAACCCGTGCCCTTTCTTACTCGACCGCTTCACCTCTAATCCTTTATACTTCTTCCTAGAAAACCTCTGGTTCTTACACGCGGTCGAACACGGACAAAATTTAGGATCGCACTCCGTTAACACCAACCTGTTCACGCACTCTTCCTCGCAGCCGCTTCCGGTTTCCGGGTCGATGGTACAGTTACACACCATGATGTCGTCCTCGGTTAACTTTCTCGGCTCTCTGTGCTTGAAGATGTTTCGAGAAACTCTCGACCAGACGTGCGCATTTTCGATTGGTTTGCACATCGCGTCGTCGTCGTCCGAGTCGTCCGATTCGCCGCCGCCGCTTTTTTTCTTCCTCCACCCTCCTGCGCCTTTTTTCTTCTTCTTCTCGCCGTCGTCGTCGTCGTCCCCGACATCTCCGCTCCCACCACCACCGAACAACTCTCTCTCGTCCTCCTCGTCCTCCTCCAAAATCTTCCTCCCAATCTCCTCCGCCTGTTTCCTCTTCTGCTCTCTCTCCTGCGCTTTCATCAAAACGTCGATTTCATCGTCGATCAACTCTTGAGGATCGTCGCACGTCGAAAATTCCTGGTGGAAGTTTTTGTGGCAAAACCATTGCTCGTGTTCGCCCAATTTCGTCGCGACAAAGTTCGGCACGCGTCGCCAGACTTGACACGAGTCGCACTGGACCCACGCGTCCGTCGTTAAAGGCGTCTGCGCGAGCAGGTCTCTCAGCGCTTGCGAGTAGTGCTCCTCGATCTTCATCTCTCTCTCTGTTTTTCTTTCGAAGTTCGATTTCTTTCCCTCTCTCTCGATTTCAAAAATGGAAAAAAGAAGAGAAGCAAAAAACTCTCTCTCTCTTCTCTTTTCGGCAGGGTCGAGCTCTCTCTCTCTCTCTCTCTCTCTCGCTT
>Ga0181594_10005894_pt1 | contig 10674 bp, 10 predicted proteins | sample 071ome_18_FD_145603 | JGI IMG/M metagenome (GOLD analysis project Ga0181594, IMG submission 145603) | Coastal salt marsh microbial communities from the Groves Creek Marsh, Skidaway Island, Georgia - 071413BT metaG (spades assembly) | ecosystem: Environmental > Aquatic > Marine > Intertidal zone...
CCAGCGTCATCGATACGGAATACAACAACGTACTGGAATACGCTGAACGTGAATGTCGCGATATTCCCAATCATCACGCCGAGCATTTCGATGAGATGAGCCATGAAGTGTTTGGCGAAAAGGGCAGGCACTACCCCTTTGGTTACCGCGAGTGGGACGGCCGTTACTACTTTAAAAACGAAGAAGAACCCAAGCAATTCGCAGCCCTGCTATTGCATTGCCGCGACAAAGCTCGGGATCTCACCGTCAAAGCAGAAATCGAGATTGAGTATGCGGACCTAAGAACCGTGGAAATCATGCGCAGCCGCTATTGGATGCTGTTGATGAAACGAGATTCGGCTTATCAATTAGCCTATCTGATACGCGCCGCAAAAATACCCTGCCAGCTCGCCGAGTTTGAATGGCGTCGCAGTGATTTGGTGTTTCTGGTGCTCAAGAAAACCGACTATCGCACCGCCCAAATCGTCGAAGCCTTGGTGCGACGTCACTTTCCACGCAGTGTGGTGGAGTGGGGGCGCTACCTGTGTACCCATCAAGTGCCCTTCCGAAATCGCTAGGCCCTTTTCTTCACGACCATCGTGATTAATGGGCTGTGCGACCGGCTTTCTTCTTACGGCGCGACACCAGATAACGATGCCAGCCCATGGTGAGAAACCCACCGCAAATGAAGATGAGGGCCGTCAGAACAAATAGCAGCGTGGTATCAGACATACGTCAAACTCCTAAACCTCAGAATAAATTCTTAGTCCTTACTATTATTTATAGTTGATGCTCAGATGAGTACAATGGCCGACCCAATATACAGATGAATTGGTTCTAACATCCTTTGGACTTTAGACTTGGGTTGCTCAAGAGCCTCGCTAATGAATAAGACACTATGAATAAGACCAACCTAGAAGCCGCAGTCATGCGCCGTTTTTTAGAACACCTCAACACCCGTAAAGACGTTCAGAACATTGAGTTGATGACTCTAGCTGGCTTCTGCCGCAACTGCCTAAGCAAATGGTACAAAGCAGCAGGCAGCGAAGAAGGCTTGACGATCACAGACGAAGAAGCACGCCAGTGGGTTTATGGCATGAGCTATGACCAGTGGAAAACCGAATATCAGCTCCCTAGCTCAGATCAGCAAATGGCGCTTTTCAACCAACAGCAAGCGCTTCAGGCTGACATGACATCGTTTCGCGAGAAGCTGGCCAGCAACACCGTGGCCTTCAGTGAGACCCTAGCCCTTGTTGAAAAGTGGTATGACGTGCAATCCACAGCCTTCACCAATGGCTTGGACGAGCAAGCAGTCGAGAACGCCGCTGGGCAAAATGAAGGCAGCTTAAAAGTGTTCGCCCTTGGTCGCTTGAACGGATTCACTCCTGAACAAGCGCTCGCGTCTTTCGGAGAGCATTATCGAGATGTGTTGGCCACGCCAGACGGCGAAGACCATCAGAACATTCGCCAGTTCATGCGTCACGGTTGGGCAGGCATTCAGTTCCATGGCGCTCCGATGACCCTAAAAGCGGCTCAGTAAATAGCCCACGCTTTTTTTGCGCTGGCCGACAAAAGCACATATTAGGGTTTTCCCAATCCTGCTTGAACAGGCATAATGCCTGTTCTCGTCGCGCCAGCTCAATGCTTAGCAAGGAATGAAAATGGATACGGCCATGAATGGGCAGACCGCTCTTAGCTTAAAAGCCAGCCTACACCCCTTTACTCTACTCGAGCTTCACAGCACCCAGCTGGACGTCATCGAGGCCGACCTACAGCAGCGACTCACCCAAGCACCCGAGCTACTCAAAAACGCCCCTGTGGTTATTCAAATGCCGAAGCAGCCACTGGACGTAAGCTGGGCCGAATCACTCATTCAAACCCTTCGCCAACTGGGTTTCATTCCCGTGGGTCTTCGAGTAGAAGCAAAAGACAACGCCTTGTCAGAACATCTAAACCTACCGATCTTTGCCGACAGCGCTCCCCGAAAAAAAAGCACAGCCACGTCAGAACATGAAGCCCCCATGCTCGTTAAGACCGTGCGCAGCGGCCAACAATTGGTTAACCCCAAAGGGGATATCGTTGTCCTCGGTAATGTGGGCCAAGGTGCTGAAGTCCTCGCCAGTGGCAATATTCATATCCATGGCCAGCTTTCCGGTCGAGCCCTTGCAGGCATCCAGGGCAATGAAAAAGCCGTCATCTCTTGCGGCACCATGAAAGCCGAACTGGTGGCCATTTGCGGACAGTATCTTGTCAGCGAAGACCTGCCTGAGGGTCACTGGCAAAAGGCCTGTTACATTTCTCTCATCGATGGCCGCTTGAACATCGAAGGCAATTAAGAAATACTGCCACTACATTACGAGAGCGAAGATTTGTAGCGGACACAAATCAATAATCGCCAGGCCTCTGGCCACCAGCCAATCACACACACAGAGTTACACGCATTATGGCTAAAATCATCGTCGTTACGTCAGGAAAAGGGGGAGTGGGGAAAACCACCACCAGTGCAGCCATCAGCACCGGATTAGCCCTCAATGGATACAAGACTGTTGTAGTCGATTTCGACGTGGGTTTACGTAACCTAGATTTGATCATGGGGTGCGAACGTCGTGTGGTGTACGATTTCGTCAACGTGATTAACGGCGAAGCCAACCTCAAGCAAACCCTGATTAAAGACAAGCGCAGCGATAACCTGTTTATTCTGCCTGCAAGCCAAACCCGAGATAAAGACGCATTGACCAAAGAAGGCGTCGGTCAAGTGCTTGAAGAGCTAAAGCAAGAATTCGACTTCATCATTTGTGACAGCCCTGCCGGCATCGAGCACGGCGCACAAATGGCGCTGTACTTTGCCGACGAAGCCATCATCGTAACCAACCCAGAAGTCAGCTCGGTACGAGACAGCGACCGTATCATTGGCATCTTACAGAGCAAGAGCCAAAAAGCAGAGAACGGTGAAGAGGTCAAAGAACACCTATTGTTGACCCGCTACAACCCTAAGCGCGTCGATGCCGGTGAAATGCTCAGCGTAAACGACGTCGAAGAAATCCTCGCCGTGGATCTACTGGGCGTGATTCCAGAATCCGAAGATGTGCTTAAGGCATCCAACCAAGGCACACCCGTGGTACTCAACCAAGACAGCATCGCAGGCCAAGCGTACAGTGATGCGGTCTGCCGCCTAGTGGGCGAAAACGTACCTCATCGTTTCTTAGAATCTCAGAAGAAGGGTTTCTTAGCCCGAGTATTTGGAGGCTAGCATGGGTTTACTGAACTTCTTCAAGGAAGAACCAAAGTCGTCTGCCTCTGTTGCCAAAGAACGCTTGCAAGTCTTAGTGGCCCATGAGCGCAATCAACGCAATGCTCCTGACTTCTTGCCAGCCATGCAACGAGACATCATGGCCGTCATCGCCAAATACATTCAACTGGACGATGACCAGATTCAGGTCAGCATTGATAACCACGACCAATTATCTGTACTGGAAGTGAACGTCACCTTGCCTAACTAGCAAGTTAAAACGCACGAAACAGACAGACACAAAAAAGCCCGCATTCGCGGGCTTTTTCATTAAGACTGAAAACTGGCAGGATCGATCCATTTGCCAAGAGAGCGACGGTCGACGATCAAGCCATCTTTGTGATCAACGAAACGAAACACGACGATCTCGCCAATTTCAACGCCCAAGTCCGTGCTATCAGACTCATAACGGTATTCTTTTTCATCAATGGTCAATGTGTGACGAAAGTACTCAGGTTTGCCGACCCACTCGATGAAGGGGCCTTCTGTACTCACTGCCTGTAGCTGGCCTCTGCCCTGTTGCTTTTGAATTTTGTTACGACGAAAACCACCACGGGCCATACCACTACCTCTAACGACTAAAACGGCTGCATGAATCTAAAGCGGCGCCATTCTACCGATTTCGGTGCCGACTGCCTACCGCCCTTTAAAAACAGGATCTAGTCTAAACTTAGTATGAATCTCAAGATCGAGCCAACGGATAGGCCTATGCAAGCAAGACACATTTTATTGAAAACCCCTCTACTGGTTCACCCCATCATGAGCGCCTTAGATCAAGGGGCCGATTTCGCTCAATTGGCCCAAGAACACAGTGCTTGCCCCAGCGCGCAAAAAGGGGGGGATTGGGGGCATCTAGACAATACGGCACTGCCTGAGAATATTTTACAAGCACTGAGCGATGCGACGGTCGGGCAAGTCATCGGCCCCATTGAGAGTCGACACGGTATTCATTTGATCAAACTGGAATCGCTCTAGCCAAATTCAAGGAACAAAAAAAAAGGCGAGCTAAGCTCGCCTTATCTTTTTGACGTTCAAGATTACTTGGCTAGATCATCAAGATAGCGCTCAGCATCTAGGGCGGCCATACAGCCGGTGCCCGCAGAGGTAATCGCCTGACGGTATACATGATCCATCACATCCCCTGCCGCATAAACCCCTTCTTTACTGGTCAGAGTAGCGTTGCCTTCTAGACCACTTTGTACTTTGATGTAGCCATTGTGCATCTCTAGCTGGCCTTCAAAGATCTCTGTGTTGGGCTTGTGACCGATGGCCACAAACACACCTGCCAGATCGATCTCTTTGGTGTCACCAGATTGGTTGTTCTTGATGCGAACGCCAGTCACGCCCATATCGTCACCAAGCACTTCATCTAGTTCGCTGAACCAGTGAATTTCGACGTTGCCGTTTTCGGCTTTATCGATCAGCTTATCCGCTAAGATTTTTTCGCTGCGGAAGCTATCGCGACGGTGGATCACGTGTACCTTGCTAGCAATGTTCGATAGGTATAGAGCTTCTTCAACCGCCGTATTACCGCCACCAATCACGCACACTTCTTTGTTCTTGTAGAAGAAACCATCACAGGTCGCACAGGCTGATACGCCCTTACCCTTAAACGCTTCTTCGCTGTCTAAGCCTAGGTACATGGCGCTGGCACCCGTACAAATAATAAGCGCATCACAGGTGTATACGCCTTGATCACCCGTTAAGCGATACGGTTTTTGCGACAAATCCACATTATTGATGTGATCGAACACCACCTCGGTTTCGAAACGCTCCGCATGCTGCTGCATACGCTGCATCAATTCAGGACCTTGGACCCCTGCCACATCACCTGGCCAGTTATCCACTTCTGTGGTCGTGGTCAACTGACCACCCATCTGCATACCGGTAATGACCACTGGCTTTAAGTTCGCGCGAGCGGCATATACTGCGGCCGTGTAACCCGCAGGACCGGAACCAAGAATCAGTAGTTTGATGTGACGTTCTGACATATTTACTCCTTAATACCTAAAACCATTGAGAAGTCGTGGCGGACACGTTCGCCTGACAATATCAACGACTTCTCCATGCCTCTAGCGTAACCCGTATGGTTGACTCCCACTATGGGACCAAAGTGCGAAACATTAAAGGGCGAACTATAGCAAAAGTCTATACCAATGGCTTGAAGATTCTGCACGTTATCCCATATGTGAAACTCTGTCCCATGAGCTTTGTTAATGGGGGTTATTGGCCCTAACTATAGTACACAAGTACATCACTTTTTTACGAACTGGAACATTTCCACTTTCCTATTTAGTTTCAATTACTTACCAAGCCCAATGTGACGAAGCAGAAGATGCGTCAAAAGTTGCTCGTTGATGGGACTGGTTGCGCCGACCAAGATTAAGTCAAACAGCACTCAAGATGGATTGTTTGACGAGGGCGCAACCCCTGTCAAACCGGCTAACCAAGGAACCACGCATGTCAGATCGTGCACGTCAGACTCAAGCCAAGAGTCGTTTAGGCTCGCTACTCATTAAGAAAGGTCTACTGACCTCTCAACAACTCGATCAGGCCCTACAGCAACAACTCAAAACCGGCATGCGCTTGGGTGAGGTGCTCATTGCCCAGGGGTTATTAACAGAACGTCAACTGAACCGTGCGCTTAAACGTCAAAGTCGCTACCGGTTTATCGCTGCTTTTATGGCCATGCTGATGGGTCCACTTTCAATGGGTGCCTTTGCCAGTCAAAATCAAACCGATTCTTCACAGCAGGCTAATGCAGAACAAACCCTGGAGAAATATCGAGGCCTGCAAAGCTTAGATGATGACGAACTAGACTCGGTTCAAGGCCAAGCCCTTTTAGGCACACCACAGGAAGCCTTTGCTAATTTATATCAAGCCGCCGAAGGCGACTTAGAAGAAGACGAGCTTGGTGCCTTGGATGATATGGTCTCCATTTTAAATCCGTTAAGCAGTTTATTAGATGCTGACGTTTCCATTACAGGCGTGAAATACCATGATCATAAACCCAAGCAAATTGTTCATGAAGACGGTTCGATCGAGCTGGCCATGCCCGCTGAGATTAAAGAAATTGCCATGCGGGATTTACGCGTAAAAGGCGCGCCAGCCACCAGCAGTTTTGGTGACATTGTCATCAGTAATATTCGGTTTTCTGAAAACAGTTCCATGCGCATTCGCATTCGCGAATAACACGCAAATCACTCAATTAGCATTCGCTAATTTGGTGCAAAATAAACCGCTAAAAACCCAGTAAAACAATCGGATTAAAGCGTTGATATTTAGCTATCAACGCTTTTTTTTATGGGCTTTATTTCTATGAGCTTTATGTAACTAAAAAGGATACAAATTTCATAAGTTTTTGATGATTTTTAACAGGCAATCTGACGAGGGTTGTCTAGTCTCAATAGTGCGAGGAATAACTTTGGTCGAAGACAATTCGAAGGACGCACTAATATGAAAACAAACAAACTCCTGCTGGCCACAGCCGTGTCCGGCGTGATGCTATCTGGCTGTATCGATTTATCCAGCGATGATAAAGAGCAGCTAAAAGCATTCTTAGATGGGTACGCAGAAGAGCAAGATGAAGAAATCTCTACCTCTGATGCCCGTGAAAAAGATTACCTTGGCACCGACGTCAGCGATTCAGACGCTCAAGGCTCAGCCCGCATCGGTGGTGAAGTAGCCGTTAGTACATTAGAAGAACGCTCTGGTGGGTTAACGAGTATTTCATCTCGTATGCAAAGTCGAGCAGTGGACACCCTCACGGCCGCCAATTTCAAAGTATTTTATATCAACGGTAAAGGCCAAAAAGTTGAACTGAGCAGCGCGAACTTCAACGTGCTGATTAACTATCCATCGACAGGGGAACCTCAATATATTATTGAAGGGCTGGGCGATGGCATTAACTACATTGTTAAAGTCACGGTCACCGTAGATGGTGAAGGCATTGATCTTCAATCTGTAGCATTTATACCTAAAGGCGCCAGCAAGTCACCTAAAGCGGTCATCGATCCTGTAAGCACCGTGGTCGCAGAAGCGGTACAAGAAAAAGTCGTAGACGGTTTCTTTGCCACAGGTGGCGACACCTTTTCACAAGACTACATTGGCGACTTAAAAGAAACCATGACCGCGGCCATTAAGGAGGTCATCACGTCTAATCCTGAACTGTCCATTGATGACTTTATTGCAGCCATTGACACAGAAGAAGGCACCAACAATTTGGTGAGCAAATTGCTTGCAGATGAAACCGTATCCGGCGAAGTGGACAAGCTAGAATCGGTAGCAGTGGAAGAAAAATTTGAAGCCCCAGACACCATTAGCGACGCGCAACAGGCTCGTGATTACATGGGTCGATTGTTTAACCAATTGTTCGGTGACGATCCATCAGAAGGCGGTGAAGGAGGTGGCGCGCCACAATTCTTCATCGATTTCTTTGGTGATGAATATTTCGCTGGCAGCGAAAGAACCATCGGCCAAATTATGTCGGCCCTATCTACAGGCCTAACCCCTGAAGGCGGTGTAACCCCGTTTGGCTCCACCGAACAAGCGGCGGCCCTTGCCGCATTCAAAGGCGATCTATCTGACATCTACACCACGCTAGATGCCATCGCCACGCTAGAGGCGAAGGCCACATTAACCGAAGCAGAAAAAGAAACCCTGTTCAATAACCGCCGTCAAATCGCTGAAATCCCGCAAATGATTTTGGGGATCTTCCCGCCCAATGAAAGTGCTACCGTTGCGTCTTTCGATACGGCCAGTGTTTTGAGCGTCCCCCAAGCCATTACGTTGGTGTTCTATGTGCTTGATGTGTATATGGATCATGACGACAACTCTGGCGGCGACGGCGGTGCAGGTGGCGAAGGCGGCGACGACTTCGATCCGTTCCAGTTACTCACCTTGTACGGCTTTGATTTTGCCACCGACGGCGCGACCTACTCTAGCATTGGAGTTAATTGGCTAGGTGTGCACCCTGGACGCATGTGGATTTCCGATGGCATGGGCGGCGGTCAAGACGTCAACGTGCTGAACGTCTTCACCTGTGTGGAAGCCTTCCCGTTTGAGGATGACCTAGGGAATCCGGTCTACGATGTCTCGTCAGTGGTACTCACATACCCAACCGCAAACGGTACCGCAACACTGAACCTTGTGGATGAATCCACCTACAACCAAGAAGGGGGTGGCGATCCATTCGGTTCTTGCTGGGTTTGGGATACTTGGCGTGAGCAAGAAACCCTCATGCAGTCTGGTAACTATGGAAATGAGAATGACGGTTATCAATGGGACGCGTTAGCGACCGCGTTGTTCGATGGAGGTAAAATCGTCAGCGACTTTACCTCTGGAACCTACAGCATCGCGGTGACCTATACAAAAGATGGCGTTACCTCGACGGACTCTTTCCCATTTACCAAGAAAGTCATCACTGGGTTGCAACAGCTTAACCCACGTTTGACCACCCCAGCGTCTGAACCACGCTACCCAGAGGGCAACGTGTCACAGGCTGAATGGGAGGCTTTCGAGCTGGAAATGAGTCAGTTCACTCCAACCACCTTCCCTGAAGGCGCCATCGGTACCTTCCGCTGGAATGCTCCGGCTGACTTAGCCACATCCTTACCTGAAGGCGTTATTGCGGCCTACAGCATGGATATTGGTCGTGAAGTTTGTCCTGAAGTCATGACAGAAGGGTCTTACTGTGAATGGCAGCATATTTTCAGCACGTGGGAAAACAACACTCAAATCTTTAAAACAGAATTTGAGTTGCCTAAATATGTGAAAGAACAACTTACCGTGATCGACCCTGGCTCAGAACCTTACAGTGTCAATCTAGGCATTAACTTTATTGATGCTGAAACCGGTGAATACCTAGGACAAGGCGGTTGGTCACATGCTCGCTTCTATGTGGGTACCCCCATTGACCCAACCGATACCTTCACCCTAAGTGGTTCTGTGTCAAATGTACCTAATAGCGACTTCACGGACGGCGACGGTGTGGCCTACCCACTCAGCGCCTACAAAGTGGCCTTAATGGAAGAAAGCTGTAATGAAACCAGCTGTACCAAAGAAGTGGTTCTCAATGCAGCTGTGACTCAGGGCGATAATGGATTCGTATACAGCTTGACCCCAAGCTTTGCCGAAGCCAAAGGCACTCCTGGCAGCTGGTTGAACGTGTTCATGTACATCGATGCCAATGGCAACGGTCAATTCGACGAGCCCACTGAAGCTAACAACTTCGAAGGCGAGCCAGGATTCTGGGCCTACGATCATGTGAATTTCAATACTTGGGGTGGCATCTTGCGCCTAGGTTACAGCGACTGTAACCCAGATACCGGTGAGTGTAATTACTTCGAGCAGGCCGTTGTACCGGATGGCGTGTACGAAGGCCCAAGCTTCGATACCATGCCACAAGGCAGCACAGGTACTGCGGGCGAGCCGCTATAACCAGCCGCTTATACACTTAGAATGGATTACAAGCCCACTTCGGTGGGCTTTTTTATTGGGCCTTGATTGTCGCACTGAAGTAGAACGTATTGGGAGTGCTATTCCGACAATGCAGCGCACACCGACAACAACCGCTCATGACGGACTGAAGTCCGACCTACAATGACGTAGATCTCGACCACCTTTTGTCGCACTGAAGTACGACCTACAGGAGATGCTTCAGATATTGAGCGGTTTATTAATCAATGTAGGTCGGAATCATTGTGCCCTTTGGGTGTTCTTCAAATCATCCATGTTCGTGATAAATGTAGGTCGGAATCATTGTGCCCTTTGGGTATTATTCCGACAATAATGATCACTACTGCAACGGCTCATGACGGACTGGAGTCCGACCTACAATGACGTAGATCTCGACCGCCTTTTGTCGCACTAAGGTACGACCTTCATGGCTCAACCTTTAGTACAAACTACGGCCATCTAAACACCCGTTTGAAATTTCCTATTTTAATTCTTGCCTTCGTCTTAAAAGCTCGGTTGAATGGAGAGGCATAAACCCGTACTGCTAGGGCAAGCCTCAAGCCCAACAGTTGAGTTCGCTCATGTCGTCGTTCACGGTAGGATTGCCTTGCGGTGCTCATAAGGAGTGCTGAATGGCCAACCGACGCCGTACCAAAACCTACGTCATAGACACCAACGTTTTAATCCACGATCCCACCGCCATTTTTAAATTCGAAGAACACCATGTGGTCATACCCATGACCGTCCTTGAAGAGCTGGATAAACTCAAAATGAGCAAATCCGGCGTATCCATCGAATGTCGACAAGCCATTCGTAATATTGATGGTATTTTAGGTACCGCGACCCCAGAAGAAATCAGCGATGGCGTGGCCATTCCTTCAGCGAAAAAACGCCATGGGTATCTCAGTATCCTCATGGATAAACCGGTACAACAGAGCATCATGCTGCCC
>Ga0181594_10005897_pt1 | contig 10672 bp, 13 predicted proteins | sample 071ome_18_FD_145603 | JGI IMG/M metagenome (GOLD analysis project Ga0181594, IMG submission 145603) | Coastal salt marsh microbial communities from the Groves Creek Marsh, Skidaway Island, Georgia - 071413BT metaG (spades assembly) | ecosystem: Environmental > Aquatic > Marine > Intertidal zone...
GATATTTGTTTATCCAATATTGAATACGCTGAGCCTTTATGTTATAATGGGTTTCAAATAGATCTTGAATAGATTTTTCTACAAAAGGCATTTTAAAGTCTATTTGAGATTCTTTATCTATCTGTTCACATACAGCTGCTTTATATCTGTTATGACTTTTAAATGTATCAGCTGCAATTAGCACCATATCAGATAGAGATTCGTGATCAGGCAAAGTTAAATGTGCTACTATCATTTATCGATTATGCTACTTCTAAAGTTTGGGCTTCCACCAAAAGATTCCTCATTTGCACTTTAATACGATCTTTATCTAAATCTGTCTCTACAGCTTCAATATAAGAATCTAATAATTCATGGGTATCTTCAACACTAATATTATCGTCTTCCACCGCTTCACCAACAAATTCGCTAAAGGTTTCAGCAATCTTTAATTCATGTATTTTCTTTTCTTGTATTCTATCAATAAATCGATCAAAAGTAAATAGGTCTTTTTTATTAATTACCACAACCTTAACAAATTTATTATCTAAATGATCTAGGTTAAGCTTGCTGTAATCTGTTATACGATCGTCGTAGTTAATACGTTCATATATGTTGATCGGGTTGGATATAGCTTCGATTGATCGGGTTTCCGTATCAAGTACATGGAAGAACTTCGGATCGTGAGCATCTGACCAAGTGAATTCCATCTGTGAGCCGAAATACATAATATTATCTTTTTCAGATTTGGTATGAAAATGTCCGGATAGAACTTTTTCGAACCGTGAAAAAAGTTTAGGATCCATACCATGCGGAGATGGCATACCTTTCAAAACTTCGAATCCAGCTAATTCTAGATGCCCGCCTAGCCAATCAGCTTTACAAGTTTTTATAAACTCTAAAGATCTATCGTAATTTTCTTGAGCGATCCAAGGTAGAAGAGCGAGATTGAATCCATCTAAATTTAGAACAGTTGGTTCCATGTGGATGGTAACTTCACCCATATAGTGACCTAATAATTCTTTCAAAGCATTTAGCTCATTCGTATTTTTATAGAACGTATCATGGTTGCCAGGAATAATATCCATATGCATCCCATGGGTTCTAAGCTTTGCTAAGAAATGTTTACGATATCGATTTAGTGCTTTGAAATTAATAAACTTACGATTGTCAAATGCATCTCCCAAGTGTACGATACGCTTAATATTATTTTCTATTAAATACGGAAAAAATATTTCGTCATAAAATTGCTCCTGATAATCTAAAAAGATATCAGATGAATTTCGTACGCCGCAATGTGTATCATTAAGAAATGCTATTTTCATGAGAGTATTTCACCTAAATCAGAATCTCTTGTTGACGGTACATATTTTTTCTTACGAATTTTAACTTTCTCTTCTTTTACAATCTGATCGAAGTAGCTATCTTTTTCTTTAATTTGATCGATCTTGGACCTTAGCTGATCTACGAACATATTTGCTGCTTGAACTGATTCTTCATCACCTTCTGCTACAAAATCAGTAAGAGGTGATTGCGAGATATATTTTAATTTTATATCTTGTTGTTTCTTTTCTTTTGCAATACGACGTAGGAAAGCATACCAGCATATCTGAGTAAAGTACGCAAATGCGTTAGGATTACCTGATCGGGTTGCAGCAGCTATGTCATAGTTATGTATGGCTTTTAAGCAGTTTTCTACTGCATCCATTACCATTTCTTCGCGGTAGGTATACCGAATAAAGTTTGCCTTGTGAGATAGCCCTTCAGCGATTTTAAGAAAAGACATAGCGATATAATCGGTGACTTTTGGTATATCATCATTGGCTGCTGTAGCGTCATTCACTGTTTTCACATATTCTACTACAGCTAAACTGAATTCACGATTATTAACATAATGGGGTTTATCTTTACTCATAATATGCTCCTAGCGTATATATCCTATTATATCATAGGATCTAAGGAATTAAAATCCAAAAAAAGTTAATTTAGGGGGTTTACAGATGTTTTAAAAAACGGTATAATAAAGAGTGCTTTCGAGGGAGGGAAGTATACTAGTGTAACTTACTTCTGAAATCGATGATCTTTATCCTATCCGAATCAGACATATTACCTAACATATCGTCCAGCTCATCGAGCTTTCTATCTAATGGATCTTCAGTAGTTTGTGCTACCTCTTCTGATGCTAAATTTCGTAGATTATCTATATATTCTAACCATTGACCTACTATATAAGGATGTGGATCCGCCATTGATGTGATATGCTGAGCGGCAATAGTAACTCTCTGCTCTGGGTGTTCTTGGTACATCATAAATGGTTTGAATGTATAATATCTCACGCCTCTAGCTAAATCTACAGTCGCAAGCAGTGTGAAAGCGTATCTAACTACCACTACGTCCCAGGTATCTTCTACATCATTTTCATACGATTGCCATTCTATAACTTCGCAGATTACCTCTTCCCCGCTCATTAATTTGAATTGCTGATAGGCTTTATTCATTTTAATTCCACTTCGTAAACCTTATAGGGAAACTGCTCTTTGACATACATCTTTATTCTTTCTGCGGAATGCTCGAGAGTGTAGTTTTTTCTCCCTCTCCAATGCAAATCGTCCGCAATATCGTATAATGTTGCCACGGCGCCGTCATCGCTTTTTCGCAATCCTCGACCGATGGATTGTAAGACTCTAATTTGTGACTTCGAAGGGCTTGCAAAAATAATATTGTGCAAATTCCTGATATTAATACCAGTACTAAAAGTGCCCAGTGAAGCCACAATGATTGCATTATTCTGTGTTTCAACGATCTTTCGTATAGCTTCCCGGTCTGAGGTGTCAGTGTCTCCTGATACGAAAAATATTTTTCTTTTTTCATGTGCCTTACCTCTAATTAAATCGTACAGTGGTTTCCCGTGTTTATCCACAAATTGGAATAAAACCAAAGTGTTACCGGAAACGTCAAGAGCCAAATTAGAAATAAGATTATTTCTCCCGTCGTGTCGAACAATAAAATCTAATTCAGTTTGGTAATCTTGTTTACCCCATCCCTTCCGAAGTTCTTCATCGTATTTAAGAAGGAGTATATTGATTTTTAGTTTTGCAAGTGTATCTTCATCCTGTAATTTTTTTGTCGTTGTCACATTATATATCTTACCAAATAACCCCTGTAATACTAGCTCATGGGTTTGCGTACCATCTAGTGTACCAGTTGTACCGAATCTATATTCAGCTTCACGACATTTATTCATAATAGTAGTAAGAGATTTAGATTTAAATCCATGACACTCGTCTCCCACTACGCAGCCAAATTGTTCAAACCAATTAGCTGGTAATTTGTAGATGGATTGCCATGTTGATATTATAATATCTTTATCTGTATTTTTATCTTTACCGGAATAGATCTTGTGCACATCATCAGCATATCCATACTCTGCAAAGTCGTTGGACATTTGTTCTACTAATGATGTAGTAGGCACGATAACTAATAGCTTAATTCTTTCATTCCGTCGAATTTTTTCTAAGAAGTATCTTGCAATTGTATAGATGATCAGAGACTTACCACTACCAGTAGGCGATATAAGAATAGCTCGCTTACGGTGTAGTCCTTCGCAAACAGCTTCGAATTGATAGTCTCTAATTTTATGTGGGAGATTTAAAGATTGGACAAATTCATTAATTTCATTCGGATCAATGGCTACAGTACTATCACACCTACCATAATAATTATCATGTAAAGCTTCTATCTGATAATTTCTCGGGCGCGCGAACTCCTTTAGGAATGGATATAATCCGCAAGGTAGTTCCATGGATTGTACATTGAACAAACGGATTTTACCATCCCACACCCTATTTTTATATGCTGGCATAAACTTATAACCAGGCACATAAAACGAAAAGTACTCGCTAAGTTCATTCGCAATACCGTAGTCGCACCCGACCTGCATTACAGAATAATTTTTATTTTTTACTTTAATAGTTTCCATTAACCGCCTGCTTCAAATTGTCTCCAACGTATCATATTCCCTATATTCTGATGACGCCATTTGATATTATCTATTATTTCTGTTAGTGTCTCTACGTTCGTCTTCCAGTACTGGATTTTCTCTTCGGATTTTTGTATATCTGTATCCGCATCATAATAGTAATCCATTTCACCTTTTAATACTTTTAGACCTTTAAACGGATCAAAGTCCCAATTTAATTCTTCAATTTCTTCCTTAGTCATCTTACCATTGTAATACAACCACTTTGATTTCAGCAAAGTCTTCTGCGCCATTTCGGCACGCTTCATTTGTAGCTTTGCTTCAGTAAGCATATTTAGATATTTTGAATGTAACATGGGACTCTGGCGAGAAGCTTCATCCAGCGGATCCTGGATCTTACAATCTTCTTTCCACATGCCAAGAATAGTTTCTAGGTTCATAACCAATCTCCGTTCACTTTATCTACTATTATATCAAAATATTAAGTAAATGTAAACTGTGTATATCTCATTGTGATAGGCATAATAATACCTTGCACATCGCCTATAGTAGAAGTAAATTCAATAGTACCTATATTCGTAGGAAACGCATCTTTATAGACTATGTTTCTTACTACGTTATTTGAACTATTTAAAACCGATACAGTAACATCGAAGAAAGGAGAGTCACCAGGATCGATACGAAGTCTATTACCTCTAATTTGGGATGTCTGTACTAATTCTTCCATCCATTTAAAAACTTCTTGATAGACAAACATACTTTCGTCTAATATAGCCATTATAGTTAATTCTGAATATTCTAATTTATCCCCAGGTTGAAATGCATCAGCTTGGCGAAACGGAGTAACCGCTGGAGCCATTGATACATCTGGGTGCGAAATACTTTGTGCGAAAAATTCTAAATTTGCAAATTTCTTACGATTGATTACTACTTTATACCCCGTAGGTTGTAAAAAGTTAGTATTCTGAAGTGTAGTATTATCAACCATGGAGCTCTCCTTCAGATATATTTATACAAAAAAAAGAGCGGCCGAAGCCGCTCTTTCCGACAGGTAAACCCTGTTCTTTTTATTATGCAGAAACCAATAGGTTATCAACACGGAAGATGCGATAGTATTGGTTGGTCTTAACAGCTGCAAGACCATCAGCAGGTGTAGCACCAACGAAAGGATTCGAAGCCATGCCGTAGCGTGTCTTGAAGCCGATCTTTGGCTGGAAGGTGTCTTCCGCAACTGCACGAACCATTGTTAATGGTACGTATGGGCAGTAGAATACGCCTGCGTCATATGGGTTTGTGCCTTTGTAGCCAACGTTGATGTAATCAACAGATGCATATGGGTCAATGTAGACGCGCATACGACCGTTAAGAACACCAGCGAAGGTGTTGCCTGTGTCGTCAACGTTAAGGCTTGTGGACATAGCAGGAGCATAGTCGAGCATGCCAGAAGCAGCAAGAGCAGAAGCAACATCTGAAGAACAGATGATGAAGTTGCCTTTACCGCGACGGGTTTCTTTAGCAATTACGTTAGCTTCACGCTCGATCTGTACGATCAAGCCTTTGATCTTCTCTACGGACCAACGGCCATCGGCGTCGGTGCTGAGATCGAAGATACCTTGTGTAGTAACGTTAGCGGTCAATGCGCCGGTTTTAGCTTGTGAGTTGATTGTACGGATAACTTCGCGGTTAATTTCAGCAAGGATTTCCGTGCTGAGAATGTTTGCGAGTTCCGTCTCGGCGTCAAGACCATGAATTGCTTTAAGGTCCTGAGCCAACTCTAAGCTGTATTCAGCCTTCAGCGCACGTGACTTTGCAGTAACGGTTGCTTTTTCGATGGTGAAGCCCATCTCGTTGAAGGTTGAAGCTGGTCCACCACCTGAAGAACCAAGTCCTTCAGCGTCTCCCGTTGGCATACCGCCAGCGAAGATCGACGTTACGCGTTGATCATCGATGGTGCTGTCTGCGTCTGTATCGGTTACACCGGAAAGACCAGATGCGCCAGAAGAACCATTGGAGCTAGAAGAGTCACCAGACCATGCGGTGTTTGCTTCGTTGAACAATGCTTCAGTTGAACCAGTTGCGCCTGCGCCATAGCGTGACTTCATTGCGAAGATCAAGCCGGTTGGGCCGGTCATTGGCTGAACGCCGCATACGTCATAAGCCATCATGTTTGGCATAGCACGACGTACGAGAGAGATAAGAACTGGGTTCCAGTTAGCAGCTGAGCTGGTAGCGTTACCAGGAGCAGCTTCGTGGAGTTGACCCTCTTCCATGAGAGCGCGTTCTTGGTTTTCTAGAACAGCAGCGGTAACTGCTTTCCTGTGATGATCTTTAATGGATCCAGCAGATTCTTCATTGAGAACTGGAGCCCATTTTTCAATCAAACGATCATAAGATTCCATTTTAGGATCTCCTTACTTGTTTGTTTTCTTGAGAGCGTTTACGTATGCTGCCATCGATCCGTGTACCTCTACAACGTCATCAGATGCGTCGGTATCTTCTTCGAATGATTCAGCGATTGTGTCGGAAGATTTTTTCTTGAAATAAGCTTCTTTGATTGTCTTAACTTTGTCAGCAAAAACTTCTTCGCTAACAAAATCAATGTCGTCAGAAAGCTTAACAAGCTTTTCTACTTCCGTATCTGCGAGACCTTGGGCAGCTTCACGAATTACTTCGTAACGCTTATATTGCTCAAGCTCTTCTTTCATTTCGATCATCTTGCTGGTTTGCTCATCGAGCTTACCGCCAAGGTCTTCGACCTGACCTGCAAGATCATCTACGAGGTCAACTTTGGAATCAGGAACTTCAACATAGTTCTCTTCAAAAACTGCCTTAAGACTGTTCATGAAGCCTTCAGCGATTTCAGTACGGAGACCGTTCTGAATTGCCAACTTGTTGTCTTCCATCCATTGCTCGACTACGAGGTTTAGATATCCATCGACTTTCTCGACGAGATCTTCCTTGAAAGAGCTGGTTTCTTCCTGAAGCTGTGCTGCGTATTGCTCTTCGAGGCGATCTACCTCTTCAGAGACTTTTGAGTTGATTGCTGCTTCAAAGATGATTGCTGCTTTGCCTTTGAATCCTTCAGAGAGCGTTGCCTCTTCAGAAATAAGGGCATCCAGATCATCAGAGAAATCATAATCTTCTGTTGCCTTTTCAGGATCGCCACCTTTGCCTTTTTCCATAGGCTGAGAGTTGGCCTTATCACCTTTACGCTTTGGAGCTGTTTTACCAGCACCTTCAGCAGACTTAACAGAAGCTACAGACTGCTCTTCAGCATTTTTCGGATCATGAGCTTCTACGACTTCCTCGTCATCGAGCTCAACATCCTGGTCATATTGATCAGTCATGTTAGACTCCTTACTTTTGGTTTAACAACGAGAGGAAATTCTTAAACTCACGCACCTGAGCTTCATAGAGATCAGCACGTGGAGCCTTTTTAATTTCAGTCTCCATTTTTTCAATTTCTCGAGCTTCGATAATGCCGTTATTCCAGACCCAGTCTACGCCTTCCATTATTCCATTAACAAAAGCGTTAGGGGCAGATGGATCTTGAACGATGTCGACGGTATTCAACATGAAATCGTCTTTGACATACATAACACCATTTCTATTCTCAAGGCTTCCCATACCACGAGTCGACACACCCAGTTGAACTCCGCCTTCAAGTAGGCCTTTTACAATTTGGCCCATAGGAGTATCCAAGATGCGTGCTTTACCCATCACGTCATTACCTTCCATTTTTAGGTCAGTAATTAGATGGGATACTTTATCTAAGTTAACAGTTGGGCCATCTGGATGATTTAGCTCTCCAACTGCTCTCTTAGTCTTAACTTGTTCATCAACGTACTTGTTTACCGCTCCTTCCATTACGGATTTAGGGTAAATTCTTCCGTTGCGGTTTTTACCTTCGGACTGAGCAAATACACCCTCGATTGTGTAATTCTTAGTACCGTCTTCTTTTTTCTCGACTAAGCACTGCACATTTGATTCGGTGTATTCAGTGATAAGTTTCATTTGTTGCGTACTCCGAAAGTAATAACTGTTACGATTCTATTTATAAAAAAAGTTATTTTTACTTATTTGAAAAGTTATTGTCTGATTCTCATTACCTGCAACGGCATATTTGTCTATCCAAAGTTCTGCTCTTGATGGCTGTACAAGATTTTGGATAATAATGTTATCTGCTACAGAAAATATTTTCTCCAAATAACCATTTAATTCTTCATTACTTTGCGCAAATTCGATTGGGCTAAATCTTATACAAGTGGCATAATCGTATTTTTTAACAATAGTATGCTTCCATTTATCTGTATCATCTGTCACTGAGGCCATCTGAAGTGGCGTTTTAACCTTTAACCATTCCCTCATAAAATTAAAATGTTTCACTCTGGTCATATGCTCAACTGTATCAGTATCAGGCCTTTCGAATTCCAAAAATCCAGCCCCAGTCCCGAAATTAATATATGTTCCAGGATTTTGCATATATTCTTCTATAAATTTAAATTGAAGTTTATGTAGATTCTTCAATAACGTAGCATTCATATATTGACATAATTGTGGGTGTCTGACGATAAACCGTTCTCTATCACCTCCGAGATAAAATAAAGCTGCGCCATAGGCCATTTTTTCATAATCAACTGTTTTCATCTAACTCCCCTATATGGATTAATAACACCAACCGTTTTCGTAATCTTCAATATAGTACTGTTCAATTTTTGATATCTGATCTCTAGTCAATGCCGGTTTTTCATTAGGATTTTTCATAAAATGGAAATCCGGTATTTCTTTTTTTTCTCCTAATATAGAGGCCATATGTTGTAAACATTTTTTAGTATCATCTATACTATAGATGTAATTATACCAGCTAGGTTCACCCATCCAAAACGTCTGACTTTCTAAATGTTCGTTCCAATATGTCCCATCCTTTAAATGCTCTATCATATCATCAATAGAATATTCATGATCCCCATGCCATGCTGGAGCAGTTGCTCGATGGGTATGAGTATATGAAGATAGGAATCTTTTAATAGGATCTCTTTTTATAGCAAATCTAACGGATCGAGTTCTAAAAAAAGTTTTCATATCGGTATTCTGGTTTCTCCAAAGTTTTACCCTACAATCTCTTCTAGTGTTATGATGATTTTGAAATCCATAATTTACGAAAACCTTTGGATCCACCTCAAGATCTTCTAACGGTATATTCCTTTTCTTAGCCCAATCTTTATAAAACTCATAATATTTGTCATCATACAACGTATCTAAATTTTTGTTAATATTCCAAGTATAAAATACCTTAACGGTAGAGCATGCATTCTTTGCAGATATACAAAAATCTACACGTTTTTTAGGATTTGTGTAAAAATAAAGAACTGGCTGCCAATACCAACGCTGGCGCCTTTCCCATTCAGATGATCTGAAATATAGGCTATTAGGATCCGCCGATCTCTTCGCCATCTTCGTCGTCACTAACATCAACGTTGTCAAATTCGTATTCAACAGGATTACCATCATCATCTGTTTCGAGTTCAGATGCTGCTAGCGCTTCGAGTTCTTCGTCTGTGATATCGTCATCGCCTTCTTGAGGAATTTCATCATCTATTTCTTCCTGGCCCCACATACTAGCGGCCATACCAATTTTTTCTTGTTCTAAAGCGTCAGAAACTTTTTGACCTATAAGATCGCTAAAAATGTTACCGGCTTTATTAAACTCTGCGTTTTGTACAAAGTCAATCATATTGTTCAGTGGATTAGGCTGTTCCACGTCCACCTCCATATTATTTTCTTCATCACTCATTTTCTTCTCCTACGAAAACCCATCGTTTTTGACTAACAGTTTCTTGTTGTTTTTCGAAATGTTTAGCCCATTTCTTTGGTATATTACTATATTTATCTATAGTGTTCTTTTTGTCCCTATTGTAGATGTGTTCTACTGGTAAATGTATCTCTCCACCAAGCTTTTCAAACGTTCTTTCGACCTGATAAGGATGTGTATCACCTTTCATGTCAGCAATATATCCCATAGGACCACCGTTTATTACAGGATTTAAATGTATAAAATTACGAATAGATCCAGCTGCTCTTGGACTTATCCTATAACAAGAAGCACCTTGACCGAATAACTTAACATCTATTCTTTTATCTAAATCCCATTCTTTCTCAAATAGCTCATAGTCTCTAAGTCTAGAATCATGTTCTATTATTAAAGCGTCTTTTATATTCCTTTCGAATATTGTTTTCCATATCATATAGTGTGAAACGAATGCAGCCTTTTCAGATGGTGTATACTCTTTTATTATTTTCTTCTTAACATATTTTCCAGAATTACTTGTTCCAAAATTCAGTTTAACCCTACTATTATAATTACCAGGATGATATGCATCGAACCGATTTAATTTAAACCCGTTCGATTCCCAAGATTCTTTTATTTGCTCGTAGTAGTATTCAGAGACCTCATTCCCACGAATCACTATAACGAAAGTAGTCACATTTTCAGGCTTCATTACTTATCTATTTTTAGTTTCACCGTATGGGTTTGGCCTTGATCTTCTTCTTGATCTTGTTCAGGCTCTTGTTGGTCTGGTTCGGGTGCTTCTTCTTCTGGAGCTTCACCTTGAATCTGATCTTGAATCTGTTTAATCTCGTCGTCATCAAAGTAAAGAACGTTTTTCATTAACCACTCTTTAGACAGATATTCGCCAACGTATTGTTGTGCCA
>Ga0181594_10005901_pt1 | contig 10669 bp, 9 predicted proteins | sample 071ome_18_FD_145603 | JGI IMG/M metagenome (GOLD analysis project Ga0181594, IMG submission 145603) | Coastal salt marsh microbial communities from the Groves Creek Marsh, Skidaway Island, Georgia - 071413BT metaG (spades assembly) | ecosystem: Environmental > Aquatic > Marine > Intertidal zone...
CGCTCGGCCTGGGTGGTCCGCTTCCCCGTCGTCGGGTCGGCGCGATGGTCGCCCAGGGTGAGCAGGCCGAGTTGCATACCACCGGTCTAGTCACGCAGCAGGCACCGTTCCCAGAGGCGGCGGGCGTTCACGCGGGATCCGTCGAGCCGGTCGTCGAGTGGTGCCTCGGCACCGGTCGACCGCAACTCGGCGATCCGGTTCCCGAGGTCGGAGTCGTGGAAGTCGATCAGTCGCCGGGCGCGAGCTCCGGCGCCTCGGAGAGCTCCACTGCCGGCCGACCCTTGGGGCGGGTCGGTCCTCCGGTGCGGCCCACCGGCTTGGTGGGCGGAACCGAGACCTGCTGGTCAGGGGGCATCGGACGGGAGGCGACCTCTTCGCGGGCATCGTCCTTCTTGCCGGCATAGGTGTCGACGTAGGTCTGTCCGGAGAGCCTGGCGATCTCGAACATCACTGCGTCGATCATCGTTCGATGGATTCGAGGGTCGGCCGGAGAGCCAAAATCGCCGGCACGGATCGGCTCACCGAAGCTCACCGTGACGTCCTTGAAGGGTGACATCGTGAACTGGTCGGGCGGCTGGATCTCCGGTGTGCCGATCAGCCCGACCGGGATGATCGGGGCGTCGCAGCGGATGGCGAGACGTGCCGCACCGGTTCGGCCCTTGTGCAGGTTGCCGCTGCGCGACCGGGTGCCCTCGGGATAGATCATGAACAGCCGTCCGTCGTCGAGCACCTCCGCGGCGGCATCGAGCGCAGCGGCCGACCTCTTGCCGCCCGAGCGATCGACCGGGATCATGCCGAGCGCCGGGAACAGGTGCCTGGTCTTCCACGAGTCCATGTACTCGGCCTTGCCGATGGCCCAGCAGCGCCGCGGCAGGGCCGCCGGCACGAAGACCGAGTCGCAGAACGACAGGTGGTTCGGGCAGATCAGCGCCGGCCCGGCGGTGGGCACGTTCTCGACACCATCGATCGTGAACCGCCAGAGTCGGCGCGTGAGCGACCGGATCACGGCGTAGTGGACCCGGCTGATCGCATCGGAACCGGGGAGACCGGGCGCAGCTTCGAAGTCGAACTGCGCCTGCATCTTCATGACTTCAGCTCTCGCCGGAGCTGCTTGCCGGTCGACGTCTCGGGGACGTCGTCGACCCGCAGGTAGGAGGTGGGGCACTTGTAGCTGGCGAGCTGCGACCGGGCCCAGGCGTCGAGCTCGGCTTCGTCGACGTCACCGGAGACGTGGGCGACGACGGTCTCGCCGGTCACCCCGTGGGCCCGACCGACGACCACGGCGGCCCGCACACCGGGGAAGTGCATCAGCACGTCTTCGACCTCGGCGGGATAGACGTTGAAGCCGGACACGATGACGATGTCCTTGACTCGGTCGACGAGGTGCAGGAACCCGTCATCATCGAGCACTCCGAGGTCGCCGGTCCACAGCCAGCCGTCCTCGGTCAGGACCATCTCGGTGGATTCGGGGTCGCCCAAGTAGCCGGCGAAGCAACCGGGCGTGCGCACGACGACCTCGCCGACGTCACCGATGTCGACCGGTGCGCCGTCGTCGTCGACGACCACCATCTCGACACCCGGCAGTGCTCGGCCCACCGAGGTGACCGGTGCGTCGAAGCCGCGCCCGGTCGTGACGACGGCGGAGGTCTCGGTCAGCCCGTAGCCCTGCTTTATCCGAACCCCGTAGACCCGCTCGAGCCGATCGACGGTGGCCGGACGGAGCGCAGCGGCACCCGAGCGAGCAAAGCGCACCGACGCCATGGCGTCGCTCGACTCCTCGGACACGGCCCACCGGTGCCACATCGGCGGCGCACCGACGACCATGGTGATCCGATGCCGGCGGATCAGTTCGAGCGAGGTCGCCGAGTCGAAGCGGCGCTGCAACACGACGGCGCCCCCGGCTCGCAGCGTGGCGAGAAGCGCCAGGTTGAGGCCGAGCACGTGGGCGACCGGTAGCACGCCGAGCGCGATGTCGTCGGCGGTCAGCTGCTCGGGGCCGTCGCCGATGACCGACTGCTGCACCCACGCCATACCGCCGTGGGTCAGCACGGCGACCTTGGGTTTGCCGGAGACACCGCTGGTCGACAGGAGGAAGGCGGGTTCCTCGGCTCCGACCTCGATGATCGCGGGCGCGTCGCCGGCGCCGGACAGATCGTTGGTGGTGATCACCGGCAGGCCGTAGCCCTCGTCGTCGGCCAGCAGGTGCGGTGCGACCTCGCCAATGACCATCACCGCGCCCCCGAGCGGTTCGATCTTGCGGCGTACCTCGGCCGGCGGTGCGTACGGGTTGATCGGCGCCGGCCGGGCGCCGAGTCCGAGCGCAGCGAACGAGGCGACCACGAATCCGATCTCGTTGCCGGCTCCCAACACGACCGTGTCGCCGGCGCCGACGCCGGCTGCGGCCAGTCGGGCGCGGGCCGAGGCCACTCGGTCGCGCAGTTCTCCGTATGTCAGAACGACGTCATCCTCGATCAACGCGACGTGTGTCGCGTCGTGATCGTCGATCATCGAGGCGAGATTCGCCCCGGTCCCCCTCGAGTCCACCGGGCCGAGTATGGCAGGTCGACCCCGCCGGTGTGCCCTCGAACCGTCAGGCCAGATCGGTCAGTTCGGGAATCGCTGCCAGCGCCTGGTCGAGGTGTTCCATGTAGTCGCTCCGACCCTCGTTGACCGTCCATTGGCGGGTCGCGACCCGACACGCGGACATGGCGGCACCGGCCAGGATCTCGGGGCGTGGATCCCGCATCGGGTCGACGCCGAGTCGCTGGGCGACGGCGGCAATGAGCTCGCGCTCCCAGTTCGCCTGCACCACGGCTCGGAAGTGGCCCGAGACCGCCGGAGAGGACGCGGCGAGCCTGGCCTGCAGCAGTCGGAGCTCTCGATGCGCTTCGAAGTCGTCCCGGAGTTCGAAGAGCGCGTGGCGCACGGCCTGCAACGTCGTCTCCTGTGCCGGGCGGGATGCGAGGGCGTCGCGCAGGAGGAAGGTGGCGTCCTCCATGTCCGCGTAGAGCAACGACTCCTTGCTCGGGAAGTGGCGGAACAGGGTGCGCTGCGCGACGTCGGCGGCTTCGGCGACGTCGAAGGTCGTCGTCTCGTCGTACCCCTTGGAGGCGAACAGCTCGTGGGCCGCTGCCAGGAGGCGATCGCGGGTGGCCTGCTTCTTGCGGCTCCGGCGCCCGGTGTCTCGGGGCCGAGGTGCCGGGTCGATCGCCGACTCGGTCGCCGACCCAGAGGGCGAGACGGTGCTGGTCACGTCCTCGACTCTAGCGACTCGCCGACCGCTTGTCAGCGATTGACGAATGTCAGTCACTGACATATTCTTGCTGCATGGCTTCCACCGCTGCCTTCTTCGATCTCGACCGCACCCTGATCAAGGGTGCCTCAGCGACGGCCTTCGCCGACGCCCTCGCCGACGCCGGCGTCACCGAACAGCGCTCGATCCCGCTGGCCGACCTGTTCATGAAGTTCTACGAAGAGGTCGGCGAGACGCCGATCGCGATGATCCCCGCCAGCCAGGCCGTCCGGGCGAACAAGGGTTGGTCGGTCGAGCAGGTGGCCGAGGCCGCGGCCGCTGCCGCCGAAGTCGTGGCATCCGAGTTGCAGCCGTTCGCACGCCAGGTCTTCGAGGAGCACCGGGCCCAGGGCCACAAGCTCGTCCTGGCCACGACCTCCCCCGAGCCCCTGGTCGCGGCCATCGCCGACGCCCTCGAATTCGACGACTACGTCTGCACCAAGTGGGCGTCGGCGGGCGGCGAGTACACCGGCGAACACGATGGCCCCTTCGTCTGGGGTCCCGAAAAGGCTGCGGCCGTCGAGACCTGGGCTGCGGACAACGACGTGCGGGTCAAGCGCAGCTATGCGTACAGCGACAGCTACTACGACTCACCCCTCCTCGACCTGGTCGGCAACCCGGTCGCCGTGAACCCCGATCCCCAGCTCACCGCCACCGCGGTCGTCAAGGGCTGGAAGATCCGCCACCTCGACAAGAACGACGGAGTCGCCAAGTTCGCCGGCCGGGAGATCCAGGAGTGGAGCCGTCCGTTCATGCGGCCCGAACTGGTGGCGCCCTACGCCGACATCACCTTCGAGAACGTCGAGAAGATCCCCGAGTCGGGGGCGGCGATCATCGTGTTCAACCACCGCAGCTACTTCGACCCGACCGTTATGGGTCTACTCATGGCCCGGGCCGGTCGCCCCGTCCGAGGCCTCGGCAAGAAGGAAGTCTTCGACGCACCGATCATCGGCAAGCTCATGTCGTGGGTCGGCGGCATCCGAGTCGAACGGGCCTCCGGCAGCGACGAGCCGCTCGAGCGGGCGGCCGACGCGCTACGCGGCGGCGAGGTCGTGATGATGGCCCCCGAGGGAACGATCCCCCGCGGTCCCGCCTTCTTCGAGCCCGAGCTCAAGGGTCGATGGGGTGCGGCCCGGCTGGCCGCGCTCACCAGGGTGCCGGTCATCCCCGTCGGCATCTGGGGCACCGAGCACGTGTGGCCCCGTAGCGCCCGTCTCCCCAACGTGTTGCCCCGTCATCGCCCGGCGGTGAGCGCCGTCGTCGGCGACCCGATCGACCTCAAGTACCGCTCGGCCGACGCCGACACCGGCCGCATCATGGAAGCGATCATGGAGCTGCTGCCACCCGAGGCCCACGAGCACCGCGAACCGACCCCCGAGGAACTGGCGCGTACCTATCCCCCCGGCTACGACGGAGACCCCGAGGCCGAGAAGGAACGCCGACCCGGTACCGACACCAAGAAGGGCTGAGCGACATGACCAACGAACGCGAATTCGTCGACTCGGACCGCATGACCGAGTACGAGGCGCTCATGTGGAACATCGAGAAGGACCCCTGGCTCAACGCCAGCGGCGCAGCCCTGACCCTTCTCGATCAACCCCTCGACATGGACCGCTTCCGTCGGCAGATGCGGTACGCCGTGTCGAAGATGCCCAAGCTCTACCAGCGAGTCGTTCCCGGTCTGGCCCGGCTGTCGACCCCGGCATGGGCACCGGATCCCGAGTTCGACCTCGACTACCACGTCCGGCAGGTCGAGCTGCCCGACCCCGGCGACGAGCGGGCCCTGCTCGACCTGGCCACCGCCCTCTACCTCGAGCCCTTCGACCGCACCCGTCCTCTGTGGCGGTTCGTCGCGATCAGCGGACTCGAGGGTGGACGTGGCGCACTCTGGTCGATCACCCACCACGTGATCGCGGACGGCATCGGCCAGCTGCGCATGGCCGAGCTCTACCAATCGCTCGACCGCGACGAACCTCCCGCACCCGAGGTCGATCTCGAGGGCATCATCGCCTCTGCGGTCGAGCAGGCCGACATCAAGGAGTCGGGCGGCGCCGGCGGTGAAGACCTGATCACGATCGCCCGCGACACCACCACCCACCTGGTGCGGCGCCAGGTCGGGCTCGCCCGGCGCGCTGCTGGAGAGCTGATCATGTGGCCGGCCGACCCCAAGCGCATCCTCGGCCACGCCGGATCGATCACCTCGCTCGCCCGGTCGACGGCCAAGCAGGTGCTTCCCCGGGGCGAGGGCGACGAGTCGGGGTCGACGCTGTGGCGCAACCGCTCACGGCATCGCCGGCTCGATCACGTTCGGGTCCGGGTCGACGACCTCAAGACCGCGGGCAAGGAAGCCGGTGCAACGCTCAACGACGTGTTCCTCGCCGGACTGGCCGAGGCCGCCTGGCGCTACCACGACGAGCGTGGCGTGCCCGTCCAGAACTTCAACTCGAGTTTCGTGCTCAGCACCCGCGACGACTCCAAGGCCGGCGGCAACTCGTTCACGCCGGTCCCGATCCAGCTCCAGGGACGGGCGCTGAGCCTGCGAGAACGGGTCGTCGGCATCCACGAGCTCACCAGCGAGGCGCGGGGCGATGCGACCCGCACCGGCGGCCTTGCGACACTGAGCGGACTGATGAACCAGCTCCCGACCTCGGTCGTCACCCGGGCCGCTCGTAGCACCGCTGGTCGCATCGACTTCGCCACCTCCAACCTGCGAGGTGCGCCGTTCGAGCTGTACTGCGCCGGCTCCAAGGTCGAGGCAATGATCTGCCTCGGCCCGGTCGCCGGCACCGGTGCCAACATCACGGCCATGTCCTACGCCGGTTGGTTCGACATCGGGATCTTCAGCGATCCGACTGCGATCGAGGACGGCCAAGCCTTCCGTGACCACGTCGAAGCATCGTTCGCCGACCTGTTCGCCGAGCTCGGCGTCTGATCACCGCGGCAGGTCGGTCTGCACGACCGGCCGAGCCGACGCCATAAGGTGGAAGGCGCAATGGCCGCCATCACCAATCTCCCCACCGAGCGGTTCGGGTCGCCGCCCATGTGGATGACCCTCCTCGAATCGCGGGCCGCACTGGAGTTTGCGAGTTGGCAGGTGTTCAGCCCGCTGCTCGAACGGCTGCCGAAGGGTGACGGGCACCCGGTGCTCGTGCTACCCGGCTTCACGGCCGCCGACCGTTCCACCACCAGGCTGCGCTTGCTGCTCCGCAGGCTCGGCTACCGCACCTATGGCTGGCGACTCGGAGCGAACATCGGCCCGACCCCCCACGTCGTCGAAGGCCTCGAACGCCGCATCGACAAGATCCTGCGGGACAACGACGGTCGCCGCATCTCGCTGATCGGTTGGAGCCTCGGCGGAATCTTCGCCCGCGTACTCGCCCGCCACCAACCGAACCACTTCCGCCAGGTCATCACGCTCGGCAGCCCGTTCCGCATGGTCCCCGGCGACCGCAGCGCGGTCTCGGCGCTTTGGGACTCGGTGTCACACCTCCACGACGAGTCATTCTTCGAGCCACTGCTCGACGAGAGCCGGCCACCACTGCTGATGCCGGCGACCTCGATCTACACCCGTACCGACGGAGTCGTCCACTGGCGCTACTGCCTCGACCTCAAGGGTCCGCTCGCGGAGAACATCGAGGTGTTCGGCAGCCACAGCGGTCTCGGATTCAACCCGTCGGTCGGCTACGCCGTCGCCGACCGGTTGAGGTTGCGTGAAGGGCAGTGGAAACGCTTCCGCCCGCCGATCGCCGCCATGGCGGCCTACCCGCCCGCCGCGAACTACAAGCCACCCCACGAGATGCGAGGCCGGCTCCGACGGTGAAGGGTCCTCACCCGGCGCACGGCCGAACACCGGGAGACCGCGCATGACCCTCGACCTCACACCGTCCGGCGCACCTCTCGGTGCGACCGTTCGTGGCATCGACCTGACCGCAGCACTCGCGCCCGAACTGGTCGCCGAGATCCGAGCGGCCTGGCTGCAACACAAGGTGCTGGTCTTCCCCGACCAGGAAATGAGCGACGAGGACCTCGAGCGATTCACGCTCGGATTCGGCCCGTTCGGCGACGATCCCTACTTCGAGGCCATCGAGGGACATCCCCACATCGCCGCGATCCATCGGGGCGCCCACGAGACGTCGCCGATCTTCGCCGAGAGCTGGCACGCCGACTGGACGTTCCAGGAGTTCCCGCCCGACGGTACGTGCCTGCACAGCCGAGTCGTCCCGCCGGTCGGCGGCGACACGCACTACGCGGACCAACAGGCCGTGTACGAGGCGCTCCCTGCCGATCTGCGGGCCTGGGCCGACGCGGCCGTCGTGATCCACTCGGCGCGGCTCCCGTACGCCCCCGACGGCATGTACGGCGACAACGACGCCCCCGACCGGGCGATGAAGATCGTCACCGACGACTCCGCGTATGCGACCCAGAACCACCGGTTGGTCCGAGTCCACCCCGAGACCGGCCGCCGCACGCTCTACGGATGTCTCGGCTACATCATCGGCGTCGAGGGCGACGATGGCCTGGGCCGCCTCCGCGAGATCCAGGCGTGGCAAGAGAAGCCCGAGTTCCATTACGTGCACCGCTGGGAGCCCGACATGTTGGTGATGTGGGACAACCGATGCGTCCTGCACCGGGCCACCGGCGGCTACGACGGCCACGAACGACTCCTGCACCGCACGACGATCGGCTACAACCCAGCGGTCCGCGCCGCGACCTGATCCCGACGGAGGAAGCCAGATGATCGACCTGACCCGCGAGGGCGACGTGTTCGTCCTCTGGATGACCGACGGTGAGAACCGTTGGAACACCGCGTTCGTGCGAGCCTTCGACGAAGCACTCGACGCAGTCGAGGCGAGCGAGGGGCCGGCCGCGCTGGTCACCGCGTCGAACGATCCCAAGTTCTTCTCGAACGGCCTCGACCTCGACTGGGTGATGGGCGACGACGCCGACCACCCCGGAGGCGACCGATCGGTGTTCGGCGCCGAGTTCATGGCGCTGGCCGGGCGCCTCATCATGTTGCCGGTCCCGACGATCGCCGCAGTCGGCGGACATGCCTTCGGCGCCGGGTTCATGATCTCGCTGTGCCACGACGTCCGAATGATGCGAGCCGACCGCGGGTTCCTGTGCGCCAACGAGCTCGCGATCGGGATGACCGTCCCGATCCCCGAGATCGCCCTCTTCCGCCACAAGATCCCGGCGCCGGCCTTCCACGAGACGGTCATGCTGGCCAAGCGCTGGACGGGGCCGGCCGCCCAGGCCGCCGGCTTCGTCGAGGAGACACTCGAACTGAACGACCTGCTCCCCCGGGCGATCGAACGCGCCGGCGAGCTCGCGCCCCTCGCTGCGAACCGGGCGAACTACGGCTGGCAGAAGCGGGCGATCTACGGCGAGAACGCCGCTCTCAACCACCCCCACGGTGCGGGCTACATGCTGCAGAACGCCGCAGAGTTCCCGCGGCACTGACCGCCGCACGTCGACCTGCCAGGGGCTGCCTGGCCGTCTCGGGCTCGTCGCCCTCGGGCACCGTCACCCGAAGTGGGTCTCGCGGGCCCGCACGATGGCGGTGACGACGTCGTTCATCGGGGTTGCGATACCGGCGTCGCGGCCCCGATCGCAGACCTGGCCGTTGATCGCGTCGATCTCGGATCGCCGCCCGACCTCGTGGTCCTGCAGCATCGACGGCTTCGCCGGCCGGAGTCCCTCGGCGAAATCGCGCAGATACGCGGCCGGATCGTCGAAGCCGAAGGTGACACCGCTGGCCACGCCGACGTCGTAGGCCTCGGTGGCGCAGGCCTCGGAGATCGCCCAGAACTCCGGCTCGTCGAGCATCTCGCCGACCGTGAGTCCGGTCGTGGTGCACGGACCACTGAGGCCGACGTTGCAGACGAACTTCTCCCAGATGAGTTGCTGGATGTCGTCGAAGGCGGCGACGTCGAATCCCGCGTCGGTCCAGACCCGCACGAGTCGGTCGACACGATCGCTCGGTCCCCCGGCCGGCTCTCCGAGGCGGATCAGCCGCATGCCGGGATGGTGCACGTGCCCGGGTGCGACGACGGCGGCACCGAAACCCTGCGCCACCCCCAGGACGATGCGATCCGCCGGCAGGTGCTCGGCGATGCGCTCGAACGCGCCGAGCCCGTTCTGGATCGTGAGTACGACGGCCTCGTCGTCGAGATGGGGCGCGATGGCCGCCGCGGCGGTGCCGACGCCGTCGGCCTTGGTCGCCACGATGTAGAGGTCGCAGGGCCCGGCATCATCGAGAGCGGTGGTGGCCGGAAGCCGGACCGTGCGATCACCGCTCGCTCCCTCGACCCGCAACCCGGTCGCCATGATCGCGTCGACGTGGGCCGTCCAGCGGTCGACAGCCCAGACCTCGTGGCCGGCATCGGCCAACAGTGCGGCGTAGATGGAGCCCATCGCTCCCGTGCCGACGACGGCGATCCTCATGTGGCCGACTCCGATCTCGACGCGACACCCAGCGGACTCACCGACAGCACCACGAACCGCTCCTGCACGTGCTCACCGTAGGTCGGTGCGCTCAGCCGGTCGCCATCGCCGCCTGGTGGCAGTAGCAGCTGGCCTTGACCGGAACATCGGATCGGGCCAGTGCCAGATCCAGCTGCTGCTTGATCAGGTGCCGCTCGACGTCCTCGTCTCGCTGTTCGAGGCATTCGTGCAGACCGTGCAGCGCCCACAGGTTGTTCGGGTGCTGGCTGGCCCGGCTCAGCGTGTCGTCGAGCCCGAGGTCGGCGCGGTACACCGCTTCGGCTTCGTCGTAGCGGCCCTGCTCGAGCAGCAGGGCACCGAGTGCGTGGCGAGTCGGTTGCATCCAGCCCCAGGGCTCGTCGTAGAGCAGGTTGTCCTCGAGATGGACCGCGTGACGCAGGTGACCGAACGCCTCGTCGAAGTTGCCGCGCCGGTACTCGAGCTCACCGTCGATCATGGCGTCGGCGACCTCGAGCAGGTCGACGACGGTGTTGTTGTGCACCCGTCGCGTGTCGGGCACCTTGACGCGGGCCTCCTGGAAGAGGTCGCGATGACGCTCAGCCTCGGCGACGTCGCCGGTGGCGGCGTAGGCCAGGCACTTCGCATAGAGCAGCAGCGCCGTCGTCGCCAGATAGAGCTCGGGATCCTCGGGAAGCGGCTCGTCGATCAGGTCCTGCCAGCGGCCGAAGCGGACCTGCACGTGGTGCTTCATCGCGACGAACGCCTCGGCCGGATCGGCGAACGGGGGCGACTCGACGCGAAGGAACTCCTCGGGGATCTCGTCGATCAACTGCTCGGCGGCTTCCATCGCCGCGCCGTACTGGCCCGCGAACATCGCGCCGTAGATCACGAAGTGGGTGTTGTGGTTTCGGTAGAGGGTGTAGACGTTCATGT
>Ga0181594_10005902_pt1 | contig 10666 bp, 9 predicted proteins | sample 071ome_18_FD_145603 | JGI IMG/M metagenome (GOLD analysis project Ga0181594, IMG submission 145603) | Coastal salt marsh microbial communities from the Groves Creek Marsh, Skidaway Island, Georgia - 071413BT metaG (spades assembly) | ecosystem: Environmental > Aquatic > Marine > Intertidal zone...
CTTACGCGCCCGTTGAATTCGGGCGATTCGGCGGTGCCCTGGTGATCAGCGACGCCGGGGAATGGAACAACGATACGGTCGCGACCGAGCCGGTCAGTCGCGACGGCCACATCTATCGCGTTATGGAAGACGGCTCAGTGGAAAGCCTGGTTGAAGGACTGGCCAATCCTGTCGGGGTGGGTTTCCTTGGCAAGCAGCTCGTAATCTCGGACATCAACGGAGACTTTCACGTCGGAACGCAGAAATTCGCTGATGGCTTCATGCTGGTCATCACCCCGGAGTGATGCGAACGCATCCTGCGCCAAAGCGATCAATCGCCGGGATGCAGTCGCACAATCATGTTATTCGCGCCTGCTGTCCCATGGATGGCCGGATCGCGCGCCCCCACCGGTAGACTGGAGTAGGTCGTCCAGACGTCACCGCTCTGCGGATCGACTTCTACCATACGGATATAAGCTTCTCTGCGCGGCAGCGGATAGTGCCGCCAGCGCGATTCTTCGATATCAAAGCGGTAGATCCGGTCCGAATTTGAGGTCGCAGCCCAGATAGCATTCCGTCGTTTATCGAGAGTGATCCCGTAGGGCGACGCACCCTGATCAGGAATCCTGTAGCGACCGGTCTCTTCCCCGGTCGCACCATCGATACGCACGAGCTCGCTGGACCCAAACAGCGGGACCCATAGCGTGCCGTCATCCTGAATTGCCAGGCGCCGAGGACCCGCGCCGCGCGCGAAAGGCACCACCCGGTCGGCGATATTCCGTTCCGTATCCACGGCACCTACGTGACCGTAGAGCTGCGCCCACCACACGCGATTGCGCTCAACATCAATAGCCGCGCCGTAAAGCAATGAGTGGAAGTGGCTTTCTCCTGGAGCCAGCGGCATCCGGTAAGTCCGGATCTCACCGCTGTCGACATGCAGCGCCCAGAGCTCGTTTTTGCCCAGATCAGTGATCCAGATCCGTCCCTGCTGATCAGCCGCGACATGCCGATCGGAGTCAAAGGCGAAATCGTGCGTCACACCGAACAGCGTGCCTTCCGGAGGCGGATAAAGACGCCAATCGCGGGACTTGGTATCGAAACGGGCGATATGGAAACTGTCTTCCAAGGCGATCCACAGATAGCCATCCGCGTCCGCGTTCATGGTGTGCGGCCCCTGCTGCCCCTCTCCTGGAATGGGGTACCAGGCAACTGCACCGGTCGTCGGGTCGAGCGCACCAAGGCGATCCTTGTCTGTCTCGACAAACCAGACCTCGTCAGACTCCGGCGCCAGCGCCACTTCCCGCGTCCAGCCGAAGGTCGGTAACGCGAACTCCTCGATCACGGTCGCCGGAGTCACCCCGTATTCGCCGAGACGCTGAATGTCGTCGTAGTCCGTCAGCGAAGAAAAATCGACTGGAAACGCGTACGCCAGTTTGGGGATAACGATAGCCATATCCCGTGGAACGAACAGGCTCGTCTCCGGCTGCAACAGTGCTTCATAGTAGGGACTGCCTTCCTTCAGCCCCCACCGCAGCTCGCCGTGTTCGCCCAGCCTGAGCGTTGCATAGCGCATGTACTGCACCAGTGATTCCCAGGCCGCTATTCGCGGCTCTGACGGCGACCCGGGTAATCCGGACAGCAGCTTGTTCGCTGCCTCAAGATCGGTGGCGGCGCGTTTCAGCCACGCCTCCGCCCGGTCCGACACCGGGATCGAAGCGAGCCCTGCCGCAAACCGGCGAACACGCTCAGCCCCCAGCTGATGACAATTCGAGCAGTGCAAGGTCGTCATGCGATATGCCAGGTCATCTCGTCCCCCTCTAAGCCACGCTGACCCCGGGACCTGGGACGCCACATTCTCGAGACGGCTCATGCGGATCTCGAATTCCAGCCGACCATCAAGCTCGCGCACGGTGCGGGACTTCTCCTGCCAGCCGATCCGGAAAGCCTCGACGCTTAAAGAATCAGCGGCAAACTGCAGCTGCTGCTTGCTGAACGCACCGTCACTGCCGCTGAACACCGAGACGCTGAAAGGCGCGCCGCCCTCGCCTTCAAAACGCAGCCGCACGAGGGGCAGCGCTTCCCCGCGCTCGTCGAGCACGCGCCCGCCGACATCAAGAGCCAGCAGCTCTACCGGTAAGCTCATCAGCACTGTGAGCAGAAAAAATCCGAGCTGAACGAAGACGCGACGTCGGGTGTTCGGTGAAAAGCTAATCAGGCAGCGTTTCACTGTTCTTCGCAGACCGGGGAGCGCTTGTGGCAACCCGTTCGGCTCAGTTTTTCCAGCGTTCATCAAATGACCAGACCTCCTGGAATCCCATCAGCTCGTGCATTGCCTCAATCGGGTGCAGTGCGACATCAGCACCGTTGGACGTGCCGTGATCAAGCAGGTACCGGTATACGCGGTCCATCGACGCCGCCGCGGCCATGAAGCCCAGGCCAGGATAGATGGCAATTGCATAGCCGAGCCGTTCCAGCATTGCTGACTCGAGCACCGGTGAGCGCCCGCCCTCCACCATGTTGGCGAGCAAGGGCGCATCCACCTCCTGCGCAATCTGCTCGAACTCATCCGCGCTCTCCGGGGCTTCGACAAAGATGACGTCAGCCCCCGCCTTCTGATAGGCCAGAGCGCGGGCTATCGCCGCGTCGATACCGAGGCTGGTGCGGGCATCGGTCCGGGCGATGATAAGAAAATCAGGATCCTCCCGAGCTTCAACCGCTACTTGAATCTTGGCAACCATATCTTCCTGCGGAATGACCGCCCGCCCCGGCGTGTGTCCGCATTTCTTGGGAAACTCCTGGTCTTCAAGCTGGATAGCAGCCACGCCGGCCGCCTCATACCCCTGCACGGTATGCCGGACATTCAGCAGTCCTCCGTAGCCTGTGTCGGCATCAGCAATCAGCGGGGCCGAGCTGCCTGCTGCCATAAGCGCAGCCCGGCTGACCATGTCGGTATAGGTTGCAAGGCCTGCATCCGGTAACCCGAGCAAGGACGCCACCGTCCCGTAGCCAGTCATGTAAAGGGCTGCGTGCCCCTGGCGGTCAGCGACCTTGAGCGAAATCATGTCAAACACGCCGGGCGCCACAACCAGCCTGCGAGCGCGCACGCGTTCGGCGAGTTGCCGCCGTTTCGCTCTGGGAGGGCTCACGGTCAGGACGACGACTCAGACGGCTGAGTAACCGCCATCGACAGGGATCACCGCGCCGTTCATGAAGGACGCCTCGTCCGAGGCGAGGAAGATCACCAGCCAGATGACCTCCTCCGGCTTGCCCAGACGCCCGCACAGATGGGCCTGCTCCATCGCAGCCCAGATCTCGTCGCGATTGTCGAACTTCTCGAGATAGCGATGCGGCATTGGCGTGTCGATCGCGCCCGGTGCAACAGCGTTGACGCGGATGCCGTACTGCTTGAGATCGTTGGCCATAGAGCGCGCAAGCTGCGCAACCCCGGCCTTCGAAGCGCCATAGGCAGCCATATCCGGGAAACCGACAAGTCCTCCGACAGAGCTGTTATGAATAATCGAGCCGCCCCCACCCTGCGCGACCATCTGTCGCGCTGCCCGCTGGCTGAGCAGGATGGAGGCGCGCACGTTGACGTCGAGCACCTGCGCTATCTCAGCTTCGCTGGTTTCCAGAAACGGACTCCCGACCATGACACCGTGATTGTTGAACAGCACATCAATGCGCCCGAAGCGCTCGCAGGCCGTTTCTACAATCCGATCGAGGTCAGCACTTCGCGTCACATCGGCCGGGACGTAACAGACATCCTTCGGGTAAGACTTGATTAGCGGCGCCAGAAGATCTGCGCCATCTGAGACCCTGTCGGACGCAACGACACGGGCACCCTCTTTGAGAAACAGTTCAACTGCAACCTGGCCCTGGCCACCCGCTGCGCCTGTAATGATGCATACCTTCCCCTGCAGACGTCCCATAGCGCTGTTCCTTCGTTTACCTGCTGAATGGCGTCATTCTCGACCAGCCCTCAGACCGTAGCAATGCCGCATTAAAAGGCCTTGCTCTCCGCTCTTTTTGCGAGCTGCTGAGCGAGAACGAACTGGACACGCAGCTTCATCGAACGAGCGCGACGGGCGACACCTTCCCAGAGACATGGTTCGTGGGTATCGGGATCAGGCGCTCTCAGACGGCCTGAGGTAGCGTCCTGAGCCGCGGTCGTCAGCGCCACTGCCATGCTTGGTGATGGCGTCTCAGAAGGCCGCTATCTCATGCTGTTCTTGGCAGTAGCTCTTCGAAACAGGTCCGCCGTACACTGCGCGGGCTTCTGTTCAACCCCGCTATGAAACGCATCGTACGGTCCGGTGAATAAACCCAGCGACTCCACCGAACGCCATCCCGAGATCGTTTGCCACGAGTGCGGTCTGGCACACCGTCGGCGCGCCCTGCCAAGCGGCGCAAGTGCCAGCTGCTCGCGCTGCGGCCACCGGCTTTACGCGTATCGTCCGCCCACGATTGACCGCGCTCTGGCGTTGACTATCGCCGGCCTGGTGCTCTTCGTAGTCGCCAATGTCTATCCTTTCCTCGGCCTGCGCATGGGCAGCCAGCTCATCGAATCAACGCTCATGACCGGCAGCCTGACCCTTTACCTCCAGGGCAAGTGGGAGCTTGCACTGGTGGTGGTGGGCACCAGCGTCCTGGCGCCCGGTCTACAGTTGCTCGGTCTACTCTACGTCCTGCTACCTCTGCAGTTAGGACACACCCCGCGCGACCTGGCGCGCGTTTTCCGCCTGGTCGAGGGATTGGGTCATTGGGCGATGATGGACGTTTTCCTGCTCGGCATACTGGTGTCCACCGTCAAGCTGGCGGACATGGCGACCATTGTTGCGGGTCCGGCGCTGCTCGCTTTCGTTCTGCTGATTTTCGTCCTTGCCGGCGCACAGAGCGCCATTGATCCGGACCGCATCTGGTCACAGATCCGGATGCGACTGCGCCGCGCGTCTTCCGATCAGGATCTGCCGCAGCCGTTCGAGTGCGGCAGCTGCCATCTGACCGTCGCCCGGCCGCGAAAGGCCGTATCAGGCGCTCTGCGCTGCCCGCGCTGCACTGCGCCGCTGCATCATCGGAAAAAGGACAGTCTGCAGCGCAGCTGGGCCCTGCTGCTGGCGGCCTGCATCTGCTATCTGCCCGCCAACATGCTGCCCATCATGCATGTGACGTCCCTGGGGCAGGTTCAGTCGGATACCATCCTGAGCGGCGTTTTTTATCTGCTGCACCACGGCCAATGGCCGCTGGCGCTGATTGTCTTTGTCGCAAGCGTGTTCGTTCCGGTGCTGAAGATAGCGCTGCTGCTCTTCCTGCTGTGGTCGGTGCAACAACACAGTCGCTGGCGACCGGTAGAACGTACCCGGCTCTACCGTATTACCGAAGCCGTGGGGCGCTGGTCCATGGTTGATGTTTACGTTGTTACCGTGCTGGTGGCGCTGGTGCAGCTGGGGAACCTCGCCACCATTGAGGCCGGATGGGGGGCGGTTTATTTTGCCGCGGTCGTCATTCTCACCATGCTGTCGGCAATGAGCTTCGATCCACGCCTGATCTGGGATCGACAGGAGAAAGGAATCACATGAGCGAGCAATCCGATCAGCACAGCGAAGAGCTCGTCGCAGACGCTGTAGTCGCCTCCCGCGGCGGGCTCTCCATCGTCTGGCTGATACCTCTGATCGCGCTGATGGCCGGCGCGTGGCTCGCCTACAAAGCGTACTCAGAGCAGGGCCCGACTATCGAAATCCGCTTCAGCAAATCGAGCGGCGTCACTGCGGGTAAAACCATGGTCCGATATCGCGACGTGGATATCGGCAAGGTCGATACCGTACGGCTGAACGAGACACTCGACGGCGTTATCGTCACCGCCGGACTCCACCCTGGCTCGGAGCGCCTGCTCGGCGAACAGGCGCGCTTCTGGATCGAGCAGCCGGAAGTCTCAATCACCGGAGTATCCGGTCTACAGACGGTGCTGTCCGGAGTCTTCATCGGCATCGAGCCGGATACGACCGGCACGGCGAAACGCGACTTCGTTGGTCTTGAGGAAGCGCCCTTCATTCTGCAGGGTCGGCCCGGTCGGCTGTATACCCTTGAAGCGCCCGACCGCAGTTCCCTGCACAAAGGCGCCCCGGTTCTGTTCCGTGACTTCAAGGTCGGCGAAATCGTGGAGTACCAACTGGTCGGACGCGACCGTGTCGATGTCACCATCTTTGTCGACGCCCCCTACGATGATTGGGTCACCGAACGGACGCTGTTCTGGAACGGCAGCGGGGTCGATGTCGAACTTTCTGCCGACGGCCTCACGGTCAACTCAAAATCGCTGGTCAGCATCCTGATGGGCGGCGTCACCTTCGACACACCCAGTGACGGGCCTGCAGCTGAAAAAGCTGCCGCCGGGTCGCGGTTTGTGCTCTTTCCTGACCGAGCAACAGCCTTCAGGCCTGCCTATCGCAAAAGACGCATGCTTCTTTACTTCGAGGACTCGGTGCGCGGCCTCACGGTCGGCGCACCCGTCGAGTATCGCGGTGTGCGCCTGGGCGAGGTCGTCGATGTGCGGGCACAGCTGATAGGCGACGAGTTCGCACTGCGTCTTCCGGTGCTCATCGACGTTGAGTTTGAACGGCTTGAGGTAATCGGAGAGCTCGATCGCGGCGCCAGGGAGTCGCGTGAGAACCGCGGGGTCTCCAATCTGCAGCGCATGGTTGACGCCGGCCTGCGCGCCCAGCTCAAAACCGGCAGCCTGCTGACCGGGCAGAAGCTCATCTCGCTGGATCTCTTTCCCGAGGCCCCGCCGGTTTCGGTCGCCGTAGAAGGCAACTACCCCATCGTTCCGACCATCCCAAGCGTGCTCGATACGGTGACGCAGCAGGTCGCTGGCTTACTCGAGAAACTTCAGCGGCTCCCGCTCGAATCCATCAGCGCAGAGCTGCTGCAGACTGTAAGCCGCGTACGCGAAATCGTCACCGAGGCCGACCCACAGTCGGCCCTCAACGCCCTGACTGGTCTTTTACAGCAGGCTGAAGGTCTGGTCGGCCGGCTGGACCAGAACATAGCGCCGCAGCTCGACGAAACAATGCAGGAGACCAGCCGCTTTGCGCGCAACCTTAACGCCACGCTCCAACCACAGCTCGAAGACACGCTGCGCGAATTGAAGGATGCAGCGCGGGCTATACGCACGATGTCGGATTACCTCGAGCGCCACCCTGAAGCGCTCATCAAAGGCAAACAACCGTAATGAACAGAAAGTCGCTTTACCGTCAGCTTTTGCTGTGCGCGCTTGCATCTGGATGTGCTGCCTGCGCGACGACGCCCCCCGCGCGTTTTTACTCTCTGCCGGCCCGAGCCAGCGCACAATCCTTCTTAGTCGACCAGGACACAGCGGGACTGCGAGTGGGTCCGTTCTCTTTTCCGGACTATCTGCGTCGTCCCAACATCATCACCCGAACAAGCTCGAACGAAATTACGGTGGACGAGTTCGAGCGCTGGGCCGGATCGCTCGAGAATGATTTTCATCGAGTACTGGCTTCGCGCCTACAGGCGCGGCTGCAGCTATCCCAGGTCAGCAGCTACCCGGCAGACCCCCATTTCGCCGCAAGCCGGGAGCTGGTCGGCGAGATCGTGAGCTTCGAAGGGTTTCTCGGCGGCGATGTGACGCTGGACGTCAACTGGACCATGACCAGCAAAGAGGGTGCGACCCAGGGTGGTCACAGCGTCATCGTGGTGCCGGTACAAGGCCACGATTACAACGCCCTGGTCGCCGCGCACACGCAGGCGGTAGAGCAATTCGGCGATGAGCTGGCGAAGCGCGCAGGAAACGTCGAGTAGGCTCAGGGACAGCCTGCACGCCAGCTCCGGCACTGGAATTGCGCCAGGCCGTCATTCCAGTGCACAGGGTCAATTGACAGCGTAACCTCGGCCCTGCATGCATGCACCGTACGCACGGTAGTAAGTACTGAGATTCTGGTTGTACTGAGTATTAGCCTGCTGCTGAGCCTCCCGCGCAGCGCGCTGTTTGTGACCCCGTCGCAGTAAGCCTGAGCCGCCGCCTACCGCAGCACCGATTGCCGCGCCCTTACCCGCATCGCCCGCAATAGCACCTCCTATGGCACCAAGCGCTGCGCCCCGAGCAGCACCGCCAACCATTTCACCGCCGGTGTTGGCGCTGTAGTACGCGGGTCCCTGAGCAGGATTAAAGCCCGTGCGCTGTTGTGCAAACATGCGGCACTCCGATTCGTCGGTTCCCTGCTGTTGCACGCTCTGGCCTTGCGAGGGATAGACGATAGGCGCGCCCTGCGCTGCGCACAGGGTCGGCGCCACAGCAAAGACGAGGAAAACAAGCCCCCCTGGCAGCAGGTAGTCCCGGAGCCTTCTTCCGGACAGGTTGGAAAGTTTGTTCAGCATGAGAAATTCTCCAGACAGATTCATCGGGGTTCGATACAAAATCAGCACTCAGGGAATGCGGTAGTTGAGCTTGGGCCACACGGCCAGCCCGACGGCTGACTGCTCAACCACCGCGCCGGGCGTCATCAGCAGTTGCGCAAAAGCGCTTTTCAGCTGGATCGGACCACCACCGGTCATTTTTTCGCGGTCGCCAGTACCACCGGTAATTTCAAAATCCCCGTTGCAGCCCTGGGTAAACTGCCCTGAGCACTCGAAGCGCGCATAGATCCTTTCCCCATCCGGCGTCAGAATGACGCATCGAGCGCTGCCTCTCTGCGAACCGCTGGCTGCGTCGATTAGCACACTGGCAGGACAGGTAATCAGGGCCGTATCGAGAGCAGCAATATCCAGAGTTGCTTGCTCGTCCTTTACATAAACCACCCCGGATAGCGTACCGACGAACATGGCTTCATTCGGTCCCGTGGCATGCACCTGCCCGCGTGCTTCCCACGACGACAGAGCCTGAACCGTCCCTTCAGCAGCGCTGGCAAAAGGAACGCCGGTCAGGTTGACAGCGGCAGCGAGTGCCACTGCGTAAAAGAAATGCTGTCCTCGCATGGGGATCTCCAGTTTGATACAACAAGTTCAAGGGTCGGGATTATAGCGACCGTCCCATAGGCGGTGATTTGCGCCGGGGAGGTCCACCGCTCAGGGTGTTCGCTTTACAGCAGAGCCACCAGGGTTATCATCCAGCGCTGATTGAGAGACCTCCGACACCCGCAAGGAAATGCGCATGGCGACAGACGACCAGACCACTCATCAGTCCAGCTGCCCTGCGAGCGACATCTCCAGCCGGTTTGATCCCTTCGATGGCGAACCGACCCGCATGTATCCCATCTACGCGGACGCCCGTCGCAGCGAGCCGGTGTTCTACGCCCCGGAGATCGATTACTGGGTCCTCACGCGCTTCGACGATGTACGCGCTGCGCTAGGTGGCGATCCCGAGATCTTTTCCGCTACTCAGGCGCTCGCCCTGGTCACCCCGCTGTGTCCCGCTGCGGGCGCCATCGCCATGGAACATGGCATTCAGATCAGTCCCAGCGTCGTCGATGAAGATCCCCCCCTGCACACTACGCACCGCAAGTCGCTGCACAAGCCATTCTCCCGCGGACGCATGCGTGCCATGGAGCCGCTGGTTTTCGACATGCTCGACCGTCGCCTGGATGAGCTCAGTTCGCGCGGCGAGATGGACCTGGTTGACGATCTTCTGTTCGACATTCCGGCCTACATCCTGTTCGAGCTCTTCGGCATCCCGCGGGATGAGCTGAAGAACGTGCGCCGCTTCGCGCAGCGCCTCGCGGTTCTCGGTTTCGGTCGCCCCACCGAAGATGAGCAGATCACCATGACGCAGGGACTCGCAGACTTCTGGGAGTACTGCCGCACTCACGTCGCACGCCTGATTGCGAATCCTGGCGACGATGCCATGAGTGAATTCATTCGCGGGCTTCAGGCGCCCGGCCGTGCCGAAGAGCTTGACCCTGACTACGTCACCACAGTCACCTTTCAGCTCTTTTTTGCCGGCCACGAAACCACGGTCAACGCCACTGCCGGTGGGATGCGTGCACTGCTCGAGAATCGCACGCAGTGGGCGGAGCTCTGCGCTAACCCCGCGCTGATCGACAATGCGGTGGAGGAATGCCTCCGCTTCGCGCCGTCTGTTCCGGCCTGGCGCCGTATTACCCGCGCGCCAGTGACTTTGTCCGGCGTTGAGATCCCTGCAGGTGCGAAACTCCTGGTGGCGATCGGCTCAGCCAACCGCGACGAAAGCCGCTTCGAAAACGGCGAGTCTTTTGACATCCATCGCAGCAACGCTCGCGAGCACATGGCCTTTGGCTATGGCCGTCATCTGTGCCTGGGAGAAGCCCTCGCGCGCATCGAGATGCGCGCCATCATTGGCGAGCTGGCGCGACGGCTGCCGCATCTGGAGCTGGTTCCGGACCAGACCTACAGCTACTCGCCGAATACCTCGCATCGCGGTCCAATCCATGTGCAGGTGTGCTGGGACGCGGCAGCCAACCCTGAAGCGGGCGCCAGGCCGGAGCGCCACTGAACGCTCCGCCGCTGGGCGGATCAGTCCACACCCACCGTTGCCCGCCAGTCTCACAGTGCCCACGGCGGCGCGGGGACAGAAGTCGAGCAGACCTTGCGCGCGGCCTATACTCCTGGCTCTGGCAACAGGATCAGGAGTTTTTATTCATGTCCAATATTGAAAAAGTGCGCGCGTTCATCGCTCGCTGGGAAGCGCGCGATGTGGAGG
>Ga0181594_10005906_pt1 | contig 10657 bp, 7 predicted proteins | sample 071ome_18_FD_145603 | JGI IMG/M metagenome (GOLD analysis project Ga0181594, IMG submission 145603) | Coastal salt marsh microbial communities from the Groves Creek Marsh, Skidaway Island, Georgia - 071413BT metaG (spades assembly) | ecosystem: Environmental > Aquatic > Marine > Intertidal zone...
GGGATAGAGGACTTCGGTGAGCAATGCTCCGACGGCGGCACCGATGAGTTGGAATGCGATGAACGGCATTACGTCGCTGGGTGCGATGCCGGTGAAGGTGTCGGTCATGGATCGACCGATCGTCACTGCGGGATTAGCGAAAGACGTGGACGACGTGAAGAAGTAAGCCGAGCCGATCCACGCGGGAACGAGGATCGGCCCCAGATGTCCGCGGCCAGTGCGGGTGAGTGCGCCGATGATGAGGATCAATCCGGCTGTGGCGACGATTTCTCCGAGCCAGATCGGGAACCCGTTTCGGCCGTTAGTGGACGGATCGAAGGCAGGGAGATCGAACATGACATTCGCCAGCGCGACGCCGGAGAGGCCGCCGAGGATCTGGAACACGATGTAGGCGAGGCCCTCGGAGATGTGGATCTCACGCTTGACGAGAGTCACCGCGGTGACCGCCGGGTTGAAGTGCGCGCCGGAGATCGGTCCGAGCATCCAGATAAGGACACCGAGTGCAGCGATAGTGCTCATCATGTTCAGGATGAGGACGACGGCGTCATCGCGAGTGAGGAGCGTTCCCATGATCCCGCTGCCGACGACGGCTGCCACGAGCATGGCGGTGCCGAGGTACTCGGCGAGGAGTCGACGCGGCACGCGAGAACCCTGGCATTCCATATCGATATATGTCAATATGAATCCATGCCTAGCGCGTCGAGCAACCGAACGGCCGTCCTGGAAAGGGCCGTCATGTCCGGACCATCGTGCTGCCCCTCGGGCCTTGGTCGACCGATCTCGCGAGAGACCGCCGAGGAGCTTTCCGTCCTGCTGAAGGCGGTGGCCGATCCAACTCGTCTCCAGATACTTGCCATCCTTCGGTCGGCATCGAACTGCGAGGCGTGCGTGTGTGATCTCACCGAGCCGCTGGGCTTGTCGCAACCCACGGTTAGTCATCACCTGAAGGTTCTGACCCAGGCCGGGCTCCTCGAAGCCGACAAGCGGGGCTATTGGACCTGGTATCGCATGGTCCCCACCCGACTGGGGGAGCTCTCCGCCGTCCTCGCGTAGTTCCTACGACCCTACGCACCTCCCGGGGTGTCGGGGGTCTCGCGCACAATGGGCCGATGGCGCCCGCTAACTATCCCGGCTGTCCGGTCACCGTTACCGAAGCCGAGGAGCGTGGTGCTTCATTGCGCGATCCGCGCTGGGGTCTCGGATCCGCGATTGTCACGATTGTCTTTGCGGTTGCCCTGGGATTGCTGGTCGCAGTTCCCTTGTTTCTCTTGGATGTTCCACTCGCGGTCACCGCGATCCTGGGGACCCTCGTGCCCTGGCTGGGGCTGGCCGGCTGGCCGATGTTCGTCACCTGGCGGAAGGGCAATGGTCCCCGGATCGATCTTGGTTTGCGGTTGACCTGGAGCGACGTCGGCTGGGGGGCGCTGGCCGGGGTGGTGGGCTTGATCCTTGCGGCCGTCGTGGCGCTCATCACGCAGGCGATTGCCGGTGACTTTTCATCAGCAGCGGGCGACGTCGCCCTGGAGCTTCGCGAGGCGGGTCCGTTCTGGGCACTAATGATCTTCGCGGTCATGGTCATGGTCGGTGCCCCGATTGTCGAGGAGATCGCCTTTCGGGGGATGCTCTTCAATTCGCTTCGCAAACGTGGTGTCGGGGCTGTGTGGACGATCGTGATCACGGCCATCGTCTTCTCGGCATTCCACTTCGAACCCATTCGATTCTTCCTACTTCTCCCCATCGGGGTCGTCTACGGATGGGTCCGCTGGAAGACCGGTTCCTTGGGGGCCGCGATGGTCGCTCATGGGGTGAATAACACCCCGGCTGCACTCGTAGTTCTCCTAGGAGTACCCGAGGTGACACCATAGGCGCATGAGCACCACTTCCACGGCGCCGAGGACTCGCGGTCGAGTACTTGTAGTCGACGACGATGCGGCGCTGGCCGAGATGCTCGGAATCGTTCTCCGGGGCGAAGGTTTCGATCCGGTCTTCTGCGCAGACGGAAATACCGCGGTCGACGCATTCCGTGCATCGAAGCCCGACGTTGTTCTTCTCGACCTGATGTTGCCCGGTCGCGACGGCATCGATGTCTGTCGAGCTATTCGTGCCGAGTCGGGGACACCGATTGTGATGCTCACCGCCAAGTCGGACACGATCGACGTAGTGGTCGGCCTCGAGTCCGGGGCGGATGATTACATCGTCAAGCCTTTCAAGCCGAAAGAACTCGTCGCGCGCATTCGCGCGCGCATCCGTAGAACCGACGACATCGGTTCTCAGGTGCTGACCATCAATGATCTCACCATCGACATCAATGGCCATACCGTGCGGCGGGGGAGTGAAGTGCTGGCCCTGACTCCGCTGGAGTTCGATCTCCTTGCCTGTTTGGCCAAGCGACCAGGCCAGGTTTTTACGCGAGAGGCTCTGCTGCAGGAAGTCTGGGGCTATCGCCACGCTGCGGACACTCGCCTTGTGAACGTCCACGTGCAGCGGCTTCGGGCGAAGATCGAAAGAGACCCGGAGGCTCCGGAAATCGTTTTGACCGTCCGAGGAGTCGGATACAAAGCCGGTCCTGCCTGACCTGATCATGGTCACGGTCCTGCTGTTCATCCCACGCGCCATCAGGCGTTTGTGGCGACGATCGCTTTTCATTCGAGTAACGAGCACAACGCTCGTTTTGTCCATTGTTGTTGTCGGTGCTCTAGGGCTCCTACTCTTGTCTCGCGTCACGACCGGGCTTCTGGAAGCCAAGGAACGAAGCGCCGTGGGAGAAGCGTCAGCGGGACTCGGGGAGGCTCAACGCCTTCTCGATGCCGCCGACACCGGACCGTCGACTCCATCCCCATCGCGGTTGGTGGACACGGTTGTGACGTCACTGGCTACTCGCGCGGGGTCACCGGCAACCTTCGACGTGCTCCTGTTATCCAGCCTTCCCGAGATAGGCGCACCCGAACGCGGCACCAATCTGGTGGCGGTGTCGAGTATCCCGGTCGACCTACGGCAGGCGGTTACTCAGACGCAGCGCCAGTCGTGGACCTTCACCGAAATTCGCTTTCTCGATGGTCGAGCAGTTCCCGGCTTCGTAGTCGGCGCACCGCTGACGATTCCGACCGTCGGTCCTTATGAGCTGTACTACCTGTTTCCCCTCAGTCAAGAGCAGCAGACTCTCGACCTCGTCCGCAGTTCGATCCTGGCCGCGGGGTTTGTGCTGGTGGGCCTTCTCGGCGTGGTCGCGTGGGTCGTCACCCGTCAGGTGGTCGTGCCTGTTCGGGCTGCTGCGCAAACGGCACAGCGATTGTCTTCAGGAAATCTCGACGAGCGATTGCCGATTAAACGTGACGATGATCTTGCGCAGTTGGCGCGCTCCTTCAACGAAATGGCCGAGAGTATCGACGCCCAGATCACGCAGCTTGAGGAACTATCCAGGGTGCAGCAGCGATTCGTGTCGGACGTCTCGCACGAACTTCGCACACCGTTGACCACTATCCGAATGGCTGCCGATGTCCTGTTCGAGTCGCGAGAGTCCCTCAGCGCGGAAACCGCCCGATCAACAGAGTTGTTGCAGAACCAGCTCGACCGCTTCGAGGCGCTCTTGAGCGATCTCCTCGAGATCTCACGCTTTGATGCTGGAGCGGCCAAACTCGACAGCGAATCCGTCGATGTCGCGACGCTGGTCCAGCGAGTGGTCGACGCGAGCGAACCTTTGGCTGAGAGTCAGCACCTGCGTGTTCGCTTCGCTTCGTACGAGCGCCCGTGCACGGTGGTCTGCGATGCTCGTCGCATCGACCGAATTGTGCGCAATTTGGTCGACAACGCAATCGAACACGGCGACGAGACCGGTGTTCTCGTCGAGCTTGCGGGCGATGCCGATGTGGTGACGCTGACGGTGCGCGATTTCGGTGTCGGTTTGCGTCCGGGCGATGCCTCCCTTGTCTTCAATCGGTTCTGGCGTGCAGATCCGGCTCGTGCCCGAACCACAGGCGGAACGGGTTTGGGCCTAGCGATAGCCCTAGAAGACGCTCGTCTGCACGGTGGCTGGTTGGAGGCGTGGGGGGAAGCCGGTGCAGGCGCATGCTTTCGGCTTACGCTGCCGCGAGTTGCTGGAGGCACGGTAACGCACGCGGTATTGCCGCTGTCGGATGAAGTCGCCGATGCTGATCCAGGTGAAGACCGAGATGATTCCGACGGAGCCTTCAGTCGTGAGCGTCCCACAGTCCGGCGCGATGAACGCAAGTCGGAATCTCACGCCCCCGATCCTGACTCGATCGTGGTGACGGTGACGATGGACAACGATGCCGGAGATGCCAGATGAGACGGATCCTGGTTCTCATCGTCGTTGCGCTGGTCTCTGCGGGATGTGGAAACGTCCCGCAGGCGTTCACTGCTCAGGTGCCAACGTCTGGGCCGATCCAACAGGGTGAGCAGGTCTCAGGCAGCAACGTGGATCAGTTCATCCGCGTGATCGCGCGTCCGCCTCGACCGGACATGACCGAGGTTGAGGTCGTCCAGGGCTTCCTCGACGCGAGCGCATCGTTCGACGGAAATCACGCCGTGGCCCGCGAGTACCTCACGCCGCAGGCGAGCGCACGCTGGGATTCTTCCTCGGGCGTCATTGTCTACGAAGGCGTGCCTGCGCTGACGGAGAGCGGTCCGAGCATCCAGTTCCGAGCTGCTCAAGCGGGGTCCATCGGACCCAGCGGTCGCTTCCAGGTCCAAGACCCAGGGACCGAAGCCACGGCCACCTTCCGCATGGTCGAGACGAGCGACGGCTGGCGCATCGATGGACTTCCGGGCGGCCTGTTGCTGTCACAAACCGACATCGATCGGGCTTTCCGCTCCTACGCCCTCTACTTCTTCGATCCCACGTTCCAGATCCTGGTCCCCGATTCGCGCATGATCCCGGTTATCGGACCGGGCCTTGCGACAACTCTGGTCCGCCGACTACTCGATGGACCGAACGATTGGTTGCGGCCAGCGGTCCGCACCGGGTTTCCGGACGGGGTGGATCTCAACATCGACGCTGTGCTCATCAATGCGGGCGTCGCAGAAGTGGATCTCGACGCGTCGGCCCAACTGGCCGACGACGCATCCAGACAGGCGCTCTCCCAGCAACTCGTATGGACGCTGCGACAACTACCCGATGTTCAGTCCGTCGAGATCACCTCTGCGGGACAGCCGCTGTTCGTTCCCGGAGTGGCGAATCCGCAGCCGAGGGATGCGTGGCCGGAGGTCGACCCATCCGGGCTCGAGTCGAGCGCCGCGGCCTACGTCGCCTCGACCATCGGTGTTCGCGAAGTCGTCGACGGAGGAACCGTTCCGGTCGCCGGGCAAGCCGGAACGCGCGAACCGCTCCTGGTAGACATCGCAATCTCACAGAACTCATCGCGGATCGCAGGGGTCGATGTCGATGGCTCGCTGTGGTCTGGGTCTATCCAGGCCGGTGCGAACTTGTTCGAGTTGGCGTCTGCGAGTGAACCGCTCGCGCTGGCATACGACGGTCCAGACAACCTGTGGCTTGTCGGTGCCGGGGGTGCGCTGTCGCTGTATTCCCCGACGGGTCGATCATTCCCGATTGCCGTTCAAGGTTTGCGAGACGTTGACGTATTGCGGGCTGCCGTGCCCTCACGAGACGGCACGCGCGCAGCGCTTCTTGTGCAGTCGGGCCCGAGGACGAACGTCTTGCTCGGTCGAGTTGTTCGCACATCGCCCACGGGTCGGGTCGGAATCGAGATCCAAGATCCGATCCGAGTGGAGTCGAAGCTGGTGGAGGTAGTTGACGTCGCCTGGTCCAGCGCCGACTCCCTAGCGGTCTTGGGAAGTGAAAGCGCCGGCGCACTTCAAGTAATCGAGGTCAACATCGGTCGTGGCTCGATCTTCGCTCAAGGATCACCCGAGGGCCCGGTATCCCTTGCTGCCGCTCCTGGTCTGCCCACTTTGGTTGCGGCAGCAGATGGCGTCGTCTACGACAACACGACCGGCCTGTGGTCCGGCCGCGTTAATGCTGCTTCACCGGCGTATCCCGGTTAGCCAATACTTCGGCTAGGGGGTGCCTGCAATCGTCGCCACACCCAATACGTGAGCGCCCGCGGTGATGAGGGTCGCGACGGCCTCGCGGGCGGTGGAGCCGGTTGTGACGATGTCATCGATGAGGATGACGGGATCGGTCGGTGGTGAAAATCCACCGACCAGTGCGAACGCGGACTGGGCGCTTGTGGAGCGCTCGAGTGCCGTGAGGTGCTTGGTCCCCGACTCAGTTCGGACATCGCGCAGCAGTGGTCGAAGGTGCACATGGGCAAGCGACCCGCACGCGTGCTGTCCGACGAGGCGGACGTGATCAAAGCCGCGTCGTCGTCGATTTGTTCGTCGGGTCGGTAGTGGACTGATCACCAACTCGCACGGTTTGGTTTGAGTCACGTGGACGATGTGCTGGATGGACGCCGCCAGGGCGGGCGAAACGACTGACCCGAGTTCGTGGATTCCGTGATCCTTGTAGCGGTACAGGATGTGGCGAACTGTGCCTCGATAATCCAGCGAGCACGCGACAGGAACACGAAGTCCGTCCACGAGATCGCTCAGGTCGAGGTCGCGTCGAAGTCGAGGACGCGGTGTGAGGTCGGCTCGACACTCAGGGCACAGGACCATCCCGGGTGTCTGGCAGCCGGCGCACGCGCGCCCCAGGACCAGGTCAGCAATGCTGCTGACGAGTGAATGCACCCGCTCATCGTCAACGTAGGAAGGATTCCGGTGCATCCCGGTGGAGCAGATGGGGGAGTCGATCCACCTTCCCTGTGGAGAGGCTTATGAAGCGTCGTCGAACGAGATTCCCACCAATCCGGCCCGCAGGGCGATGACGACGGCAGCCGTCCTTGAGGGGGCCTGAAGGGCGTCGAGAACCGCGCGAACATGGTTCTTGGCCGTGTTCTCCGAGATTCCCAGCGATTTGGAGATCTGCTGGTTGGACTTGCCTGTTGCCATCAGGGTCAGCACTTGGTGTTCGCGGGCGGTGAGGGGTCGATAGCCCGAGGGCTCGGCGTCCTCAGGGAGGAGATCGGCGACCCAGGCATCCGATGGGCCATCGTCTCCGTCCCAGGCCTTGCGGGCGGGCAGTGGCTGGATGCGGAATCCAGCCGCGTGGACAACAGCTCGCGAAGCGGAGGTAGCCGGCCCCATCCAGGAGACGACGATGCACGAGAGTTCGGCGAACGCCCATTGGCACACCAGGCGTACCGCCTGGGCTAGGGCCTGGACAAGGGCTGAATCGGCTTTGGGTGAGACGTCGAAAGCGACCTTCGCGCGCCTCCATTGCGGGGTGCTGGCGCCCACCGTGGTGGCGTCGACAAGGGTCACGGCTCCAAGGGCCGTTTCTGATCCTGTGCGGTAGACCTTCCAGGTCAGCGCGCCGTCTACGTCGGACTGAGGTTTCAACTGGACATGGCCATCGCTCAGCCTGACCTGGTCGACGGACGCCATGCGGCTCAGTCTTCCAGCGACGTCTACGATTGCGGGGCTAGGTCGCCGGAGGTGTCCGGGGAAGTCAGTGCGGGTGCCCAATGCCCGCAATCCAGGTCGCGGAGTCGCGGCCGCGTCGAAAGGTCGCAACGTGGGAGTGCTCGACAAGATCCTGCGAGCGGGAGAAGGTAAGACCCTCCGCAAGTTGGAATCGGTGGCCAAGGCCGTCAACGCGATCGAGGACGACTACATCTCCCTCACCGACGAGGAACTGCGCGGTCTTACCGACGAGTTCAAGGCCCGATATGCCGAAGGTGAAAGCCTCGACGACCTCATGCCGGAGGCTTTCGCAACCGTCCGCGAAGCCGCGCGCCGGACCCTCGGCCAGCGCCACTACGACGTCCAGATCATGGGTGGGGCTGCTCTCCACCTCGGAAACATCGCCGAGATGCGCACCGGCGAGGGTAAGACCCTCGTGGCGACGCTTCCCTCCTATCTGAATGCGCTGTCAGGGGATGGCGTTCACGTAGTGACGGTGAATGACTACCTCGCCGAGCGCGACGCCGAATGGATGGGTCGGATCCACCGATTCCTCGGCCTCGAGGTGGGCGTGATCGTCAGCCAGATGACGCCGGCGCAGCGACGCGTCGCGTACGCGGCGGATATCACCTACGGCACGAATAACGAGTTCGGCTTCGACTATCTGCGGGACAACATGGCCTGGTCGAAGGCCGAGATGGTTCAGCGCGGCCACAACTTCGCTGTGGTCGACGAAGTCGACTCGATTCTGGTCGACGAGGCCCGAACCCCGCTCATCATCAGCGGCCCCGCTGATCAACCCACCGCCTGGTACTCGGAGTTTGCCCGTATCGCTCGCTTGCTCGAGAAGGACACCGATTACGAAGTCGACGAGAAAAAGCGCACGATCGGTGTCCTGGAGTCGGCCATCGACAACGTCGAGGATCAGCTGGGCATCGACAACCTCTACGACACCGTCAATACCCCGCTGGTGGGCTTCCTCAACAACGCGATCCGCGCCAAGGAACTATTCAAGAAGGACCGCGATTACGTCATCCTTGACGGTGGTGTAGTGATCGTTGACGAGCACACCGGCCGCATTCTCAAAGGTCGTCGCTACAACGAGGGACTGCATCAGGCAATCGAGGCCAAGGAAGGCGTCGAGATCAAGGCCGAGAACCAGACATTGGCAACGGTCACGCTGCAGAATTTCTTCCGCCTCTACAACAAACTTTCGGGGATGACCGGCACGGCCATGACCGAAGCGGCGGAGTTCAACCAGATCTACAACCTCGGTGTGGTGCCGATTCCCACCAACCGTCCCATGGTTCGCATCGACCAGCCCGACCTTGTATACCGGACGGCAGAAGCCAAGTTCAACGCCGTTGTCGAAGACGTCGTCGAGCGGCATGCCACCGGCCAGCCGGTCCTCATCGGTACGACGAGCGTCGAGAAGTCCGAGTACCTCTCCGCTCAACTGAAGAAGAACGGTGTCCCGCACGAAGTCCTGAACGCCAAGAACCACGAGCGGGAAGCGGCGATCGTGGCCCAGGCTGGCCGTCGTGGTGCGGTTACCGTGGCCACGAACATGGCCGGTCGCGGCACCGACATCATGCTCGGTGGCAACCCCGAGTTCATGGCTGCTGCGGCGCTGACCCAGCGGGGGCTGTCTCCCATCGAGGATCCCGAGGCGTATGAAGCAGCGTGGCCCGAAGCGTTGAGCCAGGCCCAAGCGGCGGTCAAGGCCGAACACGATGAAGTCATTACCCTCGGTGGTCTCTACGTGCTCGCGACCGAACGGCACGAGTCCCGTCGCATCGACAACCAGTTGCGGGGTCGCTCCGGTCGTCAGGGCGATCCAGGGGAATCGCAGTTCTACCTGTCCCTCGAAGACGACCTCATGCGGTTGTTCAAGTCCGAGATGGTCGATTCGTTCCTGCGCCGATTCAACGTGCCGGACGATGTCCCGATCGAAGCCAAGATGGTCACGAACGCGATCCGCTCCGCGCAGACGCAGGTGGAGGCGCAGAACTTCGAGATCCGTAAGGACGTCTTGAAGTACGACGACGTCCTGAATCGTCAGCGCCTGGTGATTTACGACGAGCGCAAGCGGGTCTTGCAGGGTGAAGACATCGAGGACCAGATCCGATCCTTCCTCACCGACACGGTGGAAAGTTACGTGTCCCAAGCGACCGCCGATGGCTATCCGGAGGACTGGGACCTCGAGCAGTTGTGGACTGCCCTGGAGCAGTTGTATCCGGTGTCGGTCACCATTGAGCAGGTCGAAGATGAATCTGGTGGGGGTCGAGCAGGCCTGAGCGCGGAGTTCCTGTCGGAAACGCTCGTCGAGGACGCTCAGGCGGCCTACAGCCGACGTGAGGAAGAGCTCGGCGAAGAGGTCACCCGTGAGCTTGAACGCAAGGTGATCTTGACCGTGCTGGACCGCAAGTGGCGTGAGCACCTCTACGAAATGGACTATCTGCGCGATGGCATCGGCCTGCGCGCGATGGCTCAGCGTGACCCGCTCGTTGAGTATCAGCGCGAGGGATACGACCTCTTCATGGCCATGATGGATGCGATCAAGGAAGAGACCGTCGGCTATGCCTTCAACGTCGAAGTCGAGGTCAAGCAGCAGGTTGCTCCCGAAGTCGCCGAGCAGATCGATGTTCTTTCGGATGCCAGCGAATCTGAGGCGGGTGCGGCCATCGCCGCGGCCGTTGCGGCAGGTGCCCAGCAGCCGTCAACTCCCGAGGATGCGCCGCCGACTATCGAGGCCAAGGGCCTGGGCCCATCACGACCGGATCACATGGAGTATTCGGCGCCTGATGAGTCCGGTGGTGTGATGCACGGCGAGATGGAAGCCGAGGAGGACGGCATCGTTGAGGTCGATCCCAACGCCACGAGAGCCGAGCGGCGCCGTGCTGAGCGCAATAACCGCAAGAAGAAGCGCCGCTGAACTTTGACGCCCGCGAGCGGCCCGCTACCGCAGGTCGATCGCGGTAACGAGCCACGAGTTCGGTTGGGCTTCCATGCGGATCGCTACCGCGTGTGATCGAGCGGCACCTACGAGGGCCTTTACGGAGACGCCAACACGACGACGCGGTCACCGATTTTCGACCACTCGTAGAGGGCCTCGGCGTCGTCTTCGTGCATGCGGACGCACCCACCGGTCGCGATCGGCAAACCAAGTTGGTTG
>Ga0181594_10005911_pt1 | contig 10652 bp, 10 predicted proteins | sample 071ome_18_FD_145603 | JGI IMG/M metagenome (GOLD analysis project Ga0181594, IMG submission 145603) | Coastal salt marsh microbial communities from the Groves Creek Marsh, Skidaway Island, Georgia - 071413BT metaG (spades assembly) | ecosystem: Environmental > Aquatic > Marine > Intertidal zone...
GGTGAGATGGCGCTTTCGGTGGCCCACGAGATCAACAATCCGCTCGCACTGATCGCAGGGAATCGCGACCGACTCGTACGACATCTGGCCGACCTCAATAAGACGCTCCGAGAGGACGAAGTCGAACTGAACATCGATGATGTCCGTGGGACGAGGCGAATGCTGGCGTCGATCGGTGACTCGGTCGAGCGGATTCGCAGAACGGTCCACGACATGAATGCTCTTGCGGGGGCAGGGAAGGAAGAGCGTGTAGCGATTGATCCCTCGGCCAGCCTTCATGCTGCTGTCCAGCGATTTCAGGATCGAGTGGCCGAGGCTCCGGAGTTCCACCTCGAAGTTGATCCGGGCCTCGCGGTCACAATCGACCGCTACCGGTTCGATCAGGTGATCGACAATCTGATCGAGAACGCGGCCCGCGCGGTGGCGGAGCACCGTGAGGACGGAGGCTGGATCAGGATACGCCAGCGGTCCAACGCGGATCACAGGGTAGAAATCCAGATCGAGGACAACGGCGCGGGCGTACCTGGGGACCTGGTCGCCACAATGTTCAATCCCTTCGTGACGTCCCGGCATGCCGGTCAGGGGTCCGGACTGGGGCTCGCCGTGGTCAAGAGTATCGTCGAATCGGCCGAAGGTTCTGTAAGCTACCGCGAGGGTGCGGCTGGAGGCTCGCTGTTCACGATCTCCCTTCCGGGTGACCCGGCATCACCGAAGCGGTCGAATGACGTCACGGAGCCGGTACCCACGGCATCGGTCGGGCCATACGGAGGTCGGAAGCGAATTCTGATCGTGGAGGATGAAGCAACGCTTCGGGAGCTTTTCGTCAGCATGGTCGACGAAGAACATGATGTGTCGGCGGCGAGTAACGGCGCGGAGGCTCTGGAGTTGATCGAGCAGAATGACGGGGACTTCGACATCGTACTGTGTGACCTCATGATGCCGGTCATGAGCGGGGCGGAGCTTCTCGAGCAATGTCAGATCCAGTTTCCGGATGTTGCCGATCGGATCGTCTTCTCGACCGGAGGCGCCACGGAGCCCGAGCTTGTGCTCATGCTTCGTGAACGAATGGAACGAGGCTTTCCGGTGCTGCAGAAGCCGTTCGGCATGAGTGAATTCCTGGCTGTCATCGAGGCAGTCTCGGTGCCGCGGACGTCCGGTTCGGGGCAGGAGGCGAGGTCGTCGTCGGCCTGAAGTGGGCCGGCTGATCCCGTTCCCGGGTTGTGACCCTCCGGCCGCCTCTTCCCGGCGGTGTACTCGGGTGACGGTCTGGGGAACCCTCACGACCTCACGTCGCATTCCCCACCCTCAATCCGTTCGGTATGTTGGCGGTGGTCCTGAGCCTTCTCCTCCCCACATGCGATTTTCATGTCCGAACGTGCAGCGACGCTCCTGAGCGGCAGACGCGGCCACATCGAGCGTATCCTGGGCCGCCCGGTCGCACCCCCAACCGCGGGTGCAGAGGAGCCGATCACGAGCGAGACCCGTTCGCACCTCCTCAGTGAGGTTCAAGATCTCTACTGGAATGAGGTCGAGTGGGAACACATCACAGACGAAGAGTCCCTCGACGCAGGCGCTCTGGCTGAACTCACCTTTCCCGGCCTCCTCGCATACGTCAGGGGACTGCTCCTAAGCGAGGTGATGCCGGATTCTCTGGCTCCCGCGAATCCACGACCGCAGGTCGTCTCGGATGCGCTCGATTTTCTGGCGAGTCGTGTGGTGGAGCTCGAGGACGGACTTGGGGAATCCAATGACGAGGACCGTGACCGGAGTCGATCCGAGATCGACATGACGACCCGACTCATCGATCGCGTTCTGTACCTGTATCATGGCCTCTCCGAGGAGGAGGTCGAACGGGTCGCTCGGGCCTCCGCCTGATCGACTTTCCCTTGTTCGAGCACCGGCCACGGCCGGGGCGAACGTACCTCGCGGGAGCGCCCCTGCTGGTGGCCCATCGAGGGGGTGGTCGCCTCGCACCGGAGAACACCATGGTGGCGTTTCGGTCCGCAGTCGATGACTGGGGGGCGGACATGCTCGAGCTGGATGTGAGACTGTCGAAGGACGAGGTCGTGATGGTCATTCACGACGAGACAGTCGATCGGACGACGGATGGGAGAGGTCGGGTCGTGGACTTCACGCGGGACGAGCTCCAGCAGCTCGACGCGGGGCATCGCTTCGAGGATCTCGACGGCGAGTCGTCCTTCCGTGGTCTGGGCGTGACGATTCCGACGTTGCGTGAGCTGCTGGAAGCGTGCCCGTCCGTCTGGCTGAACGTCGAAGCGAAAGAAGCCTCGGTAGCTGGCCCCCTCGTCGATCTCATCCGCGAGTTCGGGGCCGAGCACCGGGTACTCGTCGCAGCGGAGCACGAACGTAACCGGGTCGCGGCCCGGGGGTATGAGGGCCCGTGGGGTGCCAGCCGGACCGACTGTTTTTTCTTCCTGCTGGCGCATCGGCTACCGGGTGGATCGAGATACACGCCCGACGTTGATGTCCTTCAGGTCCCCGAGTTCTGGAATGGCGTGCGCCTGCTGACACCCAGAGTGATCGACGAAGCTCATAAGCGGAACATTCCTGTCCACGTCTGGACCGTTGACGATCCCGAGGACATGGCCCGTCTCCTCTCCTGGGGTGTCGACGCAATTCAGACGGATCGCCCCGATCTTCTCTCGGAAGTCCTGGTTGAGCGAGCTGGCCGCCCCCTGCCACCTGTGCGCCGAAGTACTCCCTCCGTGGGGGCGTCGTGACTACGGGGTATGTCTCCTCGCTGATGGAGTCGGGGAAGCAGGGTGGACGGGTATCGCGGGTGCGTCGGGCCGGTGAGCTTTGTTGGGCTGATCATGCCTCGGCCGGCACGGTGGTGGTTGCGTTGTCCGGCGGGCTGGACTCCTGCGTGTTGCTCCACCTTCTGCGTTGGGGTGTCGGGTGCCACGAAGGTCCAGCTCCGAGCCTGCTCGCTGCCCACTTCGACCACGGCATGCGGGACGGAAGTGCGGCTGATTCTCGTTGGGTTTCCGGGCTCTGCCGAGCGTGGAGTGTCCCCTTGGTGACAGCGCGCGCGCATGAACCCCTGGAGTCCGAGGCGGCGGCGCGAGCAGCCCGTTATTCGTTCCTTGATCGCGTTCGGTCCGGACTGCGTCACGAAGCGGTGGTGCTGACCGCTCACCATGCGGATGATCAGGCGGAGACGGTCCTCTTCCGGTTGCTTCGGGGCTCGGGGACGGATGGCCTCCGCGGTGTTCATGAACGCCGAGGAGACCTTGCTCGGCCGCTGCTCCACCTTGGGCGCGATGATCTCGCTGCCTACGCCGCTGCCGTGGGGTTGCGCTGGAGGCAAGATGCCTCGAACGAGGATCCGCGCTTTGCCCGGAATGCCCTGCGGCATGTCATCCTGCCCGAGATCGAACGAACCGTTGCCCCTGGCGCACGGCAGTCGCTGCTCCGGCTCGCTCGAATCGCCGAGGGAGACGCGGAGGCTTGGTCCGAGGTGATGCCCATGGTCATTCGCACGCTGGAGCCCCGCGGGATTCGCGGGGGCGGCGTAGAGGGGGAGGTGACGGTCGACCGGGAAGCGCTGCTCGCGCTCGGGCGCCCACTGCGAAGTCGGGTGATTCGATCCCTGGTCGCGCCGTGGGGTGCTTCCCCGGCCGCGTCGGTGGTCGCATGCATTCAGGACTTCATCGAGTCGTCGATCAGCGGGAAACGGCTCGATATCGGGTGGGGTTTGGTGGTCAGCCGGAATCTCGATCGAATCACCTTCCGTTCGTCTGCCGCTGACGGTTCCCCACGTCGAGGTTGGAATTCGGTACAAATCCCCCGTGACAGTGAGGGGTCCGCGCATGGCCTTGTTGGAGGCCAGTCCATCCAGGTCACGTGGTCCACCGTGCACGAGGCCGATCAGTCGACCGGGAGTGAGGCCTTCTTCGACATGGACACTCTCGCGATGCCCCTGGAGGTCCGGAGTCGGACGCCTGGTGACAGGATTCGGCTTCGGGGAGGTTCCCGGAAGGTCAAGAAAGTCCTCCTGGAGCAGCGCATTCCCGAGCCGAGACGGGATGGAGTCCCGATGCTCGTGGATGCAGACGGTGAAGTGATCTGGATCCCCAGGGTAGCTCGGTCCGTCGTGGCCCGCCCACGCGAAGGTGCACCCTCGCTCCGCATTCGGATGGAGCCATGAGTCGGGACCCCGGGCATGCGCTGCCCTCTCCTGTGCGGAAGGTCGTCTTCACCTCGGAGGCAATTGCCGAACGCGTGCAGGAGCTGGGTCGGGAAATTTCCCGCTCTTACTCCGAAACGGACCGACTCGTGGTACTGGGCGTTCTGAAGGGTTCGGTCATGTTCGTGGCCGACCTGGTTCGCGCGATGGACCTTCCGCTGGAGCTCGACTTCGTCGTCGTATCCAGCTACGGGGGATCGATGGTCTCGAGCGGCAACGTGACTGTCCGGTACGGCCCGGAGCTGGACCTGCGTGGACGAGCTGTCCTCGTGGTCGAGGATATCGTCGACTCCGGGGCCACGCTCTCAGAACTCGTTCCGCGTCTCGAGCAACTCGGGGCCTCCCGGGTCGACGTCGTGGCTCTCCTGCACAAGCGTCTGGTCTCGGGAGGGTTCGAGCCACGCTGGGTCGGCTTCGATGCACCCAAATCGTTCCTAGTGGGGTATGGACTCGACCACGCAGGAGCCTTTCGCCATCTACCGTATATCGCGAGCCTTTAGTCCTCGATTCCCGGGGCTCGCGACTGCACTCCAGAAACGTCGATGTCAAACGATCCGATCAAGCCCGATCCGAATCAGAGGCTGGGCCGAATCTCCAAGAACGCCGCCTTCCTGATGTTGTCCGCGGTCGTCCTTCTGCTGCTCATGCAGTCGATGCGGGGCCAGGAGAATGCACCGGCGCGGATTTCGTATTCGCAATTCCTCGAGTACCTGGATCAGGGGCTCGTATACAAGGTCACCTTCCGCGACCGCGCACTGGACGGTGAGTTCAAGGGCCCGATCGAGATCGAGGGAGAGGGAACGGAGTCGTACACGTTTGAATCGATGACTCCCGGAGACGTGACCGACGGACTGCTCGCCGATCTGGCTCGTCAGGATGTCATCGTCGACGCCGAACAGCCGGAGGCGGGCTGGGGAACGTTCCTTTTGACCGCGCTTCCCTGGCTGCTCTTCATCGCCTTCTGGATCTGGATCTTCCGTACCATGCAGGGCGGTGGGAACCGGGCCTTCCAGTTTGGGCGATCGAAGGCCAAGCTGATTTCCCCCGACACGCCCAAGGTCACGTTTGCCGATGTGGCGGGAGCCGACGAGGCCAAGGAGGAGCTACAGGAGGTCATCGAATTCCTCAAGGATCCAGGCAAGTTCTCGAGGTTGGGTGGACGTCTGCCCAAAGGGGTGCTCCTTGTCGGGCCTCCGGGAACGGGCAAGACTCTGCTGGCCCGGGCCGTCGCGGGAGAGGCCGGCCGTCCCTTCTTCCAGATGTCGGGTTCGGACTTCGTCGAGATGTTCGTTGGTGTCGGTGCCTCCCGAGTACGCGACCTGTTCGAGCAGGGGAAGACGCACGCCCCGTGCATCATCTTCGTGGATGAGATCGATGCGGTCGGGCGCCACCGCGGAGCAGGACTCGGTGGTGGGCACGACGAACGCGAGCAGACGCTGAATGCACTCCTGGTGGAAATGGACGGGTTCGAGTCGAATGAAGGCGTCATTCTCCTCGCGGCGACGAATCGTCCGGACGTTCTCGATCCTGCGCTGCTCCGGCCCGGCCGCTTTGATCGGCAGGTCGTCGTCGATGCTCCTGACGTGAAGGGGCGCGAGGGGATTCTTCGCGTTCACGCCAAGAAGTTGCCTCTGGCGGACAATGTCGAGCTCTCGGTGATCGCTCGAGGCACGCCGGGGATGAGCGGGGCCGACTTGGCTAACATCTGCAACGAGGCGGCGCTGCTCGCTGCTCGACGGGATGGCGATAAAGTCTCGATGCCGGATTTCGAGAAGGCAAAGGACAAGGTGATGCTCGGAGCAGAGCGGAAGAGCCTTGTTCTCAACGACCGTGAGCGGAAACTGACCGCTTATCACGAGGCCGGGCACGCCGTCCTCGGTCTGAAGATTCCGGGCCTCGATCCCGTTCACAAAGTAACGATCGTTCCACGGGGCCGTGCTCTCGGCATCACGGCCAGTCTGCCGGAGGAAGACCGTCACTCCTACACCAAGGAGTGGATGGAAGGACAGCTCGCGATGCTGTTCGGTGGGCGCGTGGCTGAAGAGATGATCTTCGGGGCGAACGCGGTCACGACGGGTGCGGGGAACGACATCGAGCGAGCGACGTCCATGGCGCGCCGCATGGTCACCTCGTTCGGGATGAGCGAGGTGATCGGGCTCGTCGCCGTGGGAGACAATGAGCAGGAGGTGTTCCTCGGGCGCGAGATCCAGCAGCGTCGCACGGTGAGTGAGCACACGCATCGGATGGTTGACGAGGAGGTCAAGCGGATTCTCGACGCCGCGCATGCGAGGGCGCATGCGGTTCTCGGCGAGTACAGTGATCTTCTCGAGCGAATTGCCCAGGCGCTCCTCGATCGCGAGACGATCGGACGGAATGAGATCGAGGCGCTTGATCGGGGGGACCCGCTTCCGCCGATGCCCGAGTCGAAGGATGTTGCGGAGCGGCTCGAGACGCCGCCGCCACCTCCTGCCGCTGACCCGGCACCCCGCTCATTTGAGTTGGGGGGAGATGACCCCCTTCCGGAGCCGGCCTGACGGGGCCGGCCTTGAAATGATCTTGGGTTTGCCCGAATGCCCGAGGCAGGTTAGGGGTCACTGCGAAGGGTGATGAACGTCCGGCGATTTCGTGGGGTCAACAGGTGACGACGCTTCTCGACAACCTCCAGTTCCTGAGGCCGGGCTGGATGGATCTACTCGAGATCCTGATCGTCGCGTTCCTTCTGTATCGGGTTCTGCTCGTCCTCCAGCGCACCCGGGCCATGCAGATCATCGTCGGGCTTGCGATCGTCGGCTTTCTGTACGGAGCTGCGCGGCTGCTGGATTTGATCCTGATCCGAACGCTTCTGGAAACGACGTTTCAGTACGGCGCGATTGCGGCGCTCGTGGTCTTCCAGCCCGAATTACGCGTCGCACTCGCCCGGCTCGGCCAGACCCGGATGGGGCTGGCTTTTCAGCGCCTCGAGGGCAGTCGGGTCGCAGACGAGATCGTCGAGGCGGTCGACCGGCTGTCCCGTGCGCGTCACGGGGCGATCCTCGCGGTGGAGCAGGAGGTGAGCCTCGGCGAGTACGCCGAAGCGGGGAGCTCCGTGGATGCTCGTGTCACGGCGGAGATCCTCACGACCATCTTCACGCCGCTCTCGCCACTCCACGACGGAGCGGTGCTCATCGTGGGTGATGAGATCCGCACCGCGGGTGCCATTCTGCCTCTGACGCAGGCCACCGTGAAGGATCGATCGCTTGGGACCCGACACCGGGCAGCGCTGGGCCTCAGTGAGGAGACCGATGCAATTGTGGTCGTGGTGAGTGAAGAAACGTCGCGCATCTCCGTTGCCCGGCTGGGTCGCCTCGAGCGGGATGTGTCGCCCGATCGACTGAGGTCGATTCTGCAGGGTGTGAGCCCGGGCAACGAGCCCATCCTCACCCCGGGAGTGACCGGCGTGGCGACTCAGTGAGCGCCTCTTTCCAGTGCAACATTCCTCGTTGACACCCTTCCGGGGGGGCGCCTAGATTGCCCCGTCTTTTGAGGTGGGGAGCTGACAAAGTCCCTGCCAGGGTGTTCGACACCGGCCAATCAGGAGCGAAGTCTTCGTGGGTTCTCAATATCGGCTGCTGACGCTGTTCGCAGACGGCGGGGGGATGATGTACCCGCTCGTTCTTTGCTCGATGATCTCGGTCGGCGTCATGATCGCGAAGTTCTTCACACTCCACATCGCGCACACCGGCACGAACAGGGTGCTCAACGAGGTTGACGAACTCGTTCTGTCCGGGGACGTGGATGGAGCGATCGATGTGTGCCGCAACACGGCCGGCCCTGCGTCCGCAATCCTCCTAGCGGGCCTTCGTCGCATTCAAGGCAAGCGGCTGAACGACGGCGAGCTCGAAAACGCGATTGCGACGACGGGAACGATCGAACTCGGGTTCCTCGAACGCGGCCTCGTGATTCTCGCGACCATCGCGAACGTGGCTCCCCTTCTGGGCTTCCTCGGCACGGTCTGGGGCATGATCCAGGCCTTCGCCGCGATCGAGGCGGCCGGGAACGTCGATCCGGCACTCGTGGCGGGTGGGATCAAGGTGGCTCTGCTGACCACCGCCTCCGGGCTGGTGATCGCGGTTCCGGTGAACATCGCCTACAACTTCTTCGTCACGCGGATCGATCAGTTGATCGGCGACATGGAATACGGGGCGCAGAAGATCCTGAGTCTGGCGTGGGACCTCGAGAAGGACGGCAAGATCGAGATCGTAAAGAAGGAAGACACGCGCTGGCCGGCGGCCGAGACGGCAGCGGCGAAATCGGCTGATGCTGCGTCGACCGACGGAGCGGCGTCGGGCGACTCTGAAGCCTGAAGGGAACCTAGGGAATCCAGATCCAGTATTTTCCGTAAACGAAAAGGTTGAGCGGACATGGCGGTTCTGAACAACAAAAAGCAGAAAGTCAGCGATGAAATTCCGACCTCGTCGATGGCCGACATTGCCTTTCTTCTCCTGATCTTCTTCCTGGTCACGACGACGTTCCCGAAGGACAAGGGACTTGCCGTCGTTTTGCCGGAGCCGGGCGAAGAAGCGCAGGTCAGTCAGAAGAACATTCTTCACCTGATCGTTCAGCCGAACGGGATCGTCGAGGTGAAGAGAGGTGAGAGTCAGCAGGTGCAGCAGATGCGTCCGCGTGAAATCGAGGGGCTTTGGCGGCAGGAGGTCAGCCAGAACCAGAATCTGATCGCGGCCGTGAAGACGCACCCGGAAGCACCGTACCGTCACATGATCGACGTGCTTGACGGGCTGCACTCCGCCAATGCCGAGCGGATTTCCCTTCAGATCTTGGAGAACTAGACCATGGCCGTGAAGGGTGGTGGCTTCCAGAAAAGTTCCAAAGCGTCCGACGAGATCCCTTCGTCGTCACTTGCGGACATTGCGTTCCTCCTTCTGATCTTCTTCATGGTCACGACCGTGTTTCAGGCCGACCGTGATCGTCCGATTACATGGCCGGAAGCCGAGGCTGCGGAGAAGATCGACGAGAAGCAGAAGAACATTCTCAACATCTGGATGGAGAATGACGGCTCGGTGTACATGAACGACCAGCCGTACCAGATGCAGGACGTTTCGGTGGTGGTGGCGCCGCTGTATGCGGCCTCCGACCGGGCTCTGGTCATTTCGATCCGTGGTGATCGTGATGTTCCATACCTGTACATGGATCAGATCCAGAAAGAACTGACAGAGGCTGGCGTGGTTCGCGTGGTGTTTGCTGCGCAGCTTGAACAGAGCATGCAGAGGGAGAGACGATGACAGCTGAAGCCGTTCCCGCAGTCGTTGCGGAGACCGCCAACGAGCGCCTCAAGAGGACGTTCAGTTCGTGGTTCTGGGGCTCGATGATCGTTGCGACGTTCATTCACGGGGGAACGTTTGCGTTCTGGCCCGAGTTGACCGCCGAGGATATCTCCTTCGAGACCGAGGAGATCGAAGCGATCGAACTCCCGCCGGAGATCGAGATTCCGCCTCCGCCGCAGGCGATTTCCCGTCCGGCGACGCCGGTGATGGCGACAGCGGACATCGATGAGGACATCACGATCGCGCCCACGACGTTCGAGGAGAACCCGGTCGAGGATCTCCCGCCGCCGCCGGAAGAAGAAGCGGTCGACATTTCTGCAGCGCCGACGTTCACTCCGTTCACCGTGGCGCCCTCCATCCTCAACCGATCGGAGGTGGTGCGGGCCATGGAGCGCGAGTACCCGCCGCTTCTCCGTGACGCCGGGATTGGCGGCCGGGCCGTCGTGTTCTTCTTCATTGATGAAGAGGGTGCGGTACAGGATTTCCGGATCTCCGAGAGTTCCGGCCACCAGGCACTGGACGATGCGGCGCTTGCGGTTGCAGATGTGTATCGCTTTTCCGCGGCGCTGAACCGAGACAAGAAGGTGCCGGTCTGGGTTCAATTCCCGATTACGTTCCAGGTTCGGTAATCCGGAGGCCGTCAGGATCCCTGGGACCCCGCCGGCGCTCCGGCGGGGTCCCTTCTTTTTTGGTCATTCGTCATGTCATCGCTGCTCACGACCTACTCCGACCGCTTGCGAGAGACCCTGCCGAGGGTTCGAGAGCGGATCGCCTCGGCGGAGGCCGCTGCCGGGAGGGCAGAGGGCTCCGTCCGGCTGGTAGCGGTCACGAAATCGCATCCGATCGAGTGCGTACAGGCTGCCCTCCACGCTGGACTTAGAGATCTCGGTGAGAACCGCGTGGAGGAGCTCGTCGCAAAGATTGCCCATTTTGGATCGGAGGCGGCGACATGGCACATGATCGGCCACCTGCAGAGCCGAAAGGTGAGGGGGGCAGTTGGCGTGGCGGATATGATTCATTCCGTGGACTCGCTCCGGCTGGCACGCCGGATTTCGAATGCGGCGAGTGAGAATGGAAGCCTTGTGGAAGTTCTCGCTCAGGTGAATACGTCCGGGGAGGAA
>Ga0181594_10005912_pt1 | contig 10651 bp, 9 predicted proteins | sample 071ome_18_FD_145603 | JGI IMG/M metagenome (GOLD analysis project Ga0181594, IMG submission 145603) | Coastal salt marsh microbial communities from the Groves Creek Marsh, Skidaway Island, Georgia - 071413BT metaG (spades assembly) | ecosystem: Environmental > Aquatic > Marine > Intertidal zone...
CCACGGTGATGATCAACGCGACCGTGTTGATGGGGCGCATCCACCATGGCAACACGATGCCGTCATCGTCACCACCGCTGTGATCATCGTTGTCGCCACCGCCTCCGTCGCCAGAACCACGATCGGCAACCGGTGGGGTGTCGGCCTCTTGCAGCATGATCAGCTGATCGAGCGACAACTCTGAGATCTGTCGCTGTGTCGGGCGGTCATCGCTCGAGGAGGTCACCTCGACAGTGTGTCAGGTGGGTGTGGTGTTTGCTGGCCGGGCTTGTGCAATGGCAACGATGATGAGAGCAACCCAGACCATCGCGAAACCGACCATGCGCGCTGGAGGGAGGTCCTCGTTGTAGGCAATCCAACCGAGCCCGAAGTTGATGATGGGGATCAGCCAGCCGAGCGGGCCGAGCAGGGTGAATGGCACGCGTTGGGCTGCGTGGGCGAACAACAGCAACGGCATAGCAGTGATGACACCGGTGCCGATCACCAATGGCCACGTCACCGCATCTGCGATGGTGACGACGCTGTCACCACCGTTGACCGATCCCACGGCGACAACCGCGAGCGCGACCGGCGCCAGAATGGTGACTTCGCCGGTAAGTGACTCCACCGGGTTCAACGGGACCCGCCGCTTGACCCAACCGTAGAACGACCAACTGCCGGCCAACAGCACGGCGACCCATGGGAGACGGCCGTACGACACCGTCATGATGATGATGGCGGTTCCCGCGAGCAGCATGGCAGTTCGTCGAGCCGCATCGAGGTGTTCGCCGAGAGCAACGACGCCGATGGCGACGGTGAGCAGCGGTGACAAGAAGTAGCCAAGGGCGGTTTCGAGCACGCGGCCACCGGTGACTGCGATCACATATGTGGACCAGTTCACCGCCAGCAGCGCAGCCGCGATGGCGAGGTGTCGGCGTACACCCGGGTCGCGCAGCGTGGCGATCATCACATGGCGCCGCCGCCGCATCATCTGCACCGCCCATAACGCGGCACAGGCCATCGCCACTCGCCATCCGACCAACTCGACAGCCGGTAGGTCCGACAGAAGTTTCCAGTAGGCCGTGAAACCACCCCACAACAAAAACGAGGCCACGGCCGAGCGCACGCCGGCCTCGAGTTCACGATCCACGCGGCGACACTACGTCCGTGACGCCTCACCAGCCGATGATCGAGTCGTTGGGTATGCGGCAACAGCGTCGCAGTGCCGGTGGTTAGTGTCGACGCAGTGAGACGAGTTCTTGATGTGTCGCCCGCGTCCGAGCCGTTGCGGGAGTTGGTGCGCGACCCGGCACGGGTCAACGCACTGGTTGCCCAGATTGGCGACATACGCATCGACCTGTCACGTCAACCGATCACGGTTGACACCGCCCGTGATCTGCTCGCCGCCGCCGCGAGCGCGGGTGTGGGTGACCATTTCATTCGGCTCTGGTCGGGCGAAGAGGTGAACAACACCGAAGCACGCGCCGTCGCGCACGTGGCGCTGCGCGCCCCCAGCTCGGCGGTCATGGCCGTCGACGGTGTCAACTTTGTTCCTGCGGTACATGCCGAGCTCGCGCGCTGTCGCGCTGTGGCCGAGCGCATCCGTGCAGATGAGACGATCACTGATGTCGTCAACATCGGTATCGGCGGCTCGGATCTTGGTCCGGCCATGGTCACGCAGGCACTCGGGGGTGCGGGACACCCACGAATTCGCACCCATTTCGTGTCGAATGTGGACCCGGCCGACATCGTGACGACCTTGGCGGGGCTCGACCCCGCCTCCACCGTGGTGGTGGTGGTCTCCAAGACGTTCACCACCTTGGAGACCCTCACCAATGCGCGGGTTGCGCGCAATTGGATCATCGATGCACTGGGGTCCGATGCAGTGGCCGACCATTTCATCGCCGTGTCCACGGCCACGGACCGCGTCGCCGAATTCGGTATTGCGCCCGACGCGACACTGGGGTTCTGGGATTGGGTCGGTGGTCGGTATTCAGTGTGGTCCGCAGTGGGTATCACCCCGATGATCGCCATCGGGCCTGATGCGTTCGGCGATTTCCTCGCCGGCGCGCGACTGGTGGACGACTACATGGCGGCCACCGTGGGTCCTGATGGGGTGGGCGACAACATGATTGTGCTCGCGGCAATGGTCGCGGTGATGCACCGCGAGGTACTCGCGCGGCCGACCCGTGCCGTTGTGCCCTACAGCCATGCACTGCGCCGATTCCCGGCATATCTCCAGCAGTTGGATATGGAGTCGAACGGCAAGTCTGTGCGCAGCGATGGGATGCCGGTCGTCGGGCCGACGGGCCCGGTCATCTGGGGAGAACCCGGCACGAATGCCCAGCACGCCTTCTTCCAGTTGCTGCATCAGGGCACCGATGTGATTCCGGTGGACTTCATCGGTGTGGCCACCCCCACCCATGGTGAGGATGAACAACATCACCTACTGATGGCCAATATGTTCGCTCAGGCGTCGGCGCTGGTGCAGGGCCGTGAGAGCCCCGGTGAGCCGCATCGCTCGATGCCCGGCAATCGACCCTGTACGCTGATCACTCTGACCGAACTCACGCCATTCACCCTTGGGCAACTCATCGCATTCCATGAGTGGAGTGTGTTCGTGCAGGGAGCGTGGTGGGGTATCAACAGCTTCGATCAATTCGGCGTCGAACTCGGCAAAGAACTTGCTGGATCGCTCGCGCCCGATGTGGCCGGTCAACGCCCTATCGACCCGGCCACCGATGCCGCGACGGCCGCGGCGATTGCGTGGTACCGCAACATCACCGCGTGATCGCGATGTTCAGCGTGGCGGCCCGGCCGGATCGGTACGTCGTAGCACGATCGTGGTGAATGGCGGTACCTGCAGCACCGACTCGGCGCCGTAGGTGACGGCCGCGGTGGGCCGGTGGTTCTCGGGCCAGCCCGCAGTGCCGGCGTCGGGATCATCGCTGTTGAGGGCAACCTCCCAGATCCGGCCCCACGTCGCCGGCGGCAGCACCCAGTCCAAAGCGATGTCGCTGGCAGAGAACAGGCACAAGAACGTGTCGTCGCGAATCCGTTGGCCATATGGATCGCGGCTCGCGATCGCTTCACCGTTCATGAACACGCCCACGGAGCGCGCGAATCCCTGTTCCCAGTCGGCATCGTTCATTTCGACGCCATCAGGCCGAAACCAGGCCATGTCGTCAAGACCGCGGATCGATCGACCCTTGAACCACCGCCGCCGGCGAAACACCGCGTGCCGATGGCGCATCGTCGTTAGCCGTCGCACCCACATCGACATCGTCGTGTCGACCTGCGTCCAGTCGAACCATGAGACGTCATTGTCTTGGCAGTAGGCGTTGTTGTTCCCGCATTGGCTGCGACCGATCTCATCGCCTCCCGACACCATGGGCACGCCCTGGGAGAGCAGGAGGGTTGCCATCATGTTGCGTCGTTGCCGATCGCGCACAGCGATGATCTCAGGGTTGTCGGTGGGGCCTTCCACCCCGTAATTGAAGGAGCGGTTGTGCTGTTCGCCGTCGCGGCCATCTTCGCCGTTGGCGTCATTGTGGCGCTCGTCGTACGAGACCAGGTCGGCCAGGGTGAATCCGTCATGGCAGGTCACGAAGTTGACCGATGCCGATGGTCGACGGGTATCGGCCTGGTAGAGATCGCTGGATCCCGTGAATCGTTGCGCGAACTCGGCCAAATGTGCGGGCTCCCCACGCCAGAAGTCACGCATGGTGTCGCGGTAGCGGCCATTCCATTCGGACCATTTCGGTGGGAATTTGCCCACCTGATAGCCGCCTTCGCCCACATCCCAGGGCTCGGCGATGAGTTTCACTTGGGAGATGACCGGATCCTGCTGGACTATGTCGAAGAACGCGGAGAGTCGGTCCACCTCGAAGAGTTCACGCGCCAGTGCGGAGGCGAGATCGAATCGGAACCCGTCGACGTGCATCTCCAGCACCCAATACCGCAGGCTGTCCATGATCAGCTGCAATACGTGGGGGTGGCGCATGTTCATTGTGTTCCCACAGCCGGTGAAGTCGAGATAGTGGCGTGGGCTGTCGTCGAGAACGCGGTAGTAGGCGAGGTTGTCGATTCCCCGCCACGACAGGGTGGGTCCGAGATGGTTTCCTTCGGCGGTGTGGTTATAGACGACATCGACGATCACTTCGATGCCGGCAGCGTGGAAGGCCCGCACCATGTCCCGAAACTCGTCGACGGCACGGGTGGGGTCGGCCGCGTAGCCATTGTGCGGACTGAGGAATGACAGTGTGTTGTATCCCCAGTAGTTCCGCAGGCCCCGCTGGGCGAGGTGGTGGTCGTGGACGAACTGGTGGACCGGCATGACTTCGACGGCGGTGATGCCGTGGGTAACTAGGTGCTCGATGATCGCTGGGTGCGCCATGCCGGCATAGGTGCCCCGCAGTGCGGGATCGATGCCCGGGTGCTGGTGGGTCATGCCGCGCACATGGGTTTCGTAGATCACGCTGCGGTGCATGGGCTGGCGTGGTGCGCGGTCGTCACCCCAGTCGTAGGTGGGGTCGTGTACGACGCCCAGCACCACATGCGGCGCCGAGTCGATGGTGCTCGCTCGCTCGGGATCATCGAGGTCGTACCCGAAACAGGCTGGGCCCCAGTCGATGGTGCCATCGACGGTCTTGGCATACGGATCCATCAGCAGTTTTGCCGGATTACACCACATGCCACGATCGGGTTCCCAGGGTCCGTGGACGCGGTACCCGTAGCGCTGACCCGGGCCGATGTCGGGCAGCCGAGCGTGCCAGATGTGGCCGTCGACTTCAGAGAGCTCGATGTGGATCGCGTCGCGACGATCACCGTCGTCGAACAGGCAGAGTTCCACTCCGTCGGCCACCGAGGAGAACAACGAGAAGTTGGTTCCGTCGCCATCGAAGGTCGCGCCGAGCGGATAGGGGTCTCCGTTCCACACCCGCAGCGGGCCAGATCCGGTGGGTGGCAACGGAGACATCGTCCGATTCTGCCCGCACAGGATCGTGACAACACCGATTGAGCGGGTGAAGTGGGCGGGCGTGGGGCACAATGGGCGTATGGATGCGAAGGTGATGTCAGGAATCGAACGTGTTGGTGTGGTGGGCTGCGGGCTGATGGGCTCGGGTATTGCCGAGGTCTGTGCTCGCGCCGGGCTTGATGTGCTGGTGCGCGAGGCCGGACCTGAGGCTGCCGAGGCTGGTCGTGCGCGTCTGGTGTCGTCGCTCGATCGTGGCGTGGCGGCAACCAAACTCACCGAGTCGGAGCGCGATGCGGCGCTGGCTCGCCTGAATTTCACGACCGATCTCGCTGACCTGTCCGACCGGCAGTTGGTGATCGAAGCCGTTGTCGAAGATGAGCAGATGAAGGTGGACATCTTCGCTGAACTCGACCGTGTGCTGAGCGCCGATGATGCGATCCTGGCCTCGAACACGTCGTCGATCCCGATCATGAAGTTGGGCACCGCGACCGGTCGCCCGGAGCAGGTCATCGGCATCCACTTCTTCAACCCGGTACCCGTGCTGAGGTTGGTGGAGGTCGTGACCAGCTTGATGACATCGGAAACCACGCTCGATCGAGCAGAAGCGTTCGCGACGGGCGATCTGTCCAAGCGCGTCATCCGGTCGCAGGACCGTGCTGGCTTTGTAGTCAATGCGTTGCTGGTGCCGTATCTGTTGTCGGCGATCCGCATGATGGAGTCGGGCTTTGCATCGGCCGAAGACATCGACACCGGCATGGTGGAGGGCTGCAGCCACCCGATGGGGCCATTACGTCTGACTGACCTGATCGGGCTCGACACCACCCTTGCGGTGGCCGAGAGTCTCTATGAGGAGTTCAAAGAGCCCCTGTACGCACCGCCGCCGTTGCTCAGCCGCATGGTGGACGCTGGCCTGCTGGGGCGCAAGGCGGGCCGCGGTTTCTACGAGTACCGGCGCTGATGGCCGAACGCGTCGAGCGGATCACCAACCTGCTGGCGTTGTTGCTGGCGACGCGCGAACCTCTCACACTGCAATCCATTGCGGACGAGCTCCACGGGCAGTACCCAGATGGTCATGACGCGCGTCGCGCAGCGTTCGAGCGTGACAAAGCGCTGCTTCGACAGATCGGGGTGGAGATCACCACCGTCACCCTCGGCGGTGACGATGCGGGCGCCACTGGCTACATGGTGCGTCCCGAGGAGTACGAACTTCCCGATCCAGGCCTCGAAAGCGATGAAGTGGCGGCACTTCAGATCGCCTTGGCGGCCACCCGGCCGGGTTCGTCGACGGCCACCGAAGCGCTTTGGAAGGTGGGGGCACGCCGATCGACCGACCCGGTGTCGGTCGGGATTGAGGTTCCCCACCTCGACGCCTTGCCCATTGTGCGTGACGCGGTGGTGCGTCGCTGTGTGGTGCGCTTCGTCTACGCCGGTCGTGACCGCGAAGTCGAGCCCTGGGGCATGTTGTTGCGCGATGGCTTTTGGTATCTGACCGGTTACGACCGCGTGCGTTCTGATCGGCGCACCTTCCGCATCGACCGTCTCGAATCTGCAGTCGATGTGGGGCCGCCCGGCGAGGTGGAGATACCTGCCGATGTCGACCTGACGACGTCGTTACCCGACGACCCGATGATGCTCGGTGCAGACCACCACCGAGTGCGTACAGCCCGCGTGATCGTGTCGGCCCGCCGGGCGCGGCCGGCCATTGCAGATCTCGGCGCCCAGCGCGTCGTGCAGGTGCACGACGACGGATCGGTTGAGGTCGACGTTCCCTATGCCAACACCGCGGCCATGATGTCGTGGGTGCTCGGGCATCTTGACGACGCGGTCGTCGTCGCCCCTGAGGATCTGCGCGATGACATCGTGAGTCATCTGCGGGGGTTGTGCCGATGAGTGGGCGCACTGCCGAACAGCGTCTCCGCCGGTTGTTGGTGATGCTGCCGTGGTTGATGGAGCGCGGCGAGGTCCCTGTTGCCGAGGTGGCGGCTCGCTTCGAGATCGACGAGCCCGACCTCATCGCCGATCTCGAGTTGGTCGCGATGTGCGGCCTACCGCCCTACGTCGATGAGATGATCGACGTCTTTGTCGACGAGGGAATGGTGTTCGTTGGAATCCCGCGGTTGTTCACCCGTCCGCTTCGCCTCACCCGGGAAGAGGCCTTCGAACTGCTTGTTGCAGGGCGTGCGGCGATGCAGCTTCCCGGTGCTGACGCTGGCGGTGCCCTGAATCGCGGGCTACGCAAACTCGCGGACGCGCTGGGTGAGGATGACACCGGTGTGGTCGTCATGTCGGTGACCCCCGACGAGGTGCGTTCATTGACCGCCGCAATCGAGTCGTGCCGCCGCGTGCGCATCGGCTACCGGTCGGCTGACGACGCCGATCCCTCAGACCGGGTCGTCACACCGTTCCGGGTGCGCCATATCGATGGCAACTGGTACCTGTGGGCCCACGACGAGCGCCGCGAGGCGTTGCGGACATTCCGTGTGGACCGCATTGCATCGATCACCGATGATGGTGAGGCCACGGTGGACCCGCCCGAGGACCTCGACGGATCCGAGGTGGAGTGGTTCGGCGAGGACGTGCCTCGTGTGTTGTTGCGTCTGGGACCGGGCGCCCGTTGGGTGCTCGAGCGGTATCCGATCGATGAGGTGTCCGAGCCCGATGCAGATTACTGGTGCCTCGCCCGTGTTCCGGTGACCTCTGAACGGTGGCTGGCGCGGCTTCTGATGCGTTTGGGTGGAGACGCCCAGGTGATTGAACCGGAGCGATACGTGGGCTTGGCGTCGTCGACGGCAGCAGCGGTGTTGGCGCGTTACGACATGCGGTGACCAAAGGGCCACAGGCTGGGATCGGAGGCGATCAGCCGGCCGAGCACTTCGGCCGTCGCGCGAGCATCATTAAGGGCATGATGCGCACCGCGTAATTCCACCCCGTGGCGCTCTGCGATGTCGCCGAGGCGGTGCGAGAGGTGTCGTTCTGGGTCGGTGCTACGCGAGAGCGCCAGGGTGCACACTTCACCGTCGGGGGTGATGGATATTCCGTTGCGGTTGGCCGCGGCATCGAGAAACGACCGGTCGAAGTCGAGGTTGTGTGCGACCAGGGTGCGACCCGAGATCAGGTCAGCAACTCGTGACATCACTCGGCGCTCACTAGGGGCGATCAACAGCGCCGGTCGCCCGATGCCGTGGATGTGCTGCGCACCGATCGGTCGCCATGGAGGGCGCAGACCGACGAGTGACGACCATTCGTGGGTGATCGAGAGACCGCCGTTGGGACGTATGTCGGCGTGGACGACCGCTACCTGCAAGAGGGGGTCGGTGGCAGGGTCAAGGCCGCCGGTCTCGGTGTCGACAATGGCGATGGCACACGCGGAGTGGGAGAGGGGGTTGTCGGACACGCCCCCACCATAGGGTCAGGGATGTGACGCTCAGGCGTTGCGAGCGCGAATACCGATGGGCGCGGCAACCGTGTAGCCCATGAGGTGACGATCTTCTTCGTTCTCGCCGCCCCAGAACCCGTATTCGTGATTCTCGCGTGCGAAGTCGCGGCACGGGATGCGTACCGGACACGCCGTACACAACATGTTGGCCTTGGCTTCGCGACGAGCGCGCGCCTGCGGGCGCTCGGCTTTCTTGGCGAAGAAGAGCTCGAGGCGACCGGAGCACATGGCGTATTCGCGCCAGTCGACACCACGGGGGAGGTCGGTCGCCGAACGGATCTCGAGGGTTTCTGAGATGGCCATATGCCATTTAACACTAAATGGTCCAGACCTATTCCGACAACCTCGATGCGATCCAATTTTTCAGAGGAGTTCGGCAGCCAGACTGGCCACGCCGGAACGCTCGCAGGCCTGAAGTGTGATGTGCCCGAAGCACCGCTGACCGGCAAACGCACCGGTCAGCACGGCGAGCGCATTGTTGGCCTCTCCCAGATACGGCGCGTCGATTTGGCTGGTGTCGCCGGTGAAGACGACCTTGGTTCCCTCACCCACCCGGGTCAAGATGGTGCGTAAGGTGGTGGGCTCCAGGTTCTGGGCCTCGTCGATGACCACGAACTGCTGCTGCAGCGACCGGCCACGTAGGAAGGTGACCGATTCGAGCGAGAGCTTTCCGCGTTCGGTGAGTTCATCGACCATGCGGCGAGCGTCGCTGGCCGAACGGCGATCCGTGAGCGCGACTACCGCATCGTGAATGGCCGACATCCACGGATCGAGCTTCTCGTCCAAACCCCCGGGGAGGAACCCAACATCGGCTCGACCGACTGGGACGAGCGGGCGATACACGGCGACCCGTTCATAGATCTGTGACTCCACGACCTGTTCGAGTGCCGCAGCGATCGCCAAGATGGTCTTCCCGGTGCCGGCCCGGCCGTCGAGGGCCACCACGGTGACCTCGGGGTCGAGGAGAAGTTCGAGCGCGAAGCGCTGCTCTTTCGACCGTGGGTGCAGGCCCCATGGTTCCGGTGTGGCCGGCTGGAGCAGTGCGAGTTGGGCATCGCTGCGGCGAACGAGCGCGGATTGCGATCCGGCGCGCAGAACGGCGAATTCGTTCTCGCGCAGACGCGTTCCGTCGCGTGCGTCGCGGTCATGTCCTGCAGGTGGGGTGTCATCGATGCCGATGGTGCCATCGGGAAGTTCGACAACATCGATGCTGCCGTCGCGATACACGGTGTCGACTACGTCTGGTGGTACATCGAGGATGCGCCAGCCACTGGGTTGGACATTGCGAAGCCCACCTGACGGTCTGTGCTCGGTGGCATCAAGCCCGAGATGCGCGGCCTTGATGCGCAGCGCCGCATCATTTGACACGATTGTTGTCGGGCCATGTGCCCGTTGGCCGAGCGCCGCCCCGATGATCCGGTTGTCGGGCTTGGATGGGTCGAGGCCGTGTTCTTTGAGCAGATGTTCAAGGACACCGTTGACTTCGATGCGCAGGCTGCCCGATCCCACGTTCACCCCGTCGGCAAGGCTCCCGCCGTTCCCTACGCGAAAGTCCTCCAAGGTGCGCAGGGCTGCTCGCGCAGCTCGGCCAACATCGTCACTGCGCGACTTCAGCCCATCGAGTTCTTCGACAACGGTGAGCGGAATGACGACATCGCAGGCCCAGTCCGATCCAAGGCAATTGGGGTCGGCGACGAGCACGCTGGTGTCGAGCACGGTGATAGCGCGTGCGGTGGAGTCAGGGGGCACCCCGCGTGTGGGTGCGGTCGCCAAGTCGGTCACGTGTCCCCCTTCGGATCAACAGTGCAACGGATCACCGAGGAGTGGTGGTAGTGGCTGTGGCGCCGCCGGTGGTGGATGCTCGGCGTAGTGCGCATTCCTGCAGATGTTCCGGCTGCGCGTCACAACCTCATCACGACGTCGTATTTTATTGCATATGCAACGAAAATGGTCGTTGCGTCATATCGGTCATCTCATAGGAACATGGGGTCATCGCGCAGCCGTGAGTTGCGTGACGAATGGTTTGCCGCACTGGCGAGCCACCCGATGGAAAGAAGGATCAACATGACCAAGTCAGAACTCATCGATGCAGTCGCTGCGGCCGCCGATGTGTCCAAGTCGGATGCCGAGAAGACGATCGGCGCCTTCTTCGACACCGTGGTCGCCGAGACCAAGAAGGGCAACAAGGTCGCGTGGCCGGGCTTCGGCGCGTTCAGCACCACCAAGCGTGCTGCTCGCACGGGTCGCAACCCCCAGAC
>Ga0181594_10005914_pt1 | contig 10649 bp, 10 predicted proteins | sample 071ome_18_FD_145603 | JGI IMG/M metagenome (GOLD analysis project Ga0181594, IMG submission 145603) | Coastal salt marsh microbial communities from the Groves Creek Marsh, Skidaway Island, Georgia - 071413BT metaG (spades assembly) | ecosystem: Environmental > Aquatic > Marine > Intertidal zone...
GCATAATACGTAACTACACCATTGCCGCAACTAGAGTCAACGCATTTGGCATGAATCACCCTGGCATATAGCCGCCGAAACCGTAAGATGCGTAATCCTGGGGAAGCGCATGACCGGCCAACATGAACCACACGTCACCGAGCGCCTTCGCGCCCTGCGCAAACGTGCTGGCTATTCGATGGACGCATTGGCCCGCGCACTGGGCTATCGCGCCGCCTCCGGCTACCAGCGCTACGAATCAAAGGATCACTACCATAAGCCCTATCTGCCGACCGACCTCGTCCACCGCCTCTTAGAAATTTTGGTCGGACGGGGGCAGCCACCGGTCACCCAAACGGAAGTCTTGGAACTGGCGGGCCTTGCCAATATGGCGCCGGTTGGCGAACCGGTTTTCGAAGTGCCCATCATCTCCTGGGTGCAGGCGGGCCAACTCACCGAATCCATAGAGCCATCGGATTTCAACGATGCCCAAGCTCATGTCGTGGTGCCCTATCGGCGCGAGTCGCTTTTCGCTCTCGAGGTCCGGGGCGGTAGCATGAACCGCGTCGCACCTGGTGGCAGCTTGATCGTGGTTGATTACTACGACCAAGATCCGGTCGATGGAAAGTGCTACATCTTTCGCGTCGGCGGCGAGACCACTTTCAAGCGCTACCGTGCAAGTCCTGCTCGGTTGGAACCGGACAGCACTGAACCTGGGCACGACACGATTTTCCCCCAAGACGGTGTTGAGATTCTCGGACGAGTCATTCGCGTCATCATCTCCAACCCCTAGAAAACAAACTGGAGACGCCCATGGGCGAAAAGTCGAAATGGTCCAAAGCCGTTCAGACCAAACAACATGAGGATGAGCGGGTTCGCGTTTCGGAATGGCGTTTCGCCCCGGGCTCGGCGACAGGTTGGCACCGGCACGATTACGACTATGTCGTGGTGCCGATGACGACGGGTCGCCTCCTGATCGAAACCAAACCGGGAGAGGAAGATTTCTACCGCGATCTCACCACCGGTGCCCCCTACACGGGCCCGGTCGGCGTTGAGCACGATGTCATCAACGACGGCGACAAAGAAATCGTCTTCATCGAGATCGAACTGAAATAACCGCGATCCCTTGGGCGTCAGCTTTCGACGGGCCGGACGGCGGTTCCCTCCTTCTTCTGTCGTGCCTCTCGAAACGCGATGTAGACGGTCGAACTGAAAATCACCGCACCGCCGATCCAGGTCCATACGTCGGGGATCTCGGCGAACACCAAGAATCCCAAAGCCGATGCCCAAATCAAGCGCATGAAATCGAAGGGCAAAACAGCGGTGGCGTCCGCTTCCTTGAAGGCTTGCGCCAACGCGAGATGACCGACGCCCCCAAACGCGCCGACAAGCGCAAGCCAGATCAAGGCCTCACCGCTGGGCCATTGCCAAACGAATAGCGCCGGGATTAGCGATAGCGGCGCCATGAAAAGCCCCATATAGAGCGTGATCGTCAGGCTCGATTCCGTACGCGACAGAATCTTGATGATGACCATCGATCCCGCCCACACACAAGAAGACAGGATCACCAACAGTGCCCCTGCGTTCACCACCGCCAAGCCGGGACGAATCACGATCCAAGCACCGACAAATCCAGCGATAAGCGCGACCCACCGGCGCCAACCGGCGCGTTCTCCAAGAAGCAGAATCGCCAAAACCGTTGCAAACAACGGCGCGGTAAAACTCAGCGCAATGTTCTGAGCCAACGGCGCCAAAGTCAGCGCGGTGAAGAAGAACATCATCCCCGTCGTCTGCAGCGCGCCGCGAAGAGCGTGCAACTTGAGCTTCGGGGTCTTGAGAACACCAAAGCCATATTGAAACAGCAGCGGTGTGACAACGAGAAGCCCAAAAAAATTCCGGAAGAATGCGATCTCAAACGGATGGAGCTCGTCGGCAACGTGGCGCACCGTTACCTGCATCCCGGTGAATAACAACGTCGAAACCAGCATGAAAAAAACGCCTCGAAGGGGCGCCGGTATAGCTTGAATGGCGTTGTCGAACATTGTTGCAACCTACCACAGCACGGTGCCCTGACAATGGACCCGCAGGCGATGCGACGTCACCGAACGGCGAACGGTCTCCCTATGAATCAACCCAATCAACCCTTGCCCTCCCCGGGCCCAAAGCCGCAGACTTAACCTTGACGGTGGTCTAAGCGAATTTCGCCGTGCGGCCACCATGGTGTCGAGTAACCAGGAGTAGCGCATGGAAACACCCCTTCAAATCGCCTTTCACAACATGGACTCCTCCCCAGCCATAGAGACCGCCATACGCGAGCGCGTGGCAAAACTGGAGCAGTTCTACGATCGGATTACCCGATGCCGGGTCACCTTCGATGCGCCACACCAACACAAGACGCACGGAAAGCGATATCAGGTCCGAATTGACATCGCGCTACCGGATAGTGCCGAAGTCGTGGTCGATCGAAACCACGAAAAAGACGGCGGCCATGAAGATCCGCAAGTTGCTATTCGAGACGCTTTCGGCGCAGCCGAGCGCCAGATCAAAGCCTTCGCGGCTCAACACCGCCGCGGCCAGGCGGCACGTAGATAAGCGGCTTCGACCCTACGAAAGTTAGGCGGGTCCCGCTGAAAGCTGACTCAACAGCTTCTACGCCCCGCGTCGGCGGGTCGATCGGGTCGCGGACGGGACTCCCTACGAATCGTAAAAATCCCGCAGATATCGAGCAATTTCGTCGGCCTGCGTTTCCATGAACCCGTAGCCGTAATCGAGCAAGTCGATGACCTCGACGTTCTTGATCAACGGCTTTGCCCGCAGCGTGTGTTCTTCCAGCCCATCTTTGGGTCGGAACACCAAGACCGGCTGATTGATCTTCGGCAGCACCGGGTCCATGTCGTAGGAAAAAACAGCATGGTGCCCCCAATGACCGAATGGCCCGCCGCGTAGCGCTTCGACGAAGTTGGTCTCGACCGCACGCATATCCATATAGGGACCGTAGAGCTTGACCATCGACTGCCATCGAGTCGCCAAATGGGACGCTTCTTCGTCCGGCGGCGTGTAAACCGAATGTGCGACGCGCTCGGCACGCGCCTCGGCGTCGAAGTAGGGCACCGTGTTGAGCGCAACCTTACGAACAAGTTTGGGATGCCGCGCCGCTAGGTCGATCGCAATGACAGCACCAGTGTGATCGCCCATCAAGTCAATCGGGCCATCGCCGGCAACCTCCTTGATAACATCGGTCATGATGTCCGCAAGATCGGCGATCGTCGGCATTTTGGGCGGCGCTTCTGATTCGCCAAACCCTGGAATGTCCACGGCAAAGGCCAATCGGTCGGTCCCGAGGCGCTCAAGCTGTGGGATGAAGTTGCGGCTTGAAACCGGACTCATGTGCAGAAACATCACGGGCACCTGATCCGACTTTTGCGGCCCCGCGACCCGAACGTGGACCTGCCCACCCCGCGTATCGACAAACCGTCGGCGCACGATCTTCTTTTCGATCGTCGGTGCCGCGGGCGTCGGTCGCGCGGATTCACGGGGCAACCCGTCTTCCGCTGGCGCATCGAGAAAGTCGCGCAATATCTGCCCGATTTCGGTCGTGTGCTGCGAGATCGCGCCCATCCCGAACTGCGGCAATTCGAGAATGCGCCCATTCTTCAAATAGGGTCCCGCTGCGAGGGTGGCGTCCCACAACCCGTCATCGGGGCACAAGACCAGGATCGGCTGGCTCACGTGCGGCAGATTGTCCGAGTGTTTAACCGCGAAAGCCGCATTGTGGCCATACCACGCCAAATCAAGCCCCCTTAAACTTTCGCAAAAATCGCGATTGTAAAGTTCGATCGGTGCGTCAGGTTTGTACCACCCTTTCATGCCACCCCAGCGGTGAAGAATGTGGCTCCCATCCTCGGGGATGACCTCCTTTGGTCGCTCCGCCTCAAGGTGCTTCATCATCTCGGCCATTTTCTCGGGCGAGTAGACCGGACAGGCGTTAAACACGAGGCGCCGAACGCGATCGGGCTGCTGCAAAGAAAGCTCAACCGCAACTTTAGCACCGGTGTGATCGCCCATCACATCGACCTCATCAAGGTTCAGTGCGTTGAGAAAACTCGTCATTGCGGCCGCGTAATCGGCAATCGTCGGGGGCGCGGGAGGCGGATCCGAGTCGCCAAATCCCGGCGTGTCGACCGCAATGGCGATCCGGTCGCGGCCCATCTCGGAGACCAGTCCCTCAAACGGACGGCCCGAGGAGGGGCTTTGATGGAAAAAGACAATCGGCGGATGCTCGGACGTGTCGGCTTGTGCCGGTACGGCAATGCGGTAGTGCATCTGGCCGTAGCGGCCATCCACGTATGCACGTTTGACGTTTTCCGGCTTGCGCCAATACAGCGCAGCATCTCCAATCATGCGGCTCTCCCGTGTTATCCAGGCCTCTACTGGGGCATCGGGAGGATAAGCGCCGCGCGGCACAGAGGCGAGTCCTGGATCGGTACTGACCGAATGGATCAACCCGGCGAACCATCGTTTCCACGCGCAAGGGCAACAGACTTGCCTCAGGCGAACCGCTACATTAGTCACCAAAGATAGACGGCCACCTCTAGGACGCTATGCCATCATTTACGTGCTTCGGCGCTGCCAATCTCGACCGAACAGCCCGATGCCTGGGTGAGCTGGTGCTCCGCAGTTCTAACCCGGTTGCTGTCCAACAATCGGCCGGCGGAGTCGCGCGGAATGTGGCCACTAACCTCGTCCACCTCGACAACTCGGTCGGCCTGGCCACGGTTGTCGGAAACGACCCCGGTGGTGACGATTTGCTTCTCAGACTGAACGAAGACGGTATCGAAACATCTGGATCCATCCGTCGTACGGACGGGGCAACCGCAAGCTACACGGCAGTCCTTGATCGAGATGGGGAACTCCTGATCGGCCTCGCCGATATGGCGATTTACGATGATCTCGAACGCAACGCGTTTGACGATGCTGCCGATTGCCGCAAGGACGCATGGTTCATTGACGCGAATCTACCCAACGGGTGCCTCGACGCCTTGACGTCAACAGCCGACCACCCGTTCCTAGCGGCCAGTACCGTCTCCACGCCAAAAGCGGCCCGCCTCGCTCCCTTCTTAAACAGATTGGATGCACTCTTCGCCAACCGAGCTGAAGCCGCCATCCTAGCGAACCACGACATCCAGTCGAATGAGGACGCACTTGTCGCCGCAGCGCGAATTTTGGAAAGGGGCGTCACCACCGTGTTTGTCACCCTAGGGCCCCGCGGTGCGGCCGCAGCAACAACCACAAACCAAGTAGTGCTGCCGGCAATCCCCGGAGCTGCCCGCGATGTCGTGGGGGCCGGCGACGCGTTCGCTTCGGGCGCGCTAACGGCGCTCTTAGAGAACCAATCCCTAGAAGACGCTGTCGTGTCGGGTCTCGCCACCGCAAGTATTACCGTCGAAGCCGACGGACCGACCGATCCGATGCTGAGCCGCGACCAAGTGCGCACTCGAGCGCAGCACCGCGTGTCGTAACACATGCTCCCGGTTGCCGTTTCAACTCCCGTTCAACGCGCCCTCGCCGGGGGGATGCCCGTCGTCGCCCTCGAATCGACAGTTATCGCACATGGGCTTCCCTCGCCGCGAAACATCGAGGTCGCCATAGCCTGTGAGGCCGCCGTTCGCGCGCAGGGCGCTACGCCCGCGACCATCGCCATTTTGGATGGTCGCATCGTTGTTGGCTGCACCCCGGAGCAAATCCAGCATCTAAGCCGTGCTGAGAATATTGCCAAAGTCAGCCGCCGTGACGTCGGCGCGGTAATCGCAAACCGCGGCGACGGCGCAACGACTGTTGCGGGAACGCTTCTATGCGCCCACGCGGCGGGCATACGAATCATGGCAACGGGAGGAATTGGCGGCGTTCATCGTGGTGGCGAAACATCCCTCGACATTTCCGCCGACCTTCAAGAACTTGCACGCACGCCCGTCGCGGTCGTCTGCTCTGGCGCCAAATCCATTCTCGACTTGTCCCGCACCTTGGAAGTCCTCGAGACCAACGGTGTTCCGGTTGCCGGGTACGAGACGTCCGTCTTTCCGGCGTTCTATTCCCGCACGAGTGATCTCTCTCTCGACATTTGTCTGAATGGCGCGACCGAGGCCGCCGCGCTTATACAAGCCCATAGCGCCCTCCCTGGTGCAGGAGGCATTGTTATTGCCAACCCGCCACCCGAAGAGACCGCGATACCGCTCGAAAAAGTGGAGGTGTGGATCGACAAAGCGCTCGCTGAAGCGCGCAAATCGGGTATCCACGGGAAGGACGTCACGCCCTATCTGTTGAGCGCCCTCGCACGCCTGAGCGCCGGCGCCACTCTCGAAACCAACGTCGCATTGCTCGCACACAACGCGGGGGTCGCTGCAGGCATTGCGGTTGCGCTTGCTTCCTGATGCCGCGGTACGCAGCCAACATCTCGACGCTCTTCACCGAGTACGATCCGTTAGACAGGGTTGCGGCCGCCGCGGACAACGGTTTCGGCGCGTTCGAAGTGCAGTTTCCTTACGATCTCCCAATCGAAAGTTGGGTACGCGCCAAAGAAAAAGCAGGCATCGCCGTTTCGGTCATCAATTTACCGGCCGGCGACCTCATGGAGGGAGGGCCTGGCCTCGCCGCGGTTCCCGGGCGTGAGGGGCAATTCCGCGCCGCCGTCGCCGAAGCCCGGCTCTATGCTGAAGCCCTCCAACCCGGTTGCATCAACTTGCTCGCGGGTGTGGCGCCGGAGAAACTCGACCCGAGTGCCTGTTACGCTGCACTTCGCGAAAACACCCGTTACGCGGCGGCGTCACTCGCACCACTCGGCCTACGGCTGGTCGTCGAACCGATCAATACCCAAGATCGCCCTGGGTTTATGCTCTCCACGTCGTCCCAAGCTGTTGCGCTGATTGACTCCGTAGGCCACCCGGCACTTGGCCTTCAGTACGACCTTTACCACATGTTTCTCATGGGGGAGCCTCTGGCCGACACCGTGAAGCGCCTTGCCCCCTTGATCGCGCATATTCAGTTTGCTGATGCACCAGGCCGCCACGAGCCTGGCACCGGAGACATCGACTTCGGTACGGTATTTAGCGCAATTGACGCGTCGGGATACGCGGGCTGGGTGGCTGCCGAGTACAATCCGACAGCACGCACCGAGACAACTCTCGATTGGATGAAAACCGCGGAGTGAAGATGGCCAAGCTGGACGGAAAAAAAGCGCTGATCACCGGCGCATCGCGCGGCATTGGAGCAGGCATCGCGCAAGCTTTTGCCGCGGAGGGTGCCGATGTCGTCATCAACTTTCCGAACGATTCGGAACGAACGAATGCCGACGCTGTCGTCAAAAGCCTTGTTGGCAGTGGGTGCAATGCCGCCTCGGTCGAAGCCGATATCGCCGACGAATCGCAAGTCGACGCGATGGTCGAATCCGCGCTAGCTCAGCTTGGACGGATCGACATTCTCGTCAACAACGCGGGCATTGCGCCAGGCATGCTGATCGAAGACACCTCCACCGAAGTGCTGGATCGGATTCTCGCCGTCAACGTACGCGGTACGTTCCTCGTCACTCGCCGTGTCCTGCCCCTTATGTATGCGCAGGATTATGGAAAGATAATCAACACTGCCTCGCAGCACGCTTACTCTGGCTGGCCGGGGCTTACGGCTTACACCGCGTCTAAAGGTGCCGTTATCTCTTTCACAAGGAGCTTGGCACTCGAGGTTGGAGCCCGGAACATCAACGTCAACTGCGTTGCCCCAGGTGGGACGCGCACGCCAATTCTGGCTGACGTCCCCGAAGAGCTTGTCGAAGAGGTACGCCTTGGTATCCCGAAACAGCGGATCGCCGAGGTGGAGGATATCGTACCGGCATACGTCTTCCTCGCTTCAGACGAGAACCGTCATTTCCACGGTCAATGCCTGAGCCCGAACGGCGGTGACGTAATGCTTTGAGCCTAGCGAACGCCTGCTTTGCGCAATGCATCCAAGAAATGATTGAGGTCATCCCGATCGCGATAGGGCGTTAGCTCTCCGGCGATCACCGAGGGAATGACCGAGCGAACTGCGCCTTGGCCAAGTTCGAATTCGGCTCTGGCCGCATCCCCGGCCTCAGCGTAACTGGCGGCCAAGTAGTAGCGATTAGGCAACCAGCTCGGATTGGTTTCCACTCCCCGTCGGAACGCAACGATGGCCCCCTGATAGTCTTGCGTTAGAAAACGCGCATGACCCAAACCGAACAGGTACCAAAACGGCGGACTCGGATTGCGCCGCAGCGCCTTTTCGACCTCTTCCTCGCCACGCTCCGGGGAGCCGGCCCAAGTCAGAATACGACCCAGCGTCGCATAGCCGTCCGCGTTGTTCGGATTCACGAGGACTGCTTTTTCGGCGGACTGCAGTGCTCTGTCGAAGTCACGCGCGGCCAGATGGTAAGCCCCGAGAACGCTATGCGCTGCCGATAGACCGTCGTCCAAAGCCACGGCCCTTTGCGCCGCCTCGAACGCCGGATCTGAAGGCGCAGCGTCCGTCCACTGTTGAGCATTGATATGCGCGACTGCGAGTCCCTCGTAAGCGCGCGCAAAGGATCGATCGGCGTCGATCGCAGCTCCGAAGAGGCGTATCGCTTCGTCGGTTGCCGCCTTGTTGCCCTGGCGTAACGCATGCTGCCCGCGGAGAAGGAGATCAAATGCCTCCGCGTTCGGCGACTCTTGCTGTTTCAATCCGTCAAGATCGGCGACGGTAAGCGCCGAGCCCACAGCTGACGCCGCCAACTGGGCGACGCGGCGGCCAACGCTGGAAAGCTGCTCTGGCCCCAGATCGAAGGAGCGGACCACCAGAGGCGCGGGAACACCGTTCTCCATGAGTTGAACCGACAGCCGAACACGGTCGCCACTGCGCGCGACTTTGCCCAGCAGAACAAACCGAACGCCCAAACCTCTGGCCGCTTCGGCAACCGCATCGGTCGACGGCGGGTACATCAGCGCCGAGTGCGACGACGCCACGAACAGATCTCGACTGCGAGAAAGTGCGGTCGCTATTTCTTGTGCCAACCCTATCGCTAGGTGATCTTGCGACCGATCGGCCGAAGTGCTGGCGAAGGGCAACACGGCAATCGACGGTTCGTTCGGCAACGCCATCGAGACTGCAATCGTCGCTTCGTCAGAAGCGTCTGCCGTACCCTCCTCGCCGCTCGCGCGAGGTTTCGCCTCGCCCTGATCGTCCCCGTCGGCGTTTCCTCGACCGAGCCCTTTCTTGAGAGCGCTCCGAACCGATCCTTCGAACGGCGCATTGCCCCCCTCCGATGCTTGGTCGTCCGAACCGAATTGCACCCCTTGCTGAGCGAAGAAAACGACAGCGACGATCGTGACGATGATTCCCAGGGCAATTGCCGCAATTCCCCGCCGCCCCAGCCCTGCTGCCAATCGACTACGGACACCCCCCGAGGCGTAAGCGTCGATATTTTCGACGCCGCGGAGAACGCGAACGTTCTTTCCGCCGACGGCCTGTTTTCCTAGATCCTCCCATTCGAGATCGACACGCTGTTCAACCTGCTGATGGGTCGCGCCGACAACGGCCGTTGAACCTGCGGCGGCATAGTTCCTCAATGCCTGGGCCACACTAATGGCCTCACCATTGAGTTCCCGGCCCGAGCCGGTCACGCCACCAACATGAACGCCGGCGCGGAAGAACATTTGCTGTGCTTCTTTTTGCTCTTCGTTATAGGCGGCCACATCCTCATAGATGGCGTTTACCGCCAAAATAGCCGCTACCGGACTGGGAAACTCCGCTAGAAAGGTGTCGCGCTCGGCGGAAAAAAGTTTACCGCGGTTGTCGGCGACGGCGTCCCGAACAATCCCAAGAAAGCTGCGCAGATGAAATAGCGCGGCCTTCTTGTTGGATGCCTCGAACGACGAGAAATCCTCGATATCCAGCGCCAGAATGGCTGCCAATCGCTGCCGGTCCGCCAAAACAACCCCATCCTATTCCCAGGGGCATCGGAGGGCCCCTTCATTCAGCGACAAGATCACGGCTTGTGCGCTGCAGGATTTCTTGTGGATAACTTGAACACCAAGACGTACCAGAGATGGACATGCCCGTCCGGCAAGCCGGGTTTTCGTACCAAACTGACCCATCTCATGGTGAAGCGTCGGCGTTCACCTCCCCTACAGGAGGAGAACAGCAAATGCCGTACCAAACCGGCCGCGACGATCCCGTCCCAGATGATGCAGATTGCAGGCTCTACGTTTCGTAGTTTAGGTCAGCGGCGAGAATGCCGGCGACAGCGCAGGCTTCGTCCTTTTCAGATCGATCCCCGCTGATACCAACTGCGCCAACCACGGTGCCATCTTGCTGCCGAACCAAAACCCCGCCCGCCGCGGGAACCACACGACCCTGGGACATCGCCGCCAGCGCATTCAAGAAGGAGGGGTTTCCCGAGAGCCGCTCCGCTAGAGCGCCAGACGACGTGCCCATTCCCAACGCACCCCACGCTTTGCCAACCGCAATGTCGGGTCGCAGGATTCCGGAACGATCTTCGCGCTGAAAGGCAATTAGATGACCGCCAGCATCCAAGACCGCAACGGTAAGAGGCGCACAGCTTGTCTTTCGACCATGCTTCAGGGCGCCCTCGATAATCCGATTGGCCAGTTCCAGAGACAGCATCA
>Ga0181594_10005916_pt1 | contig 10648 bp, 7 predicted proteins | sample 071ome_18_FD_145603 | JGI IMG/M metagenome (GOLD analysis project Ga0181594, IMG submission 145603) | Coastal salt marsh microbial communities from the Groves Creek Marsh, Skidaway Island, Georgia - 071413BT metaG (spades assembly) | ecosystem: Environmental > Aquatic > Marine > Intertidal zone...
GGTCGGCGCGGCATCAGGATCAATCGGACCACCAATCAGGGTCAAGGTGCGTGGCTGCGCATCTGGGTCTTCTTCGGCCAGATATGCGGTGGCCGCCAGGGTCAGCGGCGCGGGTTGGCATACAGCGATCACATGTGTGTCAGGACCCAGATGGCGCATGAAGTCAACCAGATACAGAGTATAGTCTTCGACGTCGAACTTGCCTTCGGACACGGGAATGTCGCGGGCGTTGTGCCAGTCGGTGACATAGACTTCGTTATCGACGATCAGACTTTTGACGGTCGAACGCAGCAAGGTTGCGTAGTGGCCAGACATCGGCGCAACAAGCAGGATTTTGCGTTTCTGAACTTCCCGGCCCGAGACTTCGAAGTGCAACAGATCGCCGAAAGGGCGCTCGATCACACGCTTTTTCTGGACCAAGTGGTCTTTTCCGTCGGCACAGGTAAAGGTGCGAATGCCCCATGCCGGTTTTACGACCATGCGCTCGAATGTGCGTTCGGTAACCTCTCCCCATGCGGACATCCACTGGAACATCGGGTTCGGGGTCAGTGCAAACGCAGGATATGACGCAAACGACTTTGCCGTGGCTCCCATCCATTGGTTCGCGTTGCGGATGGATTCCATCAAATCGTAGGTTGCCATGTAGCGCATTATAGATGTCTCCCATCGAGGCAAGGTGCGTGTGGCGCAGCGTCACAGCACGGAAGTTTTGCGAAACTACCGAAAATCAGTTATGCTGCATAGCAGAAAACCTAGTGTGGAAATTTGAATATGACAACTGAAGAGATCGCCGCAGGCGAAAATTTGGAACGCCTTGGAGAAAATATTCAAAAAATAGAAGAGCTTAGCGCGCGTCTGATTTCTGCACTTGCACAAAGAAAGCATTTTAACCCTGCGCTTGAGGGACCCGGAGGTGATCTTTTTGTCAAAGCAGCTTCTGCCTATTGGGCGGAAATGGTGTCGAACCCAACGAAGATTCTTGAAAGCCAGTTAGAACTGTGGGGCAAATCACTGCAGTTTTATGCAGACGCGCAGAAGATGATCGCAAGCGGGCACTTTGAACTGCCAACCGATGATTTGCCCAAGGATCGCCGATTTTCCAACCCGTTATGGGATACACATCCGTATTTCAATGTGATCCGCAGACAGTATTTGACCAACTCGGAAGCCATCCGTGAAGCGGTCGAGCAGATTGACTCTTTGGACAGCAAGGAAAAACGGCGACTGAAGTTTTTCACCGATCAGATCATCAACATGATGGCGCCGACGAATTTCTTTGGCACCAACCCAGACGCGCTGGAAAAGGCGATGGAGACCGAGGGCGAAAGCCTTGTGCATGGTCTGGAAAACCTGATCTCGGATATCGAGGACAATGACGGCCAGCTATTGGTGAAGCTAGTTGATGAAACGGCATTTTCGATTGGCGACAATATTGCGACTTCGCCCGGTAAGGTGGTCTTCCGAAACCGCATGTTCGAGCTGATTCAGTACACTCCGGCGACCGAACAGGTTTATACGACCCCTTTGCTGATCTTCCCGCCGTGGATCAACAAGTTCTACATTCTGGATCTTAAAGCCCAGAACAGCCTGATTAAGTGGACGGTCGAGCAGGGCTATACTGTATTCGTCGTCAGTTGGATCAATCCGGACGACAGCTACGCCGACGTCGGCATGGAAGACTACATCGAAGAAGGCTTCCTGACGGCAATTGATCAGGTTAAAGCCATCACACACCAAAAGCAGGTCAATGCGGTCGGTTACTGTATCGCGGGCACTACCCTGCATATGACTTTGGCTCTGATGAAAAAACGCAAGGACAAGTCGGTGAAATCGGCGACGTTCTTTACGGCTTTAACGGATTTCTCGGACCAAGGCGAATTCACACCCTTCCTTCAGGACGACTTTATCGACGGCATCGAAGAAGAGGTCGAACACGACGGCGTGCTGCGCTCGCGGATTATGGCGCGCACCTTTAGTTTCTTACGATCAAACGATCTGGTCTACGGTCCGGCGATCCGTAGCTATATGATGGGCGAAACACCTCCGGCATTTGATCTGCTGTATTGGAACGGTGACGGCGCAAACCTGCCAGGTAAAATGGTTATGGAATACCTGCGCAAGCTTTGTCAGCGGAACGAATTTGCGGATGGCGGCGTGGAATTCTGCGGTGAAAAGCTGGCGCTGTCTGATGTGGATACCCCGATCATGGCAATCACCTGCGAGACCGACCATATCGCAGCGTGGAAAGACTGCTACCGCGGGTTCCAGCAAACGGGCAGCAAAGATCGCACGTTTATCGTTTCGGAATCCGGTCATATCGCGGGTATCGTCAATCCGCCCACAAAAGAGAAATATGGCCATTATACAAACGATGATACCTGTCTGACGCCCGATGCGTGGATGGAAAAAGCCGATTTCCACAAAGGGTCTTGGTGGCCGCGTTGGGATAAGTGGCTTGCCAAGAAATCAGGCAAGAAAATCGCAGCCAGAGAGTTTGGCGATTCTGAACATCCGATACTTGGCGATGCTCCTGGCACCTATGTCACGGTGAAAGCTTCGTAAAAGCAATGCTTTAAGAAAAATATGCTGCGATGCAGCAAAAATACTTGAAATGCTGCGATGCAGCATGTATATGATTGGGCAGAAGCAGGAAACCGCCGGGGTGGGCCCGGCCTGCAAATACCGCAAGGATTTTAAAAATGGCTAAAGCACAAGACTTCACCGCGATGATGAAAGACATGATGGGCGCGTTCCCGATGGACACCAAAGCCTTCGAAGAAGCGTTCAAAGGCACCATTTCTATGAACGAAAAAATGGCTGCTGTTGCACTTGAAGCAGCAGACAAGTCGGCAGAAATTTCGTCGAAGTGGACAAAAGACACCATCGCGAAAATGGGCGACGTCACCAAAGCTCAGGCAGAGCCTGCTGGCTATGCAAAAGCAATGACTGATTTCGCTTCGGCTTCGGCAGAAGTTGCAGCAGAAAACATGGCGGCTTTCGCAGAAGTTGCGAAAAAAGTTCAGATGGAAACTGTTGATCTGCTGATGGCTGCTGGCAAAACCATGGGCGAAGACGCCGCGGCTGCTGTTCAGAAAGCAACCAAAGAAGCGACTGCTGCTGCCAAGAAAGCAACTGCAGCTGCGAAGTAAGCTTTAATAGGACATATGCCGGTCTCCTCCTCCCCCCGGCACATTCCAGAAGAGCGGGTGCAATGCACCCGCTCTTTTTATTTGCGCTCATGCGAATGCATATGCGTGGTACTGGCGACATCTGTACCAATTCGGGGGCCATACACAGTGTCGTAAAATGTCATCAAATTTCGCAGGGCGGATGACGCGCTCATAGAAATACAGCCATTGTGTCTTCAGTTCTTAACCTTGAAGAGGTGTCAGATGACAACATTGACCGCCCCCCGTCGCATCCGTGGCGGCGGCCGCGCAGCCCGTCAGGCCCAGCGTTCGGCCCCGAACCACCTGATGTTGCCCGGTTTGAACAACAAGCTTCCGCATTGCGAGGTGATGGACGAAGAACAAGTCCGCCGCTTGGACGATGCGTCGATGTCGATCCTTGAAGACGTTGGCGTTGTGTTCCGCTATGATATTGCCCTGGCCGACTGGAAGCGGGCGGGAGCGAAGGTAGACGGGGAACGAGTCTATCTTGACCGAGAGATGATACGCGAGCTGATTTCAACGATCCCTTCGGACTTTACCTATTACGCCCGCAATCCAGCCAACAACATACCGCTGGGCGGGCGAAGGTCGATGTTCATTCCAATGACGGGCGCGCCGTTTCTGCGCGATCTGGACAATGTGCGCCGCAACCCGACGCTGGATGATCTGGCGATGTTCCACAAGCTGGCGCATATGTCGCCCGCGCTGCACAGCTCGGCGCACCATATTGTCGAACCCTATGATCACCCGATCAGCCAGCGACATTTGCGCATCACCTATTCGTCGATGAAATATTCCGACAAAACGTTCATGGGAATGACGACTAGCCCCAAAAACGCCGAAGACGTCATGGATATGTGCGATATCCTGTTTGGCGAAGGCTTCCTTGATGACCATCCCGTGGTGACGGGAAACTGTAACGGCAACTCGCCGCTTGTCTGGGACGAAACCATGCTTGGGGCGATGCGGGCGTTTTGCCGCCGTAATCAGCCGGTTTTGTGTAGCCCGTTTGTCTTGGGCGGTGCGAATACGCCAGCGTCAGTGGTGCCTTCGGTGGCGCAGTTGAATGCCGAAGCGCTTTCGGCTCTGGCCTACACTCAGGTGATCCGCAAAGGCGCGCCCGCGATCTACGGGCATTACCTTTCAACAGTCAGCATGAAGTCCGGCGCACCAATGGCTGGCACGCCTGAAATCAGCCTGATGAATTTTATGATCGGCCAGATGGCGCGGTTTTATGACGTGCCGTGGCGGACCTCGAACACTTTGGGCGGTGCCAAGACCTTTGACGCGCAGGCAGGGTATGAAAGTGCGACGACGCTTTCTTCAGTTATGCATGCAGGGGCCAATTACATTTGGCATTCGGCGGGCTGGAACGAAGCGGGAATGCACTGTTCTGTCGCCAAATTCATAGTCGATGCCGAACAATGTGCGATGGCCTATCGCATGGCCGAGGGGCCGCGTTGGGACGACTTTGACGAAGCCTTGTCAGCCGTTCGGGATGTGGGTCCGGGCGGGCACTATCTGGGCCATGAGCACACGCAGGAAAACTTCCAGCGGGCATTCTTTATGCCGGAACTCTTTGACAACAATTCAATTGAGCAATGGGTGGCCGAAGGCTCGGTCGAGATCACCGAACGCGCGCTGGGCGTCGCACGGAAGATGTTGGGCGAATACGAAGAACCGAAGCTGGATGAAGGTGTGAACGAGGCCCTACTAGATTACATCGCGCGGCGCGAGAGAGAGATACCAGCGGCGGATGCGCTAAACCAGGAGTATTAAATTCGCCATTATAAATTGGTGGTCCTAGGTTTGGACCATCAATTGGCGAAGCCCGTGAAAGTGGTAAAGATCGGCGTATTCTGCGGTTTCGTGCAGGCGCAGGTTCGGACAGCGTTCAAACAATGTCCCCAGCCCGATCTGAAGCTCCAGCCGCGCAAGGGGCGCTCCGACGCAGAAGTGCAAACCACCTCCGAAGGCGGCATTTGTCACGATGGGGCGCGCAGGATTGAACACATCTGGCTCTTCCCATTGCTTCGGATCGCGCCCCGCTGCTGCCAGCATCAGGGCAACCTCATCTCCGCGCCGGAACGTATGGCCTGCGATCTCAATATCTTCATAAGCGTAGCGCGTAAAAACGTGCAAAGGGGGATCATAGCGCAGGACTTCTTCGACCGTGCCCTCGATAGTCTCCAGTGTTAACCAGCTGGCGCTTGGTCCGTGTTCAAGCAATGTTTTCACCCCGTTGCCCATGGTATGAACCGTGGCCTCGTGCCCAGCGTTCAACAGAAGGATGCAGGTTGTGATCATTTCGTCCGTGGAAAGTCGGGTACCGTCTTCCTCGGCGGCAATCAGTTCGGTGATCAGGTCATCGGCGGGCTTCTTGCGGCGCTCGTCAATATAGTCGCGCATAAAGGCCGTAAACTCGGCTGAGGCTTTGGCTGCGGTATGCTCGATTTCCGATGTGCGTCGGGCCTGATACATCGCCACCATATCGTTTGACCAAGCCAAAAGCTGGTCTGACATGCCGACCGGAGCGCCCAAAAGCCAACAAATCACATGGATCGGAATCTGTTGTGCATAAGCGCGGATCAGATCGAAAGGGCCGTTGGGGAAAGCGTCGATCAATTTGTTGGACAGCGCTTCAATTTCAGGGGCCAGCGAATTGATCCGGCGCGAGGTGAAGGCTTGCAGTACCAGACGGCGCAGGCGCTTGTGGCGTTCGCCTTCCAGCTCAAGCATGGAATGCGCTTCGATGTCGTAAAAAGGTTTCAGGTGTTCTGGCACCGGTTTCTTGAACTCGGTCGGGATCTCGCGGCCAAAACGGCGGTCGCGTAAAATCGCCTGAACCACGTTCGATGGAAACGCCGCCACCATTCCGTAGTCTTCCCAATAAACTAAAGATCCGGCGGACCGGCACGTTTCATAGAAAGGATACGGGTTTTGGACAAAATCCGGATCGGTCGGGGACTGGTGAACTGTTTCCATGCGGGCACTCTTTCATCAACAGGCTGGCCAAATCAATATACGGATCATAAGGATTGGGTATGAAAGCACGCCGACACCCTAGAATTCTGCTTCTGGCTGTTTTTCTGCTGATCACAGTTCTGGTCAGCGGAGGTGTCTGGCGGTTTGGCTATTTTCAGGCGCTTGAGCAAGCTTCGCAAAAGGGTACGGTGGATTTGGCGCTTGCCGCGGATCGGCTTGAGATTGAGCTGGCCCATGTCCGCGAGTTGTCTGTGCTCTTATCCGATCATCCCACACTAAAAGACCGTTTGAATGACCGCGCCGAGGACGAAGCGGCCAGCCGTTTGTTGTTGAAAGCATTGGATAAAACAGCCCTTCTGGATGTGCATTTGCTGGATGAAACAGGTTTTATCATTAGCTCGGCTTTGGGGTCGCAGCAGGGCAGTTTTGCACAACAACCCTTTGTGAAACGGGCGATGAACGGCGCGTTGGGCTTTGGACACGGGGTCCATAGCGGCCTAGGAAAACGGGCGTTTTATTTTGCCGCGCCCATATTTTCCGAACATGGACCCGTTGAAGGGGTCATCATCCTGATTATGGACGTAGAACGCTTTGAATCGTCGTGGCGCGGTTCACGTCCGGCGATCCTTTTTACCGATTCCAGTGGGCTGGTATTTATCTCGAACCGGTCTGAGCTGATTTATCTGAATACGGATACCAGCGCGGAAACTTCGGCGTTTCCTGTACAGGCGAAGGCGGATGTCAATGGTCACCAGATTTGGGATATTGATGCTGGTTCCTATGTGCCAGCAAAAGCGTTGCACCTTGAAAAGTATATGCCCATTGCCGCGCTCAGGGCTCATGCGCTGATAGATATTGCCCCTGTAGTCTCTTTGGCCGCTTGGCAGACTGCATTTGCGGCAACACTTATGCTGTCTTTCGCCATTCTGTTGTTTTTTGCGCTCGAACGCAGGTGGACGCTGTCGCTGGCCAATCAAGAACTTGAAACCCGCGTTGCCGCGCGCACAGAAGAGCTGTCCTATACCAACGACCAACTTCGCAACGAGATCTTTGAACGTAAAGAAGCCGAGCAAGCTTTGAAACAGGCTCAAGAAGAACTGGTGCAAGCGGGTAAACTAAGCGCGCTTGGTCAGATGTCTGCTGGGATCAGTCACGAGTTGAACCAGCCTTTGATGGCAATCCAGTCCTTTGCAGAAAACGGTGAAATGCTGATCGAGCGGGGGCGAACCGAGGGGGCCGAGGAAAACTTCCGGCGCATTTCCGAGATGGCTCGGCGCATGGGGCGGATCATCAAAAACCTACGTGCCTTTGCCAAGCAAGAGGTCGAACCCGCCAAGAAAACGGATGTGACTTCGGTGATCACCGAAGCAGTTGCAATGAGCGAGGGTAAAATTGAACGGGGGCAGATCACACTGGATTGGGTGCCACCGAATGATCTGGTTTGGGTGCTGGGGGGTGAGGTGCGCCTGCAACAGGTGTTGGTCAATTTGATTTCCAACGCAGCAGACGCAATCACCGCAGCAGGAAGCGACCGGCGGCAAATCTCGGTTCGGGTTACGCAGGGGGACAAGGTCACGGTAACCGTTCGCGACACCGGTCCCGGCATTGACGAACCGGAAAAGATATTCGATCCGTTTTATTCCACGAAAGCTGTAGGATCAGCCGAGGGTATGGGATTGGGCTTGTCGATCTCTTACGGACTGGTCCAAAGTTTCGGCGGTGCTATCACAGGGCAGAACGCCCCTGACGGAGGGGCGGTCTTTTCGATCGAATTGCAGCCGTGGTCAGGCAAGGATGAAGCGTCGTGACGAAAACAGTACTGGTGGTCGATGATGATCTGCACGTGCGGGATGCTATTGCCCAGTCACTAGAACTGGCGGAATTTGTGCCGATTAGCTGCAATTCGTTTGTAGCGGCCAAAGACCATATCACCCCCGAATTCGATGGCGTGATCCTGTCGGATATCCGGATGCCGGGTCGGGACGGGTTCCATCTTTTAGACTATGCACAGGACGTTGACGCGCAGCTTCCGGTCATTTTGCTGACTGGCGAAGGTGATATTCCCATGGCGGTGTCGGCAATTTCCAAGGGCGCTTTTGACTTTCTCGAAAAGCCCACAGCCCCCAAGGATCTGATCCGCGTGATCGAGCGGGCCGCACAATCGCGGGCCTTGGTGATCGAAAACCGGAAACTTCGGGCGCAATTGATGGCAGGCGATCCCTCCAGCCGGCTTATCTTTGGCAACTCCGATTTGGCCGAGGCATTGCGTCAAAAGGTGCGCCAAGCGGCTGAGGCGCGCACAGATGTTCTGATCGTCGGGCCTCCGGGCTCGGGTATTCCAAAGGTTGCCGAAACGATTCATCTCAGTTCCCTGTTTTCCAAGGCGCCCTTTGTGAAACGGTCGGCGGTGATGCTGGATTCCAATTCGCTTGACCAATCGTTCCGCGATGCCGAAGCGGGCACGCTGTTTCTGGACGAAATCGGATTGCTATCGCCTGCACTGCAGTCAGTTGTTCTTGAGCGGTCTGAACGGCCGGGGGCACCGATTGTCATTGGCGGCACCACGGTTGATCTGGCCGAGGCCGTTGCCAAAGGTCAATTCAACGCGGATTTGTTCTACCGTCTGGACGTGATGCGCGTACGCATCCCTGCGATTTCTGAGCGGCCCGAGGACATTCCGGTCATGTTTCAGCACTATGCAGAGCAAGCGGCAGAGCAGGCGGGCGTTGCTCTGCCCGAAATTGACGCCGATCTAATCGCGCGATTGATGGCACAGGACTGGCCGGGAAACGCGCGGGCGCTGATGAATGCGGCCATGCGATTTGTTCTTGGGGTCGAAGAAGACGTGGCCACGACGGATGCATCCCTTGGGCTGGCTGAACGGATGGCACAGGTCGAGCAGTCTTTGCTGATTGATGCTCTGCGCAAATCAGAAGGGCGAGCGACCGAGGCTGCAAAGCAACTGAAGCTGCCCAGAAAGACGTTTTACGACAAGTTGGCCAAATACGGGATTCGCACGGAAGACTTCCGATAGGAGGTGTGTGGAAATCCGCACGCCGTAGAAGTTCAGGTGTGCGAAAAATCGCACACTGTTAGCGTTAACTGTTTGTGCGGAGCTTTGGGGTGAATATAAGCTCATGATATGATTAATAAAAATTTTAATCGCTAAAATCCAAACGATTTCTTGAGGAGAGCTTGAATAGGCGGCTTACTGTTTTTGCAGCCCCCGTTTGCGGGTGTGCATTGGAGTTAAATCAGTATCTCGGGAGGAGAGACACAATGAAATTGTTCACCACAGCGGCCACCGCATTGGCTTTGGCAGTCACCGCTCAGGTCGCAACAGCGTCAGATGCTTGCGACGACGGCGAGATCGTTATCAAGTTCAGCCACGTGACCAACACCGACCGCCACCCAAAAGGCATCGCCGCCACCCTGCTGGCCGAGCGTGTGAATACCGAAATGGACGGCAAAGCCTGTATGGAAGTGTTCCCGAACTCGACCCTGTATAATGACGACCAGGTCCTGGAAGCCATGCTACAGGGCGACGTTCAACTGGCTGCACCTTCGCTTTCGAAGTTCGAAGCCTTCACCAAACAGTTCCGCATCTTCGACCTGCCGTTCATGTTCAAGAACATCAACGCAGTTGACGAGTTCCAGGCATCCGAAACTGGTCAGGCAATGAAAGAGTCGATGACACGTCGTGGTCTGTTGGGTCTGGCCTTCTGGCACAACGGTGTAACCCAGATCTCGGCTAACAAGCCTCTGCTTTCGCCTGCGGATGCAGCTGGTCTGAAATTCCGCGTGCAGCCGTCGGAAGTTTTGAAGGCAAACATGGAAGCGCTCGGCGCCAGCCCACAGCCAATGGCTTTCTCGGAAGTGTATGGAGCATTGCAGACCGGCGTTGTTGACGGTCAGGAAAATACCTGGTCGAACATTTACGGTCAGAAATTCTTTGAAGTTCAGGATGGTATCACCGAAACGAACCACGGTGTCATCGACTACCTGGTTGTTACCAACGTAGACTGGTGGGAAAGCCTAGACGCAGACGTTCGCGACCAATTGGCAACCATCCTTAGCGAAGTCACCGAAGCCCGCAACGGCGAGTCTTTCAAAGTGAACGAAGAAGCCAAAGAGGCGATCATTGCCGCGGGTGGTGTTGTACGCCAGCTGGATGCCGACCAGCGTCAAGCATGGGTTGACGCGATGAAGCCGGTCTGGAACCAGTTCATCGCTGATGTTGGCCAAGAAAACATTGACGCCGCTCAGGCGATCAACGCAAAGCACTAATCTGCCGAAAATCGGAAATTCGACCCGGCCCTCTTCCGGGGGCCGGGTTTCGTGTATCCTCTGAACGAGGGGAGGGGCTAAAAAATGTCTGCACATTACCAACCGAAAACACCGCTGGGCCGTATTGTGAACGAGATCGAGGAAAGCGCGATTGCGATCCTTCTGGGGTTTATGACCGTTATCACCTTCATCAACGTCGTGCTGCG
>Ga0181594_10005923_pt1 | contig 10640 bp, 9 predicted proteins | sample 071ome_18_FD_145603 | JGI IMG/M metagenome (GOLD analysis project Ga0181594, IMG submission 145603) | Coastal salt marsh microbial communities from the Groves Creek Marsh, Skidaway Island, Georgia - 071413BT metaG (spades assembly) | ecosystem: Environmental > Aquatic > Marine > Intertidal zone...
AGGGACGCGCAACCAAGACAGGCAATCATCCCCAGCGCGCCCCATTTCAATTGGGAGACCAACAAGCCGGCGCCATCTTGAGCCATGCTGGCGCTGTAGAGCATCACCATGCCCAGCACCAGCAGGCCCCCCACGCAGAAGACCAGGGTGTAGAAGGATCCTCGCATCGTCTTCAGGGCGCCGGAATGTTCAGTTTCTGTCCGATGCGGATGCGATCGTTACGCATGCCATTGGCCGACTTGATCCGGTTGACGGTGGTCCGATAGCGATTCGCGATCTTGGTCAGGTTGTCGCCGGGTTGGACCGTGTAGACGGCGGCGACTTCCGCCGATCGCGTCGCCACCGGCGCAGCGGGAGCGGCGGCGACCGCCCGGGGGCCGCCCGGAATGTTCACGACCTGGCCAATCTGCAGGCGGTTCGGATCAATCGAAGGATTGGCCCGCTCGATATCGCGGAACGAAACGCCGAACTGCTTCGCGATCCGATAGAAGCTGTCACCGGAACGGATCTTGTAGGCCGTCCCTTCGGACATGGACGGGGGCGCGGTGGATTCAGGCGCCGAGGTCGCGGCGCGCGAGGTGACGGGAGCGGGAATCACGGAACCCGCGGGCGTGGCCGGCAGTTCCGGGATGGTCGACGTGGGGCTGGCTGCCGGAGCGCTGGTGTCGGCGCCGGCCGAAGCCGTCGGCGCGGCTGCCGCCGTATTCCTCGCGTTCCGGGGAGCAACAATGGGCGTCGCCGTGGGGGAAGCCGCGGCGGAGGTTCCGATTGCGTCGCCGGCGCCCAGGCTGTCAGCGGTCGGCGGCGGATCCTCCGGGCTGTGGAAACCGTCGTCCGGATCGAACTTTGGCTGCATGTCGGGATCGGTCATCTGGGAGTAGTTGACCGAATCCTCCCGTTTGCAGCCTTGCATCAGGACAACGACAATGACCGCGACATGAAGCGCCACGATCGTGAAGATCATGGCCACGGTTTTCTGCTTGGCGGTGGAAGAGGCGCCCTGGAGCGCCCCTTGGGGCATCAAGGGATTGGGCGTGCTCATGGTGGATGTTCGCTGGTTCTGCATGGACTTGTGGGGTTCGTGGGGGTTCTGCTGAAATGTGGTTCAAATCGTCGCAACGGCATCGGGCGCCGCCATCAGCGACAGGGTCATTTGACGGAAAGCGTCGCCGCGGCGCCTGTAGTTTTCGAACTGGTCAAAACTGGCGCAGCCGGGAGAGAGCAGGACGATGTCGCCGGAAACGGCTGTCTGCGACACTTCGTGGAATGCCCGGTCAAGCGAATCATGGAGGGCGCAGGGCGCAAACAGGCTCCAGGAGGCCCGCAGTTGCTCCCGCACCTCGCCAATCAGCAAGGCCTTCTTGACGCGCCGGGCCAGCAACGGCCCCAGGGAGTAGTATTCGAGTCCCTTGTCCGAGCCTCCGGCGATGAGAATCACATTCGGGGCGGCGCTTCCGTTCTGGGTGGCTTGCAGCGCCTTTTCAAGCGAGTCGGGATTGGTGGACTTGGAATCATTGATGAAACGAACGCCCTCCCATTCACCCAGCAGCTCGTAGCGATGGGCGGCGGGTGTGAAGCTCTTCAATGTCTGTCGCATTTCCTCCAACGGGATCCTCAGGGCGCGCCCGATAAGGAGGGCCGCCATGATGTTCTCCGTGTTGTGCGGGCCAACCAGACGACAGTCGGCCATGTCGATCAAAGGACCGGACCAATCGGGAATCCGGCTGATGATCAGACCGCGGTCATGGTAAACATCGGCGCGACGGTTGGCCGCGCTGAACGTAACCAGCTTGGCGGCGGCGCGGACGCCGAGGGCCTGCAATCGCGCCATCGCCTCGCTCTGGACAATGGCCCAGTCGAAGCTCTGTTGATTCTCGAGTATCCGCGACTTGGCGAGGGCGTATTGGTCAAGATTTCCATGGCGGTCGAGGTGGTCCGGCGAGATGTTGAGGAGCGCTGCGACCATCGGACGAAAGGTTTCAATCCGCTCAAGCTGGAACGAGCTGACTTCGAGGACGACCGTTTCAAGATCGCGACTGCGTGGCGCAACCTCGCAGAGCGGCAGGCCGATATTGCCGGCCGCCTCGGATTTCCGCCCCGCGTCCTCGAGCATGCGCTGAACCAGTTCGGTCACCGTGGTCTTGCCGTTGGTTCCAGTGATCGCGACGTTGCCGCAGACCGTCCTCTGAAATCCGAGCTCCAATTCACCGATGACGCGGGTCCCCCGGGGCAAACCCGCCACCAGCGGCGAGGTCGGGGGCGCTCCGGGGCTCACGACCGCCAGGGCGAATGCGCGTTCTGGCGGCGTTGAACCCCCCAAGTGAGTTTCCACCCCGAGCCCTTCAAGCTCTGCCGCGGCGCGCCGCACGGTTCCGTTGTCCGCTTGATCGCACGCGACGACCTTGGCTCCCTCCGCAACGAGGAGCCTGGCCGCGGCGCAGCCGCTGGCGCCGAGGCCGATCACGCAGACTGTCTTGCCTTTGAAACTATCCATGGGTCAGGAGGTCAGCGGATTTTCAAGGTGCTGAGGGCGACAACCGCGAAGAGCACGCCAACAATATAGAACCGGGTCACCACCTGGGATTCGTACCATCCCTTCTTCTCGAAATGGTGATGAAGGGGCGCCATCAGGAAGATGCGTCGCCCCTCGCCAAAGCGTTTCCGGGTATACTTGAACCATCCGGTCTGCAACATGACGGAGACGGCCTCCGATACAAACACGCCGCCGGCGATGAAGAGCACGAACGGCTGATGGATCAGAACGGCGATGATCCCCAGCGCCCCGCCCAACGCCAGCGAACCCGTGTCGCCCATGAACATCTGCGCCGGATGGCAGTTGAACCACAGGAACCCCAGTCCCGCGCCAAGCATCGCGCCGCAGAAGACGGTCAGTTCGCCCGCGCCCGCCACATAGGGAATCTGCAGATACTCCGCCCAGTTGACATTCCCGGCCACATAGGTGAGCACCAGGAACACGACCGAGACCAACAGCGTGCACCCCGTCGCCAATCCGTCCAGCCCATCCGTGAGATTCACCGCATTGGAACTGCCCACGATCGTGAGGACCGCGAGGAGTATGCCCGTCACCGTGGCCCCGGTGAGAATCGGAAACTTGTAGAACGGCACCATGATGTCCGTGATCAGCGGGCGCGTCGAAACGTTGGACCACAGGTAGATTCCAATGAAGAAGGCCAACCCGAACTGAACGACCAGCTTCACCCGCGAGGTCGCCCCCTTGCCGGATTGCTGCGTGATCTTCACGAAATCGTCGTAGAATCCCAGGGCGGCCAGCCCAACCACCGACAGCAGCGTGAGCAGGACCAGGGTGTTCGGACGCGCCCAGATCAACGCCGAGATGTCGAGCGCCAACACAATCAACAAGCCGCCCATCGTGGGCGTGCCCTTCTTGCAAAGCCGATTCTGAAATTCCCCGCTCTCCTCGGCCTTGTCCGCGTAGTTCTGTCCAAACTTCAGCTTCTTCAGCCAGAGAATGACCTTGGGGCCAAGCCAAAGGCTCAACATGAACGAGGTCAGGGCGGCGCCGGCCGTGCGGACGGTAATGTAGCGTAGGACGTTCAACGGCGAGACGACCTCCTCCCAGCCGCCGCCCTTCGCGGCTTCCAATATCAGTTGTGACAGATGGTGGATCACTCAGTTTGACGGTTGTCGCGCTGTTACAGGGTTCTTGCCGTTCGTCTGGCCGCAGATTCTTCACGTTGTCGTGGCATGGAGCGCCTCGGCGACGCGCTCCAGTCGCGCCGCCCGCGACGCCTTGACGAGAAAAACATCCCCGGGTCCCTTCATCGCGTTCGCCGCCGCGGCCAGTTCGGTCCAGTCGTTGTAGTGCGTCGCGTCCGCGAGTCCGGCCGCCCGTGCCGCCTCCGACGTTGCGAGGCTCGCCTCGCCGACGGTCAGAAGCGCGTCGGCCCCGATCTCGGCGGCGAAGCGCCCGACTTCCGCATGGGCGGCGCGACTGTGTTCGCCGAGTTCGGCCATGTCGCCCAGGACGAGAATCCGCCGGCCCGAACAACGGATCCCGTCCAGCGTTTGCAGCGCGGCCACCGCGGAATCGGCGTTGGCGTTGTAGGCGTCATTGATGACAGTGACATCGCCCACGGTTTTGGATTCAAGTCGCATCGGCGCCGGTTGGCAGTCAGCCAGCCCCCGCCGGACACCCTCCGGCGAAACGCCGAGTTCGGCGCCCACGGCAATCGCGAACAACGCGTTCACGGCATGGTGCTTGCCCAACAGTGCCAACCGGTAGTCGCCGCGGTAGGCAGGATCGGGTCCCTGCGCTCGAAAGGTCGTTCCCGCGGAAGTGGTCTCCACATCGATGGCGCGCCAGGCATTGTTCGGACCAAGCCCGACGCGAACGGCTTCCGCGCGGCAGCGGGCAACGACGCGATCCACCAGGGGCGTGTCGCCATTGACGAAGAAGCGGCCATCAGCCGGCAGCATTTCGCCGAGCGTCCCCTCCTCTTCCGCGACGCCGTCGAGATCGCCAAAGTGTTCGAGGTGCTCGCGGCCGATGCTGGTCAGGATCCCGTAATGGGGCGCAATGGACTCCAACAACCCGCGGAGCTCGCCGGGATGATTCGTGCCCACCTCAAGAACCGCGGCCTGACGATCCGAATCCAGCTCCAGCAGGGTCAACGGCACACCGATGTGATTGTTGAAACTGGCCCGGCTCCACAACGCCTTCCTTTCCTGACGGAGCGTCGCCGCAAGGAGTTCCTTGACGCTGGTCTTTCCGTTGGACCCCGCGATGGCCACGATGGGCAGATTGAAGTCACGTCGATAACGGGCCGCGATTCGATTCAGCGCCGAAGTGGTGTCCTCCACAACCAGCGCCGGAAACAGTCCGGGATGCCGTTTTCTCCATTCCCGCTCCACAACAATTCCAGCCGCGCCGCGCTCCAAGGTTTCTTCCGCAAAATCATGGCCATCAAAGCGCTCGCCCCGAAGCGCCAGGAAGAGATCGCCCCGCCCCACCTTGCGGGAGTCCGTAACGATCTGCTGAAAAACCGCGTCGTCATCGCCCTCGAACACGGCGTCCGGGCAGCTCTCAACGGCAAATCTGAAGGTTCTCGGCTCCATCAGGATCCCATTCTGTTTTCCATGGCCTCCAAGGCCTCCCGCGCATGCACGCGGTCGTCAAAGGGAACAACGGTGTTCTCAAACTCCTGGTAGGTTTCGTGGCCCTTGCCCGCAATCACGACCGCGTCGCCCGGGCGGGCCATCCAGATGATCTCTTCAATCGCGCGCGCCCGATCCAGTTCGACCATCAAGCCCTCGGTGCAGTGCGCGGTGTGCCCGTCCACGATCTCATTGGCAATCTGCTCGGGCGGTTCGCTGCGTGGATTATCGCTGGTGATCACTGTAAAGTCGGCCTGGAGCGCCGCGACGCCGCCCATCCGCCTACGCTTTCCGGCGTCGCGGTCGCCGCCGCAGCCAAAAAGGACCAGGACGCGGCCGCTGGTCACTTCGCGAACCGTCTCCAGCGCATTGGCCAGGGCGTCGTCGGTATGCGCGTAATCCACGTAGACCTTGAAATCCTGACCGGCCTCCACTGTCTCCAACCGCCCGGGCACACCCGGCATCGACTCGAGGGCCTTCGCGGCATCCGGCGCAGGAACTCCCAACGCCATCGCGGCGCCGATCGCCGCCAAGGCATTGTTGGCATTGTAGCGGCCGATCAAGGGCAGCCGACAGCGGAGCGTATCGCCACGAACGCCGCATTCGAACAGGGTCGCATCGGCGGCGACGGTGACCCGCTTCAACTGCAGGTTCGCTTTGGGGGCGCGGCCGTAGGTGACAAAGGGAAGGTCCTGGAGTTCACGAACGATGCGGGCCCCGTGTGGATCGTCGATGTTCACCACGGCGACGCCCGCTTTCTTGCCGTGGCGCAGGGATTCCATAAGCTTGCGCTTCGCCGCAAAGTAGGACTCCAGATCGCCGTGATAGTCGAGATGCTCGGGGCTGAGGTTGGTGAAGACGCCCACATTGAACTCAACCTGGTCGACCCGGTTCTGCTCCAGTCCATGAGAACTCGCCTCCATGACACAGGCCTGACAGCCTGAGCGAAGCATCTGGCGCATCATCTGCTGGATTTCCAACGCTTCGGGCGTGGTTCGTTGGGCCGGAATCGTGCGTTCGCCAATCTCATAGCGAACGGTTCCGAGCAGGCCCGTGGAGACGCCGGCGCTCTCGAGGATGTGCTTGGTCATGAACGAGACGGTGGTCTTGCCGTTCGTTCCCGTGACGCCCACCACATCCAATTGATCACTCGGATGCGCATAGAACGCTGCCGCGGTGCGGGCCAACGCAACCCGGGTGTCCGCCACGCGAATGATGTCGGTCCTCGCGTTCGGCGCCGCTTCGTTCTGGCAGATCACCGCCGCGGAGCCCTGGCTGATGGCCCGCGAGATGTACTCATGACCGTCAACGTTACGCCCCGAAATGGCCACGAAGATCATGCCCGGCGTTACCCGCCGCGAGTCATACGCGATTCCGGAAATGTCCCGATCGGGAAGGTTCTCGGCGTCGACCTCCCCCATCTCAGCAATGATTTGTTTGAGTTTCATGGCCGCTCTCAGTTTCGTTGCGCTGTGCGGGGCGCGTCTTGTAGGCGAGTGAGTTCGAGTTGCTCCAGCAGTTCGGGTTCAGGGGGAATGTTCATGTACTTGGCCGCCCGGCGCGCAATCCGCTGAAAGACCGGCCCCGCAACCGTGCCGCCGTAGTAGCCGTTCTTGGGTTCGTCAAAAACCACCAGGATGCAGATCTCCGGGTCGGCGGCGGGAAAGAAGCCGCAGAAGGACGCGAAGTACTTGCCGGCGACGTAGCGATAGCGGCCGTTGACCTTGACCGGTTTCTGCGCGGTGCCGGTCTTGCCGGCGACGGTATAGTGCTCCAGCGCCGCCTGGGGCGCCGTGCCGCCCTTGCGGGGAACGGATTTCAACGCTCGAACCATCTGTCTTGCCGCGCTTGGTTTGATGGCTTGACGGACTTCCGTCGGAAAGTAGTAAGGCGGGACCACCTCGCCCCGGCTATTCTCAATGCGATCGATGAGCATGGGCTTCATCAGCTTGCCATCGTTGGCGATGGCGCTCATCGCCATCACCAGCTGGAGAGCGGTGACGCCGATCTCATGCCCCATCGGAATGCGGGTGATCGAGATGCCGCTCCATTTCTTCAGCGGATTCACGATTCCGGGAATCTCGCCGGGCAACTGAATGCCGGACCGCTCGCCGAAACCAAAATCGCGGATGTATTTCTGAAGCCGCTCGCCGCCCATTTTCATGCCGATCTTGGCGGATCCGATATTCGAGGACTTGGTGATGATCTCCTCCACGGAGAGCATTCCATAGCCATGATGGTCCCGCAGTTTGACGCCTTTGTGATAGAAGACGCCCTGCTCGCAATCGAAGCGGTCCTGGAGCGTGACGGCTCCGTCGTTCAAGGCCCCCGCCACCACCACGATCTTGAAGGTGGATCCCGGTTCATAGGAATCCGCAACGATCCGATTGCGCAAGGTGTCCAACTGAAAGTCGCCCGGATGATGAGGGTCGAAGTTCGGCAGGGTCGCAAGGGCGAGAATCTCGCCTGTCCGGGGCCGGACGGCGATGGCCGAAACACTGAGCGGGGTGTGTTTCTTCCAGGCCTCAATCAACTCGGTCTCCACGATGTATTGCAGCCCGGAGTCGATCGTAAGCACGACATTCATGCCAGGTGTGGGCTCATAATCCGCCCTTCGATAGGTGACCAGTTCGCGGCCACGGCTGTCGCGCTCGTACTCGCGGAACCCCTTGGTGCCGTCGAGATAGCGATCGAATTCGCTTTCGACGCCATACTGCCCGCGGGTTTCCAGGCTGGACTTGTCCTCCTCGGTCCGGACGTAGCCGAGCACATGCGCCGCCAAACCGCCGTTCGGATAGACGCGCAACTGGTCCTCGCGACGGTCCGCGAAGACCGCGGCATGCCGAAGATTGTGGTAGAAACGACGCTCCTTGCGGGGGAGCTCCTTGATCGGCACATGCGCCGCCACGTTGGTCATCGCGCTCTTGATGTGCGCCCAGGTTTCATTGCGCACCTTCCGCTTGAGCACCACATACTGGTTGAAGACCGGCTCGCCATTCGTGGCGTAACGAAGGATGCGCGGCTTCAGCTTCTCCGCCAACGTGTCAACCCGCTCCCTCAACAACGGCGCCAGGATACGGGCGACATCGTCGTGGTAATCGCCAATCAAGGTCGGATCCGCGCAGACCGTTTTCACAAAGACGCTCGTCGCCAGCGGATTTCCCTGGATGTCGCGGATCTCGCCGCGCCGAGGCTCCCGCAACGCGCTGCGCTTCGTGTTGTCGTCGGCCTCGGAGGTCAGAATCTCGTGCTGTCGGACCTGAAGGTCGACGAGCCGGAACCCCAAAGCGCAGAAGGCCGTCACCAGCAGGCATGCCAGCAACGTCAATCGGCCAAATTGGAATTCCTTGATCATCGCAACTCGCTCCCGGACAGACAGTTCAGTTTTCTTGAGCCACCTCCGCCCCCGCGCTCCGACGCACATAGCGGCGCGCCGAAGTTCGGGAAACGGAGGCGTACGGCGCCTCCTCCAGGCGCAGTATTTGCTCTTCTCTCGGTTCCACCAGCCCCAGACGCAACTGCTTTACCTTCATATCCAGGTAACGGTGCGTCTGCATTCTGGCCAACTTGTCCCGGTTGAGCTCATTCAGAGTCTTCAACCGATCCAATTCTGTTTCCTTGGCGCGAATCTCGCGCCCCAAGGTCTCAAGCTGATTCTTCTGGTAAAGGTAGCCCACGCTGACGGCGCCGATGAAGACACAGAAGCAGAACACCCGCAGCGCCGTGCCCACCTGCACCCCGGGCGCCGGTGCGCTCCTTTCATCCAAAGGCATGTCTTCCATCTCTTTCATAGCTTCTCAAACACCCGCAACTGCGCGCTTCTCGCGCGCGGATTCTCGTTCAATTCGGCGTCTCCGGGCGCAATCGCCTTCCGGTTCACCCGCTTCACCGTGGGGCGCCGCGGCCGGCGCAGGTCCGGCACATCCACGTCTCCGTCAAAGTCATAGTCGCGCTCTTCCTCGCGACCCCAGAGCTTCACGATGCGATCTTCCAACGAGTGGAACGTGATGACCGCCAACCGTCCGCCCGGCTTGAGGACGTCCAGCGCCGCCGGCAATCCCCGGCGCAACGAGCCCATTTCGTCATTCACAGCCAACCGCAATCCCATGAACGCCTTGGTGGCCGGATGGGCCCGCCGGCCGCCCCGGGGCGCCTGTCGCTCAATCAAATCAGCCAACTGTTTTGTGGTTTCTATCCGTCGCATGCTGCGTTCACGTTCAATCGCCCGCGCGAACTGCCTGCCGCGCCGTTCACCACCGAGTTCGCGGAAGATCCGCGTCAACTCGTCCACATCACCGTCATTCACCAGATCCGCGGCGGTCCGTGATTGCCGCCGATCCATCCGCATGTCCAACGCCCCGTCCTGCATGAAGCTGAACCCGCGCTCGCCGAGGTCGAGCTGCGGACTGCTCACACCAAGGTCCAACAAGACCCCGTCACACGAACCGGACGGGACCCATTCACCCATCCGATCGTAGGTCGCCCGACAGAGCTCAAACCGGCCGGCAAACCCGGCCAATCCCCGGGTCGCCGCCTCAATCGCCGCGCCGTCGCGATCGAAACCATGAAGCCATCCGGTCGGAGAGCTCGCTTTCAAAATGGCTGCCGCGTGTCCAGCCCATCCGACCGTGCCATCGACGAATCGCCCGCCCGGCTCCGGGCGCAACGCCGCCAACACCTCCGACATCAAGACCGGCTTGTGGATGCAATGTGCCACGTCGCATGAAAACTCGTTCGTTGAGGGTTATGCCGTCTTCGACTTGAACAGATGATCGGTCACCCAACCCCAGACTGTCCCGGCGGCGCGAGCCGTGGGGATGACGCCGGCCGCGTTCCGCCGCCGACCGGCCACGGCAACCAACTCAAGATCTGACTCTTCCAGGCTGTTCCGAACCACCCGGACGCGCTCCAATTCCAGTTCCGCCTGCTCCAACCGCGCCTGCGTCGGCTTGCGCTTGCGCACCGCCTGCTGAAAGAATGTCCGCTGCTCGGCGGCACGCTCCATTTCCTCCTGGGCCGCGCGCGCCTCAGCTGCCGCCGGTTCGTCGCCCCCCCCGGCAAAGGCCTCCGCTTCCAACTCGCGGTCCGGCTCCAACTGCGGCCCCGGCTCCGGCGCGCGCTCAACCGGAAAGAGGTCCAATCGAGGCTCGACCGGGACGGTCGTGCGTTCGAATCGTCCGACCCGATCCTCGTTGAATTTCGGCAGAAGCCTCTGGTTCATGCGGAACGGGCTGGGTTGCCCCTTGCCGCCGGCCAGGCCCCGCCCCGCTGCGAATAGTTTGGCGAAGTTCATAGACTGAATAGTTTGAGCGCGTCTTCTTCCAGCGCCTTGTCCTCGGCGCACTTTGCCGCGTGGCGTTCCTGATTCCAGATCTCGAAACGCTCGCCGGTTCCAACCAGCACGGCAGTTGATTCAGAGGGGATCTCCGCAAGCTTGGCCATCTGCTCCGGCAGCGTAATACGACCCGCCGTGTCCAGCTTGACCGTCTGCGCCTGACCAAAAA
>Ga0181594_10005931_pt1 | contig 10634 bp, 15 predicted proteins | sample 071ome_18_FD_145603 | JGI IMG/M metagenome (GOLD analysis project Ga0181594, IMG submission 145603) | Coastal salt marsh microbial communities from the Groves Creek Marsh, Skidaway Island, Georgia - 071413BT metaG (spades assembly) | ecosystem: Environmental > Aquatic > Marine > Intertidal zone...
CTCGGAGATCAGCGGATCGCCCAGTTCGTCGTTCTTGTAATAGTACTCGACGATCGAGCGGGGCAGCGGTGTGCCTTCCTCGATGTTGAAGCGCTTGCAGATGGAGCCGGCGGCGATGTTGCGGATCACCACCTCTACCGGGACGATCTCGACCTCGCGGACCAGCTGTTCGCGCATGTTCAGGCGTCGTACGAAATGGGTCGGCACGCCGACGTCGCCCAGACGGGTCATCAGATATTCCGAGATTCGGTTGTTGAGGACGCCCTTGCCGGTGATGACGCCCTTTTTCTGGTTATTGAAGGCGGTGGCGTCATCCTTGAAATACTGGACCAGCGTGCCAGGCTCGGGACCCTCGAATAGCACCTTGGCCTTGCCCTCGTAAATCTTTCTGCGTCGCGTCATAGCTAGGTTTTCCGCGGGTTTGGCGCATGCCGCGCGGGATCGCGAGTCGGCACCGCTGCGCGTTCGAGATATACCAATTCGGTGCTGGGCGAACAATCGGAACGCCTGGGGATGACTTGACCCGCTGTCTGTTCGAAAGGGGTGTTCGTTGACCACAAATTCACGCCGAACTACCGCACATTTCATCGCCCAGCGGAGAGCGCTCCGCGTTCAGGCGCGCGGTATCAATGTCCCATACCCTGACCAGCACGCCAGATTCGATTATCCAGCGCACGATAGCGAGGCGACCTTCCAGATCGATCCAGTTCATGGTTTTCTTCCTGAGTGCGAACCTAGACCATCACCTCACCGCCGCACACGGCCAGTGTCTGGCCGGAAATGAAGGCGCTGGCCGGGGAGGCGAGGAACATCGCCGCACCCACCAGATCGTCCGGGGTCTCAGCGCGCTTGAGGACACGCTTGTTCTGGATGAACTCGTGCATGCCGTCATCCATGCTCGCATGATCGACCTCCGTGGCGGTGTAGCCGGGCATGATGGTGTTCACGTTGATGCTGTATTCGCCAAGCTCGCGCGCCAGCACTCGCGACATGCCGATGATCGCCGATTTGGATGTGACGTAGTGGAGGAAGCCGGGTACACCTTGCGGCACCGTGCCGGAGGAGATGTTGATGATCCGGCCCTGCCGGGCTTCGCGCATGGCGGGTGCAACGGCGCGGGCGCATAGGTAGGAGCCGGTGATATTCACATGGATCACCTTGTTCCACTCCTCGATCGGAATGTCGTCGAAGGTACGGCGCGGGATGGTGGCAAAGACGGCGGCGTTGTTGATCAGCACGTCGATCCGTCCGTAGGCCTCGAGTGTCCTTGCGACCATGGCCTCGACCGAGGCCAGATCGCCGACATCGGTCTGGACCGCCAGGCACTGACCGCCCGCCCCCTCGATCTCCGAAGCAACAAACGCGAGGTTCTCACCGTTCAGTTCGGCCAGAACCGGGATAGCCCCGGCTGCGGCGAAGGCGAGCGCGTATTCCCGGCCCAGCCCCTGGCCCGCGCCGGTGATGATGGTCACACGTCCGCTTATATCGAAACGATTGTCGGCCATGGTGTTGCCTCCCTAGTGTTGCGCCTGATGCTTAGTGTGCCTCAGGGTGTGCGTTCGAGGTTCGCGACCTCGATCAAGTTGCCGTCCGGGTCACGGAAATAGAGCGAACGGAGCGGCCCCATGGCTCCCGTGCGCGCCACCGGTCCCTCGATGATATCGACATTCAGGCTCTGCAGGTGCGCGGCCACGTCCTCGATGGGTGTTTCGGTAAGAAAGCACAGATCGCCGCTGCCCGGCACGGGCCGTTCGGCCTTAGGCTCGAACTCATGCCCGGCGAGATGCAGGTTTATCTTCTGGATGCCGAAATGGAGCGCGGTGCGTCCGCCCTCGAAGGTGATGGCTTTCATGCCCATCACGTCGGTGTAGAACGCGCAGGTCGCCTCAATAGAGGCAACGGTGAGGACTAGATGGTCGAGGGATTCGATCTTCATGGGGCCTCCTCCGTGGCTTCGACTGGTTTATAGGATGCGGTATCGGGCCGCCCGGCGGCAAATTTCCAAATGCGCTTTCGGTCCTGATGATCGGCGGACGGAAGCGCAATAAGCGAGCTGGAAACCGTGCCGTAGCCCCGGTCGGTGACGATGCACATGCTCTCTCGAGGGTCTTCCCCGCTGTCGTGCAGTCGCGTGGCGAGCAGGTGTTGCCAGGCGGACCAGTTGTCCGCATCCGGATCTGGCTCTTCGGCGGCCTGGAACATCGGGAGGAAGCGGCCGATGCGCGAACTGCCGGTATCATCGAGCTCGCCCGCCGTGATCATGTGCAGGCCCGGCGGGACCTCCAAGACCTCGACCCGTGGCGCTTCTGTGCCGCGCACCCAGTAGGCGTTGGTGTTGTCGGCGATCATTAGGTTGAAGGAGCGGTAGGCGCTGCCGTCAAGTACAGCTAGGGCTTCCGCCGCCATGGCGGCATCCGAGTGATCGGCGGCCTCCAGAACCAGTTCGCCGCGCGAGCGCTTGCCCGCCGTCGGCCCCAGTGAGCCTTCGCGGTTCAGGACAGCCGCCACCACATTGGTATCGTTGATCGCCAGCCATGTGCCGCCGGCCAGTTCGTCCAGCCCGCCCGCCACGTCCGGCCGGTCATCCCAGTGGCGGGCGGGTGTTTTCCAGGGGCGGTTGACCATTTCATCGCGGTTCGCGGCGATCAACACGGGCCAGCTATGGCCCGGACGGCGTAGAATGACGAATGTGCACATGAATTTTCGTTTCAATAGGGCGGGCCAGATCTCTATATCTATGGCGCATCAGCTTACGGCAAGTCTGCAACGGGGAGTACGACCGAGTCATGGCGAATTTCGACGAACGTGAAAAAGGCTTCGAAAACAAGTTCAAGCATGATGAGGAGCTGCGGTTCAAAGCGACCGCGCGGCGCAACCGCCTTTTGGGCGAGTGGGCGGCCGGGCTTATGGGCATGTCCGGCGACGAGGTCGTGGCCTATGCCAAGGAAGTCGTGAAGTCTGATTTCGAACGCCCCGGCGATGACGATGTCCTTGAGAAAGTCCTTGGCGACCTGCAGGCCAAGGGTGTGGATTCGTCCGAGCATATCGTGCGCAAGCACATGGACGACCTGATGTCCGAAGCGGTCCGTCAGATCGAGGCGGGGGAATAACCATGGCCAAGGGCTACTGGGTCACGCAGTACAAGGAAATCCGTGACGCCGACAAGATGGCGGCCTATGCGAAGCTCGCCGGACCTGTCGTCGCGGAGTATGGTGGGGTTTTTATCACGCGAGGTGTGGCGACCAAGGCCTATGAGGCCGGGCTAGTCGAGCGCACGACGGTCATCGAGTTTTCCTCGGTGGACGCCGCCATCGCGTGTCATGACAGCGATGGATATCAGGCCGCTCTGAAGGCGCTAGACGGCGGCGTGACGCGCGACATGCGCGTCGTCGAAGGCGTTGAGTAACCTACAAACTTTTGAACGGGTGCCAGCCCTCGCGGTGCTCGATCTCAACCACCCATAGATCCGGGTCGCGGGACAGGGCGCGCTCCACATAGGCATGCGCGTCGGCCGACGTGAAGGCGATGCCGTCATTGGCGGCGAACCAGGTAAGCTTGCCTTCAAGATCACGCTGCTGGGTTAGGATCACAACGCCTCTGTCCAGCTGGTCCAGCTTCAGCATCACCGTGCCGGATTGTCGTTCACCCTTGTGAACGACGACGGCGGGGACCGCCTCGATTGAGCATTGCCGCAGGCCGGCGCTGACCCACAGTTCGGTGGGCAGCCTCGCGTCAGTCATAGCCCGCGTCAGGCGCTTCCAAAGACGCGCGCAAAGATCGTGTCCACATGTCTAGTGTGGTAGCCGAGGTCGAAGCATTCGGCCAGCACTTCGGCGGGAACCTTTGTGGTGACCTCATCGTCGAACTGAAGGAAGGACAGAAAAGCACCCTCACGTTCTGCCTCTGGCAGTTCCCAGACCTTCATCGCATTGCGCTGGACGGCGAGATAGGAATCCTCGCGGCTCATCCCTCCCTGGGTGAGTGCCAGTAGCACGCGCTGGGAGTGCACCAGTCCTCCCAGCTTCTCTAGATTGGCGTTCATCGCATCGGGATAAACCAGCAGATTCTGGACAACACCGGTCAGGCGCACCAGTGAAAAGTCTAGTGTGACGGTGGCATCGGGGCCGATCATGCGCTCGACCGAGGAATGCGAGATATCGCGTTCGTGCCACAGTACGACGTTCTCCAGCGCCGGCACTACAGCCGATCGCACAATACGGGCCAAGCCGGTCAGGTTTTCCGTTAGCACCGGGTTACGCTTGTGCGGCATGGCGCTGGAGCCTTTCTGGCCGGCGGAGAAGAATTCCTCCGCCTCGCGAACCTCGGTGCGTTGCAGGTGGCGGATTTCCGTGGCCAGCCGTTCGACGGCGCTTGCAACGACGCCCAGCGTGGCAAAGAACATCGCATGCCGGTCGCGCGGGATCACCTGGGTCGAGACAGGCTCGGGGATCAGCCCCATTTTCTCGGCGACGTGTTCCTCCACGAACGGGTCGATGTTGGCGAAGGTGCCAACGGCGCCGGAAATGGCGCAGGTCGCGATCTCCGTGCGCGCGGCGGCGAGGCGTTCGCGGCAGCGGGCGAATTCCGCATAGTGCCCCGCCAGCTTCACGCCGAAAGTGGTCGGCTCGGCATGGATGCCATGGCTGCGGCCGATGCAAACTGTGTTCTTGTGCTCCATGGCACGCTTTTTAAGCGCGACCAGCAGTTCGTCCATGTCCTGCAGCAGGATGTCCGAGGCCTGGGTGAGCTGCACCGAAAGGCAGGTATCCAGAACGTCCGAGGAGGTCATGCCCTGGTGGACGAAACGCGCTTCCACACCCACATGTTCGGCCAAGTTGGTCAGGAACGCGATCACGTCGTGTTTAGTTTCGCGTTCGATTTCGTCGATCCTGTCGATCTCCCAAGCGCCCTTCTTCCAGACTTCCTCTGCGGCAGATTTGGGGATCACGCCCAGCTCGGCCTGCGCGTCACAGGCATGGGCTTCGATCTCGAACCAGATACGGAACTTGTTCTCCGGCTCCCAGATCGCGGTCATTTCCGGGCGGCTATAACGGGGGATCATGGCTGCTCGATCCTTAAGTTGAATGTCGCGCCAAACTAGGCGCGCGAGTGATACCCCGGCAAGACGAGTCGGTTATTGCTGGGGTTGGTTTGCGTGGATAGTTTGGACTAATGCGGACATGGAGCAGGAGGCGAGGATGGGACTCGAAGACGATATTGGCAGCGCGCGGCAGGCGCTAGCCGCCGCATTTCGCTGGGCGGCACGCTTAGGGTTCCACGAAGGCGTATGCAACCATTTCAGCCTCATGGTGCCAGGCGGCGACGACCTGTTTCTCATCAATGCCCATGGCCGCCACTGGTCGCAGATGACGGCGAGCAGTCTTGTCCTGATGAACGCCGAGGGCGACATAGTGGAAGGTGAGGGACCGGTCGAGGACACTGCGCTTTATATCCATTGGCGGGTCCACAAGGCATTGCCCCAGGCGCGATGCGTGCTGCACACCCACATGCCCTATGCGACGGCGCTGACTAGCCTGGAGGACCAGCGCCTGCGCATGGTCAACCAGAACGGCGTACGTTTCCATGATCGTGTCGTCTATGACACGGACTACAACGGGCTCGCGCTGGACAACGCCGAGGGCGACCGTATCGCCGCGACTCTGGGGAGCCGCGATGTCATGTTGATGGGCAATCACGGTGTGCTGGTGGTGGGCCGCAGTCTCGCGAATGCGTGGGACGACCTCTACTACCTGGAACGGGCTTGCAAAAACCAGGTCCTCGCCATGAGTACGGGACTACCCTTGCGCGAAATACCCACGAAAATCGTTCAGGCAACCCAGCGTCAGATTCTTGGCGACCCAGCGTATGGTTCGAGCCACCTCGCGGCTCTGATGGATGTCCTGAACCATGAGGAACCGGGCTATCGCAGCTGAATTTTCAAAGATTCGGCGGGATTCAGCGGATCCTTGCACGCCAGCCATATCGTATGGTGCGATCAACTATCCTTAAGCATTGAAGAGCGATCCTTGGTCACACGCACGGTTCAAGAAATGCGATTTGTTTGGTCCACTTTGGAACCCCCTCGGCGCACCGAGTGATCTTGAAGCGGCAGAGTGGCTGGCTGAACCTCACACAGCAGATGCTCGGGCTGGTCCTGATCGCCGCCGTCTGACCCCACGGTATCAGGCTGAAACCAGTTAGCCGGAGTCGAGTTGCTTCACGCTGTCTAGCCCGCGCGCAAAGATAAGCCCCAGCGCCGTGCGCCGCCGCCCTATTCGTAGGGTGGACGGTCCCATCCCTTGGGTGAGTGGGTGAACACCTCGCAGCCGTCGGCGGTCACACCGATAGAGTGTTCGAACTGGGCCGATAGCGAGCGATCCTTGGTGACCGCGGTCCAGCCGTCGGACAGGATCTTCACGTCGTACTTGCCGACATTAACCATGGGCTCAATAGTAAAAAACATGCCCTCGCGCAGTATGGGGCCGGTGCCTGGGGTGCCGTAGTGCAGGATTGACGGCGCATCGTGAAACACCTGGCCGAGCCCGTGGCCGCAGAAATCGCGCACCACGGAGAAGCGTTCGGCTTCCACAAAGGTCTGGATAGCATGGCCAATGTCGCCGACGGTGGCGCCGGGGCGTACGACGTCGATCCCCTTCCACAACGCCTCGAACGTGACGTGAACAAGCCGTTCGGCAATCCGCTTGACCTGGCCCAGGTTGAACATACGGCTAGTATCGCCATACCAGCCGTCGAGGATGGTGGTGACGTCGATGTTGACGATGTCGCCTTCTGACAGACGCTTCTCACCGGGAATGCCGTGGCAGACCACATGGTTGACCGAGGTGCAGATCGACTTTGGATAGCCACGATAACCTAGCGGTGCAGGGATCGCGCCGTGGTCCATTGTGAATTCGTAGCAGGCGCGGTCGAGTTCCTCGGTCGTCACCCCCGGCACCACCATGGGCGTGATGTAGTCCAGAGTCTCTGCAGCTAGCCTGCCGGCGCGGCGCATGCCTTCGAACCCGGCTTCATCGTGGATACGGATACGGCGGGATTCTGAATCGAGAGGCGCGGACTGGGCGTCGTTCATAGGGCCGAAACTTCCGGAAAACGGACTTGTTCTAGTCTTCGACGATCGGCAGCGCGTTTGCGACGAAAATCGAATCGCGCGCAACCTCGCACGCATAACACATTGCCTCAACCCCCTGTTGCCGAGCATTTAAAAAGGCTGCGGCATAGGCCGGGTCGAGGTCGCTGGCAAGTGCGAAGCGGTCACAGTCGCCCCTCTGCACGATATAGAGCATAACCGCGCGTCCGCCATCCGCCACCACACTGGCCAGTTCGCGCAAATGCTTGGCGCCGCGCGTGGTCACGCTGTCGGGAAATTCGGCCAGGCCGCTGTCCGGGGTCGTGTCGCGCTTCAGGTGGACGTTCTTGATCTCGACATAGCAGGGTGGCCGCCCATCAGATTCCAGCAGGAAATCGATCCGGGAATTTCCCCCGTAGCGCACCTCCCGCCGGATGCTGTCATAGCAGGCCAGTTCGGCGATAGTGCCCGCGGCGAGCGCTTCGGCCACCAGCGCGTTCGGAAGACTGGTGTTGATCCCCACTAAATGCGTGCCCACGCGCGTCAGTTCCCAAGTGTATTTCAGCTTGCGTGCGGGATTTCGTGCCGGCGACAGCCAAATCTCGCTGTCGGGCGCGGCAAGACCTAGCATCGCGCCCGGGTTTGGGCAGTGGGCGGTGATTTCCTGCGCCGCGCCGTCATCGCCGGTGATCTCGATATCCGACAGGAAGCGCTTGTAGCGGCGGATCAGCCGCCCTTGAATAAGGGTTTCGGTGAATTCCATGGTTCGGGCAAACTAGTTGTCGGTCCGCCGTGCTTCAACCGTGCGCCAATGTCGTTCTTTTGACTGGCCCGTTTGCGCGTGATACTGCGTTTTCAATCAATATCGCGGAGGAACGCATTAATGCGCCATAAGTCTTTCCTGTCTGTCCTTGCCTTTACGGGCCTGGTGGCCTGCGCGTCCTCCGGGGGGGCATGGATGAAGGCCGGCGCCGACGAGGACCAGGTGCGCGTTGACCAGTCGTCCTGCCGGGCGATGGCGGAACGTGCGATGGGACGAGACAACAACGTCACGCGCGATATCCGCACGTCGATCCCCGGTGGGCGGGACGATGTGCGCGCGGTGGTTCAGGACACCCGTGATCTGCGCGCCGCGCGCAGCTTCGAGAAACTTTACGCCCAGTGTATGCGCAGCCTTGGCTATACGCAGGAAAAATCCTGAGTTCCGGGGACACCAGACCGATGACCGAAACCCCCCGCGTTGCCGCAGCCGTCCTAATTATCGGTAACGAGATCCTATCAGGCCGGACCAAGGACGCGAACCTGGCCTATCTGGGGCTGGAGCTGAACAAGCTGGGTATCCAGCTTCGCGAAGCACGCGTCGTGGCTGATATCGAGAGCGAGATCATCGAGGCGCTAGATGCGCTGCGTACGAAATACGATTACGTCTTCACAACCGGCGGGATCGGCCCGACCCACGACGACATCACCTCGGCCTGTGTGGCCAAGGCTTTCGACCAAAATCTGATCCGCCACCCCGAGGCCGAGCGGCTGCTGCGCGAGCGCATCGCGCAGATGGGTGTCGAGGTGACCGAAGCCCGGCTGAAAATGGCCGAGACGCCGGAACACGCCGAACTGATCGACAACCCAATTAGCGGCGCGCCGGGCTACAGGGTCGAGAACGTCTTTGTGATGGCGGGTATCCCACGGATCATGCAAGCGATGTTCGAAGGGGCGAAGGCCCATCTTGAGGGTGGGGTGACGCTGGAATCGCTCACCGTCGGCAGCTATGTGCCCGAGGGCACCATTGCCACTGAGCTCAGCCTGCTGCAGGACGCCTATCCCGATATTGATATTGGCAGCTATCCATTCTTCTTCGACGGCCGGCCGGGGACGAACCTCGTATTCCGGGGGCCGGAGACTGATCGCCTGGAAGAAGCGGCAACGCGTTTATGCGACCTCATCCGTAATCTTGGCGGGGAGCCCGTTGAGGGCGGGGTCGAGGTGCCGAAGTCCGAGGACTAGATGCGCCGTGCAGAACGCTGCCGTCAGCCCTGAAAGACGGCCGTCCAGAACAGCACTAGTCCGCCCGCGATGGCGATCCAGATGACTGCGTTGCGTTTCGCCGCCGCGCGGTCGCGGAAGATCATGATCAGGGCGGGCGCCACCAGGATGAGGGCGCCGATGAGCGCGATCAGGCGTGCAATGTCATAGCCGTCCATGCGGTTCTCGTATTAGCGTTTGTCGGCGCGTCGCGCGTTTCGCTACAAGTATAGCAGCAGCATGTCCCCGGATGCGGGCGTGGTGAAATTGGTAAACACAAGGGACTTAAAATCCCTCGGCTTCGGCCTTGCCGGTTCAAGTCCGGCCGCCCGCACCATTCCCGTTCACATCGCGCACGCGTGATATGTGACGAAGTTGCCATCAACAATGCGTTCAGGCCCCGTTGCTAGTCTGTCGGGGGGACATCCCGCTCAGGCAAGCAAGACGATGGATCCGGAACGCACAAGATTTAAATCGAAATTCGAGACCCGCGCCTGCCAGACGGGCGCTCTGGTCTTTTAGGGAGGCGACCTAGGGACTGAACTCTATATCGTCCAGTCGGGCGAGATCGAGATCCATAAATAGTGCGGACCTGACAGGCAGGAAATCCTGCTCGGCTCGCTCGGAGGGTGCGGTTTTCGGCGCGATGGCGCTGTACGATAACGCGCTGCTAATGGCGGGTGCCGTTTGCTCGAAATCGGTGATCCTCCGTATTGTCCAGGTGAATGTGTTTTAAGCCAAGTTTACGGGTGCCGATCCGTTCGCCCGCGTTATTGCTCAAACGTGAGGCACTCCTGGAATAGGTCGAACGCTTCTTCGGCAAATCGCCACATATTCGCATTGCGGTCGTTGTTCCCGGTTTCCAATGTGCGGACCCGGCTAACCGGCCCCGCGACGGCGACGCATGTGTGCCCGGCATCATCGCCGTAGCGGTTGCCAGACGGACCGGCCGCGCCGGTTTCCGCCAGCCCCCAGGTCGCACCGAGGCGTTCGCGCAGCGTTTTCGCGAGCAGTTCGGCGAAGGGCTCGCTGCTGGAGCGCATGTCTTCCATGTCGGCGTCTGTGATGCCGGCCAACGCCTTCCGTGCGTTCGTCGTGTAAAGCACGCCACCGCCCACGAAATAGGCTGAAGCCCCTGGAACGGCGAGTAGTTGCGCGGAAATGAGCCCACCCGCCGAGGTTTCCGCAACGGCGACGGTTTCATCTCGCGCCTTAAGGACCTCCGCAATGGCGTTTGTGTGTTCGGTTAGGTCTTTCATTCTGATTCTTCCCTTACCGCGTTTGTGCGTTGCATATCGGCCAAGCGTAACGATAGAACCGCTACGATGACCAGAGCTACGCCAACCATCTGCCAGGCCGTCAGTGCCTGGCCTAGAACGAGGAACCCTAGGATGACACTGCTGACGGGCTCCACATTCATGGTGAGCGAGGTGGCGATCGTTCCGGCCAGGGCGAAGGCGATGAAGATGGTGACGATTGCGATGGCATAGAGCGACGTGCCGAGGGTCAAATGAAACCAGCCCGT
>Ga0181594_10005933_pt1 | contig 10631 bp, 8 predicted proteins | sample 071ome_18_FD_145603 | JGI IMG/M metagenome (GOLD analysis project Ga0181594, IMG submission 145603) | Coastal salt marsh microbial communities from the Groves Creek Marsh, Skidaway Island, Georgia - 071413BT metaG (spades assembly) | ecosystem: Environmental > Aquatic > Marine > Intertidal zone...
CAGCGGGGTATTACGCATCGAAAAAGGATTTATCTCTCCTGGGCATGAGGGTGACAACATTACGAATCCCTTCGACGCCGGAATGGGCTGGATCGTTGACATGACCAAACCGGACTTCATCGGTAAACGTAGCCTGCTGCGAGATGTCAAGCTGGGTGGGGAGCGTCAACACGTGGTAGGCCTGCTTCCAGACGATGAACAGGCACTAGTCGCGGATGGGTCGGCGCTGCTTCCGGCACAGGGCAGCGACTCCCGCTCGGGATTTCAGGGACACGTCACGGCGGCCTGTTTCAGTCCGACACTCAAAAGGACGATTGCTCTGGCTTTATTGAAGGACGGACAGAAGCGTCACGGCGAGAGGGTGGTGATTTCGGGCCTGGAAAACAGTTGCGTAGCAACCGTGACTGAGCCCGTGTTCTACGATCCGAAGGGCGAGAGGATGCGCGGATGAGTTATCGGGTGGAAGTCTCGTCTTTGAAAGATTATGCCCTGATCAATCTTCGTGGCGGGGCCCCGGTGATTGCCAACTGGGAGGCCGCACTTGATGCGACCTTTCCCAAAGCAGCACATACAGCAGTAATCAATGAAGCGTTTTCAGTGCTCAGTCTCTCCTCAGATCACTGGTGGGTCAGGACAGCATTGAAAAATGAGGATGAGCTCTTTCACAGGCTTTCAGAATCCGTATCGGGCGACCACGCAGCCGTCACCGTGGTGACCGATCACTTTCAGGGGTTTTCCGTCCAAGGGGCGGATGCGGTTGCCGTACTGCGCCAGGGATTTAGTCTTGACCTGCGGTCTCTCGATAGTGGTCAGTGTACGCGGGGAGGGTTTGCACGGTGCGGGGCGACGCTACAGGTGATTGATGCTGGCGTGGATTATGAAATCTTCGTGGAGGCGAGCTATTCTGAATATGTGGAACGTTGGCTTAAGGTGGCACAGGGTCATACTGTTTAGCCAGAAACACGTATACGTTTAAAGGCGCCGTCGGGTTATGCCAGATTACTACGATACAGCGACGCAGCTAAACGAATATTTAGTGTTCCATTACGCAAACGACGCGTCAGTGTTGCCGTGGAATTTTGGGCCTGTCAAAGCCCTCGGATTTCACAAGAGACTCGTGGGGTGGGTAGACAAGAGCCGGCTTCATACTGGCTGTCGCGCGCTCGATCTTGGTTGTGCAGTGGGTCGGATTAGTTTCGAATTGGCCCGTACATGTGAATCAGTCGTTGGGGTTGACTACTCGACAACCTTTGTTGAATCGGCAAAAAAGATTAAAGAGAGCGGGCTCGTTGCTTTTCAGTTAACGAGAGAGGGTAATCTTAGTACATCGGCGCAAGTTCGACTTCCGTCTGATCTTGACCGTGAACGGGTTTCCTTTTGCCAGGGGGATGCGGAAAATCTACCTGATTCATTGGGTAAATTCGATGTCATCATAATGGCCAATCTGCTTGATCGAGTAGCGCATCCACGAAAAGTGCTGTCTAGGCTTCGTGACATCACGCGACCGGGCGGTCAAGTAATCATCTGCTCCCCTTTTACCTGGTGGGATGAGTTTACTCAGCCCGAGGAGCGGCTTGGAGGATTCATTCAGGATGGCAAAGAAGTGACTTCCATGGACACAGTAGCAGAGCTTCTTGAGCCGGATTTTCACCAAACGAAAATCGGAGATGAGCCCTTTCTTATTCGACAACATGAGCGGAAGTTTTTCATGAGTGTCGCGTGCGTTGGGTTATGGATTCGAAGGTAAGGCCGATTTAATCGGCGGTTGGCACACTATCGCCGTTGGAATCTCCGTATAATCCACGCGCCGACAGGTCTGTTGCCGGTGTAGCTCAGTTGGTAGAGCAGCGCATTCGTAATGCGAAGGTCGTAGGTTCGAATCCTATCTCCGGCACCACTATTTCCTGTTAAGCGACTCTTCGAAGCGGCTATTAGAGTGCATTTCCAAAATGAATAAAACAATCCGAAAACGAATCCTCGTTACGGGAGGCGCCGGATTTGTCGGGTCGCATCTTTGCGATCGTCTCGTTTCGGCCGGAAACGATGTTGTCTGCGTTGACAACTTCTATACGGGCGATAAGCGGAATATTGCGCATCTGTTAAACGAGAGCAACTTTGAGTTAATCCGCCACGATGTGACCTTTCCGCTGTATCTTGAAGTAGATCAGATCTACAACCTCGCCTGTCCGGCATCTCCGGTTCACTATCAACATGACCCTGTTCAGACGACAAAAACAAGCGTGCATGGGGCGATCAACATGCTCGGACTGGCTAAGCGAACCGGGGCGAGGATACTCCAGGCGTCTACCAGTGAAGTCTACGGTGATCCTGAGATCCACCCGCAGCCGGAACATTATTGGGGTAAGGTAAATCCGGTGGGTGTGCGGTCATGCTACGACGAAGGCAAGCGCTGTGCGGAGACATTGTTTTTTGATTACTGGCGCCAACATCGATTGGAGATCAAGGTAGCGCGGATATTCAACACCTATGGCCCAAGAATGCACCCGGACGACGGTCGGGTTGTGTCCAATTTTATTGTCCAGGCTCTGCGGCGAGAGCCGTTGACCATCTATGGCGATGGATCGCAGACAAGGTCATTTTGCTACGTGGACGATCTTGTTGGCGGCCTGATCCGATTAATGGAATCAAGGACGGATTTCACAGGCCCCGTGAATCTTGGAAATCCCGGAGAATTCTCAATGCTGGAACTGGCGACACAAGTGATTCAGCAAACCGGGTCTAACTCTGCTCCTGAATTCAAGCCATTGCCGCAAGATGATCCGCAACAGCGCAGGCCCGACATTGAGCTCGCAAGAAATGAGCTGTCCTGGGAGCCGACAATCCCCCTTGCGGACGGCCTGGCAAGAACAATCGACTACTTTAGGACCATACTGTAGCTGAAAAGTTCCCATCTCCTTTTAGATCTGCGCGGTAAACTATTGAAAAAGCGAAAGAAAATATACCGTTATGCCGGCTCATTCTGTGAGCCTTCTGAAGCCCAAACTGTCCCCGAACTCACTAGAACAAGGGATACGAAATGCAGGACTTTCTTGATTTTCTTTCATGGCTTGGTTTCACAATTCTCGCCGCCGCGGTTTTTGGATTCAGTGGTGTCCTCGGAACGACCGCTTTAACCGGCCCTGAACTGATGACACTTGGACTATGTGTCAGTTTTGCGGGCGGAAGCAGTGCTTTTCTGCTTTGTCGGGGGCTCAGTCGCAGAGCGACTCAACTGTCGAGCTGGATTGGGCAATCCGCATCCGATAGGCAAAGCTTGGGTGCCTCCCTGTTTGAGCGAGCATAAAAAGTGATATAGATCAGGCGCGCCGAATAGAATCCCGGTTTCGTCGGAGGAGTTGCGTGCCTAGTTCCCAGATTAGAAAAGAGCTCAGCATCTGGCTCGAGAGGGCCCCGGTGCAGAGATTCATTATCGCCCTGATTGTGCTCAACGGGGCGATCTTAGGAATCCAGACCTCGGCGAGTCTGACGGCGCACTTTGGTCCCTGGCTGTCTCTTTTAGACCAATTAATCCTTGCCGTTTTCGTCCTCGAAATCTTCTTGAAACTGACCGCCTCGGGGCGGCATTTTTTTCGAAGTTACTGGAATCTTTTTGACTTTTTTGTTGTCGCTATTGCTCTTGTGCCCGCGAGCGGGCCCTTCGCGGTATTGCGGGTATTGCGAGTGTTGCGTTTATTGCGACTGATATCGGTCGTGCCACGCCTGCGGTTTGTTGTAGAAGCGCTCCTGCATGCCATTCCCGGCATCGCGTCGATCGGCGTATTGATCCTGATTATTTTTTATGTGTTTGCGGTGGTAGCGACGGGCTTATACGGCGCGGCATTCCCCGACTGGTTCGGAAACCTTGGCCGTTCGATGTTTACCTTGTTCCAGATTATGACGCTGGAGAGTTGGTCCATGGGTGTGGTACGTCCGGTGATGCAGGTTTTCCCTTTTGCCTGGATTTTTTTCGTGCTCTTTATCCTGGTCGCGACATTCACCATGCTGAACCTCTTTATCGGAATAATTGTCGAAACGATGCAGACTTTGCATGCGAAATCTGATGAGGATGAAAAGAGCAAGAAAAGCCCAACAGAAGACGATCCGGCGTCAGTAATTGATGAACTCCGTGGGCTGCGTAAAGAGATAGCTCAACTTAACGAAAAGCTCGAAAACCGAAATAGATAGCCAACATCCGGACCTAAAGCGGCGGCCCGACATTAAAACCGTGCGGGCGGGGCTAAAGGGCGCGTCAGTCGTAAACTGAGGGCTCTCCGGGCGGACGGGTCTTGAAACGCTTGTGCACCCAGAAATACTGACTTGGGTCTCTGCGAATGCAGTCCTCAATAGCTGAGTTCATGCATTGGGCATCTCCTTCCTGTGTTCCCGTGGGAAAGTCCTTGAGCGGTTCTCCGATCACAATCTCAAAGCCGGCTCCGCCAGGGAGAATATAGGTAGCGCAGGGCAGCACAGGAGCTGCGCAGAGCTTGGCGATTCGTCCCAGCACGGGCCAGGTTGCGGTCGAAACTTCAAAAAACGGCGCAAAAACAGCGCGCCGCCGACCAGGATCCTGATCAGGCAGGTAATAACACCCGGTTCCTCGGCGTATCGCTTTGAACATTGGCCGCAAATCCTCTTTGCGCTCGTACAAACTGCTCCCGAATCGCTGCCGTGCCCGAAGCATGCTTCGATCGAAGACAGAATTTCGCGTTCGCTGATAAACGCTCACTCCTGGGGATTTGAGTGAAATAAAGATGCCCCCAAGCTCTAGAGCCAGAAAATGGGGCGCAAGAAGGATGAACCCCTTCCCATCGTTTTCAAGCTGGCGCAAAGCCGCCTCGTTGCGGATCTTTACCCGTCTCTTGAGTTTCTCCTCCGAGGCCCACCAGACGAACCCGGTGTAGAGCAGCATTCGAGCTGTGTTGCGGATGTTTTCCCTGGCGAGCATTGCTGCTTCTCGGCTTGAGAGTTCAGGGAAACAAAGAGACAGGTTTCGCTCAGCGACCCGACGGCGCGATGGCAGGACGATCCGCAGGAGGTCCCCAAGACCCGTGCCCAGATGGGAGAGTATCGGCAGAGGCACCAGGCTCAGAAGCCGCAGCAAGCCTAGGGCGATCCAACTCCCAAGGTATCTGATATGAAATGGGCTTCTAACCGGTCTCGGCATGAAATGGCTCCCGGAGTCTCACCGATAAGGGTCACTAAAAAATGAGGTTCGTGGGCAGAAAGATAAGCGGCATAGGAAGCGGATATAAATATTTTGGATGACCGCCCCCGAAAGATACATGTAACCGAATGCTATAATGACGAAAGTAGTGTCCGCATGCTATTCGGCTGGCGGCTCAAGAAAACAGTATCGGGAGGCTCTTTGACAGAGACTATTGTACTCACCGCAGAGATGGTTGCGGTGATGGCGATACTGGCTATAACGATCTTTCTGTTCGCATTCGAAATTGTCCGGGTCGATGTGGCGGCGGTGGGCATCATGGTGTTGCTGGGCCTCACCAGTATGTTGCCCGGGTATGCGGGACTTGTCCCGATCGGCAATTTATTCGATGGATTCTCCAGTAACGCCGTTATTTCCATCATCGCCGTAATGATCATTGGTGCTGGTCTTGATAAGACCGGGATCATGAGTCAATTGGCGGGAAAGATCCTGAAATATGGGGGCAGGACGGAGAGCCGGATTATTACGGTCATCTCTGCCACCGTAGGAGTCATCTCCAGTTTCATGCAGAACATCGGCGCCGCGGCACTTTTTCTCCCCGTCGTGACCCGGATTGCGCGGCGGGGCAATCTGCCGATTTCCCGACTGCTCATGCCGATGGGATTTTGCGCGATTTTAGGCGGGACGATGACAATGGTTGGGTCAAGCCCTCTGATCCTGCTCAACGACCTGATTGAGACCTCAAACCGTAATTTGCCGGACGCCGTCGCCCCGATGGAGACGTTTTCGTTGTTTTCTGTTTCCCCCATCGGGGTAGTGATGTTGCTGAGCGGCATCCTTTACTTCGTGCTTCTCGGCCGGTTTGTGTTGCCAGTGGTCAAAGACAAGCCTCAGGAATCGGGCAGCACCCTTCAATACTTTTCGGAAGTGTATGGAATCTCGGGACAGGTATTCGAGGCGCGGGTCACAGAGGACAGCCCCCTAGCCGGCGGGTCGCTTTCTGACATCGACAGTGCGGGGCGGGGCGGTTGGATCGTTGCGGTGCGAACCGGCGATAAATTTACCGTTGCACCGTCGGGAGAAACTGAGCTTTGGCCGGGGACGGACCTCGCCATCATGGGACCCATGGATTCGGTGCAACATTTCTGTGCCGAGAACGCTTTGGAGCTCAAGAGGGAGATGGACGTCTTCTCGGAGTTGCTCAGCCCGACCGCAGCGGGAATTGTAGAGGTTGTTGTGCCTCCCGATTCCAATCTCATCGGGAAGTCAATTCGTGAGGTGTCCCTACGGCAAAGATACGGCGCAACGGTCCTGGCGATTTTCCGAATTGACGAAGTAATTGATCGGCAGTTGCCCGAATTTGTACTTCAAGCAGGGGATACACTTGTATTGCATGCCCGCTGGCAGGATGTGGCTCCGATTGCAAAGAATAAGGACTTTGCGGTTGTGACAGACTTTCCGCGCGAGGATACCCGTCCGGAAAAACTTCCCCACGCTCTCATCTTTTTTTTGATTGCGCTTGGGCTCATCCTGTTTACCGAGCTAAGGCTGTCGGTCGCGCTGATGACTGGGGCGATCGGAATGATCATCAGTGGTGTCATCCGCGTCGATGAGGCTTATCAGTCGATTGGCTGGCAAAGTGTATTTTTGCTTGCCAGCCTGATTCCCCTCGGGCTCGCAATGGAGGCGACGGGCACGGCCGCCTGGGTGGCCCAGCAGACGCTGATAGTGCTGGGAGACGTTCCGATTTGGGTGCTGCAGGCGAGTATTGCCGTGCTCGCGACGATATTTACCTTGCTGATGTCCAACGTTGGGGCGACAGTCTTGCTGGTGCCCTTGGCGGTCAATATTGCGATTGGAGCAGGGGCTGATCCTGCGGTCTTCGCATTGACGGTAGCAATTGCAACCTCTAACTCTTTTCTGATCCCAACACACCAGGTAAACGCGCTGATCATGGGCCCCGGGGGTTATCGTGTTGCGGACTTTATGCGGGCGGGCGGTATCATGACCATTCTGTTTCTGGTGATCATGATGGTCATGTTGAATCTGATTTTCTAAGCTTGAACCCTGCCTTAGCGAGCCCCACTTCATTTATCCAACAGGCGGATCTGCTCCCATTCAAGCATGACCTCTTTTCTCGGGCTTCCCCATCGGTAGCCGCCAATGCCGCCGTCAGAGCGAATGATTCGGTGACAGGGGATGAGAAATGAGATTGCATTGTGGCCAACAGCTGTCCCGACAGCGCGAACGGCTTTCGGTTTCTTGATATCGGCCGCCAAGTCGCCATAAGTCATCGTTGTTCCGAGAGGGATCCCCAGGAGTGCTCGCCAGACTCGGACCTGAAAATCTGTTCCATGGACCAATAGCGTCAATGGACCGCGCGGTGGCAATCCCTGGCCGGGAAAAATTTGCCTAAGAAGGTCAGCCGTTTCTTTCCGAGCAGGGGTGAGGCGGGCGCTGGGCCAGGTCTCTTTAAGGGGGAGAAGGATCTGCGAGGGATCTGTTTGGGCTTTTTCAAAAGATAGCCAACAGATGCCCCGCGCCGTTACACCCAACAGGCAGATTCCGAAAGGACTGTTGTGAATCCCGAAACCAATCGTAAGCCCGGCCCCCTGATCGCGGTATTCCGCTGGCGTCATGCTCTGGAGGGAGACAAACAGGTCGTGCAGACGCCCGGATCCGGACAAACCAGCATTCAGGGCGGTATTTAGGACGGTCTCGCCGCTGCGTAGCTGTCTCTGGGCGTCCGTCAGCGTCAGGGACTGCAGATACTTTTTGGGACTGATACCCACCCAACGTTTAAAGAGTCTCTGGAAATGGTGGGGACTCAGTTTCGCAGCAGCTGCGGTTTCGGCCAGAGTGGGTTGCTCACGCGAATGTGTCCGCAGGAATTCCAAGGCCTTAGCAACCCGCACGTAGTCCGAGTCAGGCGGTTTGACAGTCTTTTGCATACCCGCGAAGAATAAGTTTGCGCCCAAGGCAGCGCAACCCGATTCTTGCGGCAAGAAAAGGATCCCTTTCAATGTCCTTTGATACACTCGCGGGCATTGAGCTCCTAAGCAGACTTGGGGGCAGGGATTAAGAACCCGGCTTCAATCGCGACCTTATTTTGAAGCTTATCGGAGGCAGTATGGCAGTGGATTTTCCAGATCAGGCACAGATCGTTATCATCGGCGGAGGTGTCGTGGGGTGTAGCGTCGCTTATCACCTGGCGGAGCTAGGGATCAAGGACGTTGTGTTATTGGAACGTAAGTCATTGACCAGTGGCACAACCTGGCACGCAGCCGGACTGGTGGGGCAGTTGCGGGCTACGCAGAACCTGACAAGGTTGGCCCAGTACACCACCAATCTCTACGCGGACCTTGAGAACCTGACGGGACAGGCAACCGGCTTTCGTCAGAATGGATCCCTCAGTCTTGCAACAGACGCCGAGCGGTTCGAGGAACTTAAACGGGGCGCGTCCATGGCAAGTTGTTTTGGGCTTGAAGTCGAAGTCGTCAGCCCCAAAGAAGCGCTCGATCTTTATCCGATCATGTCCACCGAGAACCTTGTCGGCGCCGTTTTTCTCCCGCGGGATGGCCAGACGAACCCTACCGATACGACGCAGGCGTTGGCGCGGGGTGCCCGGGATAAAGGCGTGCGGATCTTTGAGGGCGTCACCGTTGAGTCTTTCGAGAAAGAGGGAGGCAGGGTTAGCGCCGTTGTGACCAATCAGGGCCGAGTCGCTTGCGAGACCGTGGTCAATTGCGCCGGGATGTGGGGGAGAACCCTCGGTTTGAAGGCAGGCGTTTCGGTACCTCTTCATGCCGCGGAACATTTTTATGTGGTTACCGAACCTATTCCAGATCTTCCGAGAGACCTTCCGGTGGTTCGGGAACCCTCGGTGTGTAACTACTATAAAGAAGATGCCGGCAAGATGATGGTCGGGATGTTCGAGCCCGTGGCGAAACCGTGGGGCATGGAAGGTATCCCAGAAGATTTTGAATTTGGGACTTTGCCGGAAGACGTCGAGCACATCGAGGAGCAACTGAGTTGTGCAATCGAGAGAATTCCGGTGCTCGGTGAGACCGGAATCAAGATCTTCTTCAATGGGCCTGAGAGCTTTACGCCCGACAACCGTTACTGGCTCGGCCCTTCGGTAGAGGTACCGAACTTCTTTCTGGCGGCTGGATTCAATTCGATTGGTATTCAATCAGCGGGCGGTGCGGGCAAGGTGTTGGCCGAATGGATAGTTAACGGGTCCCCGCCGATGGATCTTTGGGATGTAGACGCTCGGCGGATGATGCCTTTTCAGGTCAACCAGCAGTATCTCCACGACCGAACCGTGGAGGCTCTTGGCCTGTTGTATGCCATGCACTGGCCTTTCCGTCAGCCGGAAACAGCGCGAGGCGTGCGCACTTCAGCGCTGCATCAACGCCTAGGGGATTTGGGCGCCTGTTTTGGTGAGACTGCTGGCTGGGAGCGCGCGAACTGGTTTGCCCCATCAGGGATTGAGCCAGTTTATGAGTACAGCTACGGTCGGCAAAACTGGTTCGAACACTCCGGTCGGGAACATCAGGCGGTGCGCGAGAACGTGGGCGTTTTCGATATGAGTTCTTTTGGCAAATACCTTGTTCAGGGCCGGGATGCCTGCAAGCTGCTCGATCGGGTAAGTGCGAATAGCATGGCTGTCGAGCCAGGTCGGGTGGTTTACACCCAATGGCTTAATGAACAAGGCGGTATCGAGGCAGATCTGACAGTGACCCGATTGAGCGAAGATGAATATCTTGTGGTCACTGCTGCTGCGTCGCAGACGCGCGACCTACATTGGCTGAGAAGCAGTATTCGTACTGACGAGCACGTCTTTGCGACAGATGTGACAGGCGGATACAGCGTGTTGAGCGTGATGGGGCCAAAATCCCGCGAAGCACTGCAGTCCCTCACGCCAGCAGATCTCTCCAATGCCGCTTTTCCTTTCGGAACGTCCCAGGAGATCGAAATGGGTTACGCCCTGGTCCGGGCGACACGCATTTCGTACGTAGGAGAGCTTGGATGGGAGCTATATATCCCGACGGAATTCACTCTGGGAGTCTTCGACCGTCTGATGGAGGTCGGCGAGGCAGTGGGCTTACAGCCCGCCGGGCTGCACGCGCTCAACAGCCTGAGGATTGAAAAGGCGTATCGTCATTGGGGGCATGACATCGGGCCTGAGGATAATCCGTTCCAGGCCGGGCTGGGGTTTGCAGTGGCCCTGGATAAGCCGGGGGGATTCATAGGGCGCGAAGCCCTGTTGCGGGCCGTGGACGAGCCTCTTACCAGGCGAATGGTCCAGTTTGTTCTAGAGGAGCCATTGGCAATGCTCTATCACGAGGAACCTATATGGAGGGATGGACAGCGCGTCGGTAGAACGACTTCAGGAATGTACGGGCACACCCTGGGTGGCTGCGTCGGCTTGGGTTATGTCGAAAATCATGAGACTATTGACAGC
>Ga0181594_10005934_pt1 | contig 10629 bp, 10 predicted proteins | sample 071ome_18_FD_145603 | JGI IMG/M metagenome (GOLD analysis project Ga0181594, IMG submission 145603) | Coastal salt marsh microbial communities from the Groves Creek Marsh, Skidaway Island, Georgia - 071413BT metaG (spades assembly) | ecosystem: Environmental > Aquatic > Marine > Intertidal zone...
GCTCACCGAAGCCTTCTAGTCCTACGGCACAATCGCCCTGTGCGTTGGTTGATCACAGGAGCGAATGGGTTCCTCGGAGCCAATGCTGTCCGAGTGCTCCGATCACGGGCGGATGTTGTCGGTCTGCTTCGAGATCCTTCGTCGGCTCCCTGGTGCCCGGAGACTGTTGGTGCGGATCTGTTGAATCCGTCGTCGCTCGCACGAGCGGTGGAGTCAGCGCAGCCGGATGTGGTTTTGCACTGTGCTGCACTGGCCGATCACGGCGCGTGTGAACGCGACGAGTCCCTGGCTCTTCGAATAAACGCCGAAGCCAGCGGGGCCTTGGCTCAGGCAGCTGCAGATAACGGCGCGCGCTTCGTCCAGATCTCTACTGATGCGGTGTTCTCGGGGGATCAAGGTTGGTACGCCGAGGACGATGCAGTGTCGCCGACATCGGCCTACGGGCGTTCGAAGGCCGCCGGTGAAGAAGCGGTACTGGACACGGACGTGGATGCCGTGATTGCCCGCACAAACTTCTTCGGCTGGTCGCCGAGTGGTCAGCGCTCGATTCTCGAGTTCTTCGTGCGTGAACTTGGCGCGGGCAATCGCGTACCCGGATATGTCAACTACACAGTTACGTCGCTGTTTGTCGAGGACGTTGTCGAGTCCGTCGCGTTGATCGTCGAGTCTGGTGAGACGGGTGTTTTCCACGTTGTTGCCCGTGATGCGGTGGCGAAGGCGGACTTCGGACGTCTCGTTGCCCACGAGTTCGGGTTCGATGCGGGCTTGATTGACGATGTGCGCGTAGACGGAACCGATCGAGACCTGTCGCTGCGGAGCGATCGCCTCGCGGCCCTACGTGGGTCTCCGATGCCGTCGCAGGCGGAAGGAATCGCGCGGGCCCTGGCAAGCCCCTGTTTCTAACCTGTTCGCCCAGAACCCGTGGGATTCGGCTACGGAGTTGTAAGGCCGATCTTGCCGATGACGTCGCCGGACTCGAGTAGCGCCTGAGCGGCACCGGCCTCGGGCATCGGCATCACCCGATCGACCACCGGCTTCACCACACCTGCTTCGATCCACGGCCACACATGCTTTTCCACCTCGCGGCAGATCATCGCCTTCTCGTTATCGGGACGACGACGCATGCTCGTGCCGAAGACACCCACGTTCTTGGCCATGAGCGCGGACATATCGAGTTCAGCCGTCACCCCACCTTGGAGCCCGATGGTTACCTGACGTCCGTTGCGGTTCAGGGCGTCGATGTTGCGCACCAGATACTTCGCACCCATGTTGTCGAGGATGACATCGGCCCCGCGGCCACCGGTCTCGTCCTTGATGACCTCGACGAAGTCTTGTTCGTTGTAGTTGATGAGGATGTCGGCGCCCAGCGCAGCGCAGGCGTCTAACTTGCGTTGACTACCTGCGGTCACGGCAACCTGCGCACCGAGCGCACGCGCAATCTGAATTCCCATCGTTCCGATACCCGAACCGCCGCCGTGGATCAAGACGACCTCACCCTCGCGGAGCTTGGCGACGTGCACCAGGTTGCTCCACACCGTGCAGGCGACCTCCGGCAGTGCGCCGGCGGTGACGAGATCCACCCCTTCGGGGACGCTCATCACTTGACCGATCGGCACGGCAACGCGTGTGGCGTAGCCACCGCCCGCCAAAAGTGCCGTGACGCGCTCGCCAATGCGGTCAAGGGTGAGAGCGGCGCCGACCGACTGGATCGTGCCGGAACATTCGAGCCCGATGATGTCGCTGCCTCCGGGCGGTGGTGGGTAGTGGCCCTCGCGCTGGAGCACATCCGCTCGGTTTACCGCGCTCGCCGCGATCTCGATGATCACCTCGTTGGCACTCGGTGTGGGATCGGGGAGTTTTTCCCAGGTCAACGTCTCCGGGCCTCCGGGGCTTTGCTGGGTGATGGCGAACATCGGTCCTCCTTGGGGGTTGGGCCGGGTGCAACTCTGAGGTGATGGGTCAGTGGGGATGACTTCGTGTTCGACTCAGTGTGATCTAGTGCTGGCCGTTTTCGCTGTTTTGGATGACCACGAGCCTGTCACCTTTTTGCAGTTGCCGTATGACATCGGTGTCGAATCGGTGCGCTACTCCATTGCGAATGACGGCGAGCACGATTTGCCCGCGGGCGTCGAGCTGCGCCGGGGAGAGCCCGAGTTCTTCGCGGGTGATATCGCGTTCGACCACCTCGAGACCGCGAGTCGAATCCAGCAGGTCCTCCATGATCTCGCCTGCAGTGTTGCTCAGGACCGACAGACCCATGAGGCGGCCCGCGGATTCTGCGGTGGGAATGACGTTGTTGGCGCCCGATTGCCGAAGGATCTGGGCATTCTGCGATTCGCGGACGGCGGCGACGATCGTGCAACTCGGGCGGGCGAGGCGCCGGGCGGTGAGGGTGACCAGGACCGAGGTGTCGTCCTCGTCTGTCGCGACGATAACCCGACCGGCTTTTTCGACGGCAGCGTCCTTCAGCACTTCCTCGCTGCGGGCATCCCCGATGATGCCAACGAGTCCGTCGCGGGTGGCGAGGTCGATGGAATCGCGATCGGGGGCGACGACGATGATCGTGTTGCCGTCATGACCGGCATCCTTCAGTGAGCGGGCGGCCGAGCGTCCTTTGACGCCGTAGCCGACGACGATGGTGTGGTCTTCCACGTGCTTCCTCCAATTGCGCGTGCGCCACTCCTGCCGGGTGCGCTGGGTGAGCACTTCGATGGTCGTTCCGACCAGGACGATCAGGAATATGAAGCGCAGTGGCGTAATGACGATGACGTTGACCAGCCGCGAGGACTGGCAGACCGGGGCGATGTCTCCGTAGCCGGTTGTCGAAAGGCTGACCGTCGCGTAGTAGAAGGCGTCGATCCAGGTGATGTCACCGACCACTCCGCCGTCGGTGTAGCAGTCCTTCGAGACGTAGACGATTCCGGCGGTGAGAAAGAGGGCGCCCAGTGCCACGGCGAGGCGAACGCTGATGTTGCTGACCGGACCCCACTTGCGGCCGCCGAAAAGGAGGAGTCGTTTGCCCGTCTCCGTGAAGTCACTTCCGGAGTGCTGTTCGCTCTTGAACTCGTCGCTACTCGTGTCGCTGGACACCGTGAACGCCTCGATCGAGTCGACTGTGGTCGAGGATCGAGGTGAGTTCGGGTTCGAGTGTGCGTCGTCGTTGACCGGCCTGCCGGTCACGGACGATCAGGGCACTCACGATGGCCACTCCCACGATCGCTACGGCACCGGTCACAACACGCGGTGCACCGAGCAATGTAACGGCTGTGGCGGCCAAGATCACCATCAGGAGCCATCGCAGGGCGTGTCCGTCATAGGTGGAACTCAGGCGAGCGCCGAGCCAGACACCGGGAATCTGCCCGAGCAGGAGCGACAGCACCACCGCCACGCTGATCGCGCCGAACCCCGCGTGGGCCAGGGCGCCGGCCACGAGCATCGGCACGGCCTGGGTGAGATCGGTGCCCACAAGCACCGATGGGCGAAGGAGTGGGTAGAGCAAGAGCAGGGTGGTGACCACGAGGGAGCCCGAGCCCACGCTCGTGGTGCCTACCAGGAGGCCGACGAGCAAACCGAGGATCACCGTGGGCGCGATCTTCACGGGCAAATCGGTGCCCTGCATGGGCTGGGGCGCCTGGTCCTGCGCTGCGAGGCGTCGTCGTCGTGCGATGACGTTCTTCACCAGCATCGCTGAGACCGCGAGTATTAGCACTCCACCAATCCACATGCGGATGGTTTCCTCGGCTGCCTCGGTATCCAGGACTGCGGCGAATATCCAGGTGCCGATGAGCACACCGGGGATGGAACCGACCGACAGCCACCAGACCAGGCGCCAATGAACGGTCTTCGCTCTCGCGTGCACCCACGCGCCAACCGGTTTCATCGCCGCGGAGGCAACCACGTCGCTGGAGACCGCGGCGGCGGGCGGGACACCGAAGACGAGGACGAGCATCGGGGTGACCAGGGCGGCGCCACCCATGCCGGTCAGTCCGACGAGTAGCCCGGCGAGCAGTCCGCCGAAGACGAGGAGTGGATCGATAGCGGGGAAGGCTTCTAGCACATTCCCTACTTTAACACTAGGAAAAGATGGAAAGCATCAGTGGGCCGTGGCTCCGGCGGGTCGGCCAAGGGAATCAAGAAGGACGACGACGTCACCAGGGCTGCCCGAACCCGGTGGGATGACGGCGATGGCGTCGGCGTTCGCCCAGCCGCCGAGGTCGGCTGGGCCGTTCTCGGCGAGTGGTGTTGCTGACGGCATCGCCGTCGACGTGCCGCTGGCTTCGTGCAGTCGAACAGGACACACCACCGTGTCCTCCTCGTATTCCGGACTCGGTGCGTAGTCGGTGAGGGTTGCCCGGGCCGGAACCGAGCTGGGGGGTGTGCGGCGGGCGTCGATCAGTTCGCCACGAAGCCCAGCGATGAGCGGTGCACCGAGGGTGACCAGGCCGGTGAGTGCCGCGGTCGGCTGACCGGGAAGACCGAGCAGGAGACGGCCGTCGGGAAGTCGCACGAGCAGTGTCTGCGCACCGGGCGTTGCAAGGATGCCGTCGATCAACCAATGCGCGCCGAGATCGCGCAGGGCCTCGCGCAGGATGTTGCCAGCGCCCGGTGATGTGGAGCCGGTGGTGATGAGCATGTCCACCTGGGCGTCGTCGATCTCCTGCAGCAAAAGTTCGCGAGTCTCGGGTGCGCGCACCGGAGGGTTCGCGCGACCACCGAGCGAACCGATCAGGGCGGGGATCGTGAGGCCGAGTGCATCGCGGACTCGACTTTCGCGCGGAGGACCGCTGGTGAGCAGGGTCGAACCAAGGACGAGAGTGCCGACCACCGGCGGTGCGATCACCTCGAGTGAGTCCAGGCCGGCTGCCGCGGCGAGAGCGAGCGTTCCGGCGGTGACGTTCGTGTGTGAAGGAACGAGTTCGGTGCCGGCTTTGCGGATCGTTCCTTGACGCACGATTCCTTCTCCGAAGTCCGGGCGCGCGGTCGCTTCGGGCAGATTGGTGAGCGGGTCGCGCGCGGTGACGTGTGATGCGTCGTCGTTGATCACACCGCGGTCTGCGCGCAGGACAGCATCGGTGTGGCCGGGGAGGATCTGTTTCGCACGCACGCGCATAGCGGCGTGTGGCGACAGCGCAACGTCGTGCGCGAGTTCTCCGAGAATCCACGGTCCTTCACCGCAAACCGCGTAACCATCGAAGGCCGCTGCATCGGCGAAGGGCTCGTCGTAAGGACTCGTGAGAGGGGCGGCAAGCAGACTTCCGTGGGCTTCGTCGAGTCGAGCGCGCACCGTTCGCATCGGTTTCGCAGCGGTGCGGGCAACGTAACGGGCCTGAGTCCATTCCAGGAGACCGTCGAGCCCGAGCCCGGTGGGCGCTTCGGCATCGGAGTCATTCGCCGAGGGCTCGTCGTAGGTCACGTGCTCATGCTGGCACGCGGTGCACCGATAACGGCGAATGTCGAGGGATGCGTTGGCGAACTAGGGTGTTTGCGTGACCAGCGAAGATCTCGTCGTCATCGGCGGCGGAGTTGTTGGTCTAGCGTTGGCCGACGCCTGGTTATCGCGTCATCCGCGCGATTCCATTGTCGTCTATGACAAAGAGGATCACCTCGCCGCGCACGCGTCGGGACGAAACAGTGGAGTCCTGCACGCTGGCTTCTACTACGCCCCCGACTCACTGAAAGCTCAATTGACGCGGCGCGGCAATCAGATGCTGCGCGAGTTCTGTCACGAGCGAGGGGTTGCTATTCGCGAGACCGGCAAGGTCGTTGTGACGACGTCTGATGACCAACTTCCCGCGTTAATGACGCTGTTCGAACGCGGACAGGCCAACGGGGTTGAACTCGAATTGATCGACGAAGGACAGTTGGCGGAACTCGAACCATTGGCCCGCACTGTCGACAAAGCATTGTGGTCGCCGAACACTGCGGTGGCTGGTCCGGCAGCGGTGGTCGAGGCGTTGGCCGCGCGGGTTCGCGAACGGGGTGGACGCGTCGTTCTCGGTAATGAAATCACCGGTGCGGGACCGGGCTGGGTGATGAGTCGCCTCGAAGGTCGAGTGGCCGCGGGACACATCATCAACGCCGCGGGGTTGTACGCGGACACTGTTGCGCACTGGTTCGGGATTGGTCTGGACTATCGGATGCTGCCGTTCAAGGGTTTGTATTGGTACGGCAATTGGGACCCGGGGCGTTTGCAGCGTCACGTGTACCCGGTGCCCGATCCGCGAAACCCGTTCCTCGGTGTGCACCTGACGGTCACGGTGGATGGTCGCGCCAAGATCGGACCGACGGCTATCCCCGCGCTGTGGCGCGAGGACTACGGCGGAGTAGACAGGCTCAAGGCCGGGGAGCTGTGGGACGTGGCTCGCTCGTATCCGAGGTTCCTGACGAGCAAGCACCATGACGTTCCCGCGTTGATCCGCGGGGAGCTGCCCAAGTACTCACGTTCTTTCCTCGTTAATCAGGCGTCGTCGTTGGTTCCTTCCGTGCGTCCGCAAGATTTCACCGAACGCGGGAAGCCCGGTGTGCGTGCGCAGTTGCTGCACGTGCCGACGGGGAAGTTGGAGATGGACTTCGTGGTGGAAGGTGACGAGCGCTCGACCCACATGCTGAACGCGGTGTCGCCCGCGTGGACGAGCTCGCTGGCGGTTGCGGACTACGTCGTGGAGCGCATCACCTCGGTGTGACGGGGCGGCCGCTCAGGTGTGACGGAGTGGCCGTTCGGGTGAGGCGGAGTGGCCGTTCGGCGGAGGATTGGGGAAGTTCGGGGGCCAAAAGGGGCGGTTCGGCAATGTCGCAGGACTGTCGCAGGTAGGCTTGCCCGCGTTGCAAGTCGGAGGGCTAGGCCTTCGGCGGGAGTCAAGGGGTTGACCGGTAGCGATGATCCGCACCGTCATGGTCGTTGAGGACGACGACGCCATCCGCATGGTGCTTCGCACCAACCTCGAGGACGAGGGATACCGGGTGCTCGAGGCCACCACCGCCGAGCAGGGGCTGGTGATCGTCCAGGATGAGCAGCCCGATGTGGTGCTCGTCGATCTCCGGCTCCCGGGCATCCACGGCCTCGATCTGGTGCGCAGCCTGCGGGCCACCAGCCAGGTGCCGATCATCATCGTGACCGCCCAGACCGACAGCCACGATGTGGTGGCAGGGCTCGAGGCGGGTGCCGACGATTACGTCACCAAGCCCTTCGTTGCCAAGGAACTCATGGCGCGCATCCGCACCCAGTTGCGTCGATCGTCGCAGCCGGAAGAGGGCGAGGAAGAGCTCACCTGCGGACCGATCGAGCTTCACCCGGACACCGCCGAGGTCATGCGTAACGGGGAACCCGTTCCGGTGTCGCGCATCGAGTTTTTCGTCCTGGCCGAACTGATCGGCGCCAAGGGTCGGGTGTTGAGCCGCGATCATCTGCTGCGCAAGGTGTGGGGTTACGGCAACGCCGGCGATGGCCGCGTGGTTGACAACCTCATCTACCGGCTGCGCAACAAGATCGAGGACGACCCGGCGAATCCGGAGTTGCTGCTTACCGTGCGCGGCTTCGGTTACCGCATGAAGGCCTGACATGCGCTTTGGTCTGCGAACCCGGGTGGCTATCGCCTTCGGGTTGCTGTCTCTCGTCATCGCTGCGGCTGTCTCGAGTGCGACCTACTTCTTCGCCGCCTACTACCTGCTCAATCAGCGCGAGGATGCCGCGCTGACCCGCGCCCTGTTGGACTCGCGCGCGGTGGGTGCCTCACTCGCGGTGGGTGCCACACCGACCGAGGCGCTCGAGCAGGTGCCGTCGGTCGGACAGTCCCAGGCCTTGGTCCGAGTCGCGGGAACCTGGTACACCCCCGGGGTAACCGTTCCTCCGGATGCACTGCCCGAGGGGTTGCTCGAAACTGCGGCCACATCAGGCGGTGCCCAGCAACGTGCGGACATCGCGGACGAGCCGTACTTCGTCGTCGCAGTTCAGCTGAACGGTGGCATGTACGTAGAGGTGTTCTCGCTTCAGGACCTCGACCTCACGTTGACCATCGGTGGGTGGGTGCTCGCCGGGCAGACGCTCGCCGCGGGCGTGATCGGTGCACTCATCGGCCGCTACACGGTAGGCCAAATCCTGCGACCGTTGCGGCGACTGAGCCGAGGTGCACAGAGCATTGCAAGCGGTGATCTCGGCACCCGAATCGAGGAGACCGGAGACACCGACCTCGATCCGATCGCCGGATCATTCAATGAGATGGCTGAGGCGGTGCAGTCGCGTATCCAACGTGAACGTCGCTTCAGCGCCAACGTCAGCCATGAGTTGAGGTCGCCATTGACAACCGTCGTGGGAACGGCGGATCTACTCGATCGCCGGCGCGACGAACTCCCCGAGCGTGAGGCGGGGCTGATTGCCGTGCTCGTCGAGCAGGTGCACCGGATGTCGCAGATGTTGCTCGACCTGCTGGAGATCTCGCGCATCGGTGGCGACGATCCGATCCAGATCGAAACCGTCGACGTCTCGCTGCTGTGCTTGGACGTTGTCCGTGTTCGCAATCTCTCGGACGAACTCGTGGTGGGTGATTCCCCCATCATCCGAACCGACGGTCGCCGCTTCGAGCGGATCGTTGGCAACCTGGTGGAGAACGCCCAGCGGCATGGCGGCGGCGTCGAGCAGGTTCGCGTGGAGAGGCTCGCGCACACTGTCCGCGTCTACGTCGAGGATCGCGGTCCGGGTATCGACCCGGCCCAACTCGAGAAACTGTTCGAGCCGTTCTCGCGCGGTGAGGACGCCCACCACACCTCCGGCGCCGGGCTGGGACTGGCGATTGCCCGTGAGCAGGCGAACTTGGTGAACGCCGAATTGATCGTGGAGAACCGGGAGAGCGGTGGCGCCCGCTTCATTGTCGAGATTCCCGTGACGAGCGACGGGGACAGCGAATGAGGGCCCCGGCAATGCGTGCATTCCCAGTGAAGCGGTGGCTCGTGGCCGTGGCCCTTGCACCTGTGCTGCTCGTAGCCGCGGGATGCGGTGTGCCGCTTGAGGATTCGGCGCAGGCTCTTCCTCCTGAGGTGATTCCGCCGCCGATCATCGTGCCGACCGAGACGCCATCGGCCAGTCCAACACCAACGCCGAGCCCGTCGCCGTCCAGCTCGCAGACGCCGATCATCGAGGTTGTCGACTTCTTCTTTATTCGCGAGGACGGTCTAGTTCCGCTGGTCAGTGACGTCCCCGCTCCGGCTGATCCGCAGACCGTGCTCGACGGTCTTGAGGCCGGGCCTCCGGTGGAAACGGGTCTGCGCAGCGTTGTGGTCGATCCGTTGACCGGAACCGCCCTGGTGAGCGTCTTTGCGCCCAGTGGGGACATCTCGCTGCCATCGGCCGACGCCACTATCGCTGTCGCCGCAGCCTTCTCGTCCTTGCCGCCCACCGAACAGGTGCTCTTGTTGGGGCAGGTCGTCTTGAGTCTGTCCTCGGCCGGGTACGGAACGGTGTCGATCGTGGACGAGGCCGGATCGCCGCTCGCGGTTCCGCTGCCCGATGGTCGGTTGCTGGACCGGCCGGCGACGGCTTTGGACTACGCCTTATTGATTCGCCCCCTATAGGGGTCTCAACTAGAACTCGAGACTGTCGCGGAAAAACCGCGCTCATGTCCCAGAAATGTCGCACGATTTGTGTGACGTGGGCCATACATGACCGGGTAGGCCGTCCGAAAAGCGGTCGTTACCATTTCGTGATCACCATGTCCTCCTTTAGCGTCCCCGGCTATGGAGTCCTTCCCGAGAGCTTCTGACGACCGAGCCCACCGCTCGCCGATCGCGTCCGTGCGTACTTCCCTGCGCAACGGCCGCGACCGGTTCCTGTCGACGGGCCTAGCGGCCCTCGCCGCCGCGTTTTCCGCAGTCCTGGTGTGGCTGCTGGCGACCGCGGTTCCCAGCACGGCGAGCGCCCAGGCCGTTCACGTGTCGAGCGCCGATCGACTTGCGGGGTCCGATGTGGGCCTGCACCCGCGCGTCCGGGCGGTGGATGCACAAGCGCTCGAGGTTCGGTCAGCGAAGCTGGCCGGTGCCATCCAACTCTCGGCCCAGGCCGCGGCGAAGGCTCGCGTCGTCGCTATGCGAGATCGCATCCTCACCGTTGCTCGCAAGCAACTCGGCGACCCCTACCGCGCCGGCAGCGCCGGGCCGAATGCCTTCGACTGCGGTGGCTTTACCCAATTCGTGTTCAAGCGTGCCCTGGGCATGGATATCGCGCGAACCTCACGAGGGCAGTACCAGCAGGTCGAGCGCATCAAGAGAAAGGACGCGCAGCCCGGCGACCTGGTGTTCTTCTTCGAAAATGGAGCGCACCACGTGGGTATCTACCTGGGTAACGGGAAAATGATCGATGCGCCGAATCCAGGCGAGAGCGTGAGCGTCAACCCCATTAGTGGTTCCTGGTGGGGTCGTTCCTTCACAGGCATTGGACGCATCCTTCCCGCCTAAGCGGCCTTCGCGCTCGCGTCATGCGAGTGACCTGCGTGGCAATGCTGGTATTTCACTTGAGAGGTTTCTCGAGGACCACTAGCGTCGTGGTCTAAGGACCGATCGAGGAGGACCGCCATGGATGACACCGTTCGCCAGCACAAGTACGTGCTCTCAGAAGATCAGATGCCGACGGTTTGGTACAAC
>Ga0181594_10005938_pt1 | contig 10624 bp, 9 predicted proteins | sample 071ome_18_FD_145603 | JGI IMG/M metagenome (GOLD analysis project Ga0181594, IMG submission 145603) | Coastal salt marsh microbial communities from the Groves Creek Marsh, Skidaway Island, Georgia - 071413BT metaG (spades assembly) | ecosystem: Environmental > Aquatic > Marine > Intertidal zone...
CTCGCGGTGGTCGCGGGCGTCCTGTTGCTGATCCTGATCGGCGACATGATGTACGAAGTCGTGTCGCGGCGAGTCTTCTCCGCGCCGACGCTCTGGGCCTATGACGTCGCGTATATGGCGAACGGAATCGGATTTCTGTTCGCCGCCGGATATGCGCTCCGCAAAAATGCGCATATTCGCATAGATTTCCTGTCGACCCGGTTTTCCCGCCGCTATCAGGACTGGATCAACGTCGCAGCCTATGTGCTGCTGATTTTGCCGGCGTTGATCTTCTTTGTGATAGGCGCCTACGACGAATGGCTTGAAGCGTATCTGACCGACGAGTTGGATCCCGCCAGCCCGTGGAAACCGCTCCTGTGGCCCCTGTTCGCGGGCTTGCTGATCGGGTTTGCGGGTCTGCTGCTGCAGGCGCTGGCTGAATGCATCCGGCATGTCCGCAGCGCCCTTGGCCTCGGACCGTCTCCGCTGGAACAGGCGGGCGACAGTCTTTCGGATGCCGACCATGGGTGATCTGTCGCTCGCCGTTTTCATGTTTCCGGTGCTGTTCGTCCTGGTGTTCGCCGGTATCCCGGTGGCGCTCAGCCTGATCGCGACGGCGTTCCTTTTCGGCGTCGTCGAATTCGGCATGATCCTGCCGACGCAGTTTCACAGCCGCCTGTTCGACGTGACATCGAACTTCGTGCTCGCGGCCATCCCCCTGTTTGTGTTCATGGGCGCCATGCTGGAACGGGCGGGGATCGCCGCCCGGCTGTTCGAGGCGATCAAGATCTGGTTCGGCGCGCTGCGCGGCGGACTTGCGATTACGACCATCATCATGTGCGGGATATTCGCCGCATCGTCCGGCGTGGTCGGCGCAGTGGAAATCGTCGTCGGGCTGATGGCGGTGCCCGCCATGCTCGGTGCGGGATATAAAAAGGACCTTGCGGCAGGCACCGTCTGTGCCGGCGGATCGCTGGGGACCACCATTCCGCCGTCCGTCGTCATCATCGTCTATGCCTCCATCACCGAAATGTCCGTCGGCGATCTGTTCGCAGGGATCCTGATCCCGGCGGGCGTACTGGTCGGCCTGTTTCTGGTCTATATCGTCGGGCGGTGCCTGCTGCAGCCAGACGCCGGACCGGGGCTGACCGACATCGACGACCGGGTGCCGCTGTCCGGAAAGCTGTGGCTGGCGCTGACCGCGCTGCTGCCGGCATCGCTGCTGGTTCTGGCCGTCCTCGGCAGCATTTTCGCCGGCATCGCCGCGCCGACGGAGGCAGCGGCGGTCGGCGCGCTGGGGTCGGTGATTCTGGCCATCGCCTACGGACAGTTTTCATTCCGCGTGCTGAAACAAGCGGTGACCCAGACCATCAAGATCACGGCCATGGTGATGATGATTGTTCTCGGCGGCATTCTGTTCGCCAGCGTCTTCATCATCCACGGCGGTGACGACCTTGTATCGCAGATTGTCGAAGGTACCGGTCTCGGCCCGGCTGGGATCGTGGTGATATTCCTGATCATCGTGTTTATTCTCGGCTTCGTGCTGGACTGGATATCGGTTCTGATCATCGTGCTGCCGATCGCCGATCCGATCATCCGGGCCGCCGACATCGATCCCTTGTGGTTCGGCGTCATGGTCTGCATCATATTGCAGACATCCTATCTGACCCCGCCGATGGCGCCGTCGATCTTCTACCTGCGTTCCATCGCGCCGAAGGAAATCACCTATATCGACATGTACAAGGGCGTCGCGCCGTTCGTCGTAGCCCAGCTTCTGACGCTTGCCCTGGTCGCGCTGTATCCTGCAACCGCGACGTGGCTGCCTGAAATCCTGTTCAGCGGGTTCTAGCGCCCACCGTTAGCTAGTCCGTCTCGCGAATCGCCTCGCCCAGGATCGAGACGATGTCGCCGATCTGATCGTCTGAGATGATCAGTGGCGGGGACAGGGCGATGATGTCGCCTGTTTGCCGGACCAGAAGCCCCTTTTCGTAGCATTTCAGATAAACGTCATAGGCGCGCGTTGTCGGCTGGCCGTCGCGGGGGGAAAGCTCCACCGCGCCCATCAGGCCGAGATTGCGGATATCGATGACGTTCGGTTCGCCTTTGAGACCGTGCAGCGCGTCCTCCCACACCGGCGCCGCTGCCTTGCCGCGGTTGAAAAGATCGTCTTCCGCGAACACGTCCAGCGTCGCCAGCCCGGCGGCGCAGGCGAGCGGATGAGCGGAATAGGTATAGCCGTGGAACAGCTCGATCATGTGGGGCGGACCCTGCATGAACGTGTCGTACACGCCGGACCGCACCGCGACCGCCGACATCGGCACGGCGGCGTTGGTCAGGCCCTTCGCCATGGTCAGCATGTCGGGCACGATGCCGAAATAGTCGGCGGCGAACGGGTCGCCCAGCCGCCCGAACCCGGTAATCACTTCGTCGAAGATCAGCAGGATGCCGTATGCGTCGCAGATGCCCCGCAGTTTTTCGAGATAGCCCTTCGGCGGCACCAGCACCCCGGTCGATCCCGCAACGGGCTCGACGATGACGGCGGCGATGGTCGATGGATCGTGCAGCGCGACGATGCGTTCCAGGTCGTCGGCCAGATGGGCGCCCCAGTCCGGCTGCCCGCGCGAAAACGCCATTTCGTCCAGGTTGTGAGTGTGCGGCAGGTGGTCGACACCGGCCAGCAGGGTGCCGAAATGCTTGCGGTTGTTGGAGATGCCGCCGACCGACGTGCCGCCGATGCCGACCCCGTGATAGCCCCGTTCGCGCCCGATCAGCCGCGTACGGCCGGGCTCCCCCCGGTGATGGTGATAGGCCAGCGCGATCTTCAACGCCGTGTCGACCGCTTCCGATCCCGAATTGCCGTAGAACACATGGTTCAGATCGCCCGGAAACATGTTGGTCAGCCGCGCCGACAGGTCGAACGCGCCCTGGTGTCCCCACTGGAAAGCGGGCGCATAGTCCATGCTTTCCGCCTGGGCCTTGATGGCCTCGGTGATCTTTTCGCGTCCGTGCCCGGCATTGACGCACCACATGCCCGACGTCCCGTCGAGGATCCGCCGTCCCCGGTCGTCGACGTAGTGCATGTCCTTTGCCGACACCATGACCCGCGGCGCCGCCTTAAACTGGCGGTTGGCCGTGAACGGCATCCAGTACGGTTCCAGCGTATTCGTCTTCTGCCCTGCGGGCGCGCCGTCCGGCATGGCAAGTCCTCCGATGTTTGGCCGAGGCTATCAACGGGCTGCGGCAGCGGCAAGGCGGGAATGACACCGGACCCGACCGGCGTTACAAACGGGTATGGCCACAATATCAGGTTTCCCCGCTCTCGCCGCCGCGCTGCGGGAGCGGAACTACCGCACTTTCTCCATCGGCAACATCCTGTCGCACAACGGCACGTGGGCGCAGCGGACAGCGGTGCTGTGGTTCACCTGGGAGATGACGGGTTCCGGCTTCTGGCTTGGGTTGATGACGGTCGCCGATCTGCTGCCGGTCGTCTTGATCGGGCCGGTGGCCGGCGCCATCGCCGACCGGGTGAATCTGCTGACCATGATGAAGATCACCCAGGTGCTGGCGGCGATACATTCTGCGGCGCTGGCGGCGCTGACCTTTGCGGGCGTTATGACGCCCCAACTGCTGTTCGTACTGGTGCTGATCCACGGCATCATTCTGTCGTTCAACCAGCCGGCGCGGCTCGCCATGGTGCCGCACCTGATCGAGCGGGAGAATTTGTCCGCGGCCATCGGCATCAATTCGATGATCTTCAATTCCGCCCGCGCCACCGGACCGATGATTTCCGGCGCGCTGATCGGCGGCTGGGGGATTGCTTTCGCCTTCGTGTTCAACGCCCTCAGCTATGTGTGGTTTATCGGCTCGCTCTATCTGCTGCGGCTCGACAATCCGCGCAGCACAAAGGCGCGCACCCCGGCCCGCGAGGTGCCACGCGAAATCGCCGAGGGATTCCGCTACGCGGTACAGCACGCGGGCATCGGGCGCATGCTGGTGATTCTGTCGGTGGTGTCGATCTTTGGGCGCCCCTATATGGAATTGTTGTCGGGGTTCGCCGACGAGGTGTTCGGCCGCGGCGTCGAAGGGTATTCGTTTATGGTTTCGCTGACCGGGATCGGCGCCGTGATCGGGGGGTTTTGGCTGGCCCAGCGCGGCCAGGTTAGCGGTCTGACGTCACGCGTCGTGCTGGCCCTGCTGCTTCTGGGGCTTTCGCTGATCGGGTTCGCGGCGACCAATCTGTTCGTCTTCGCCCTGGCTTGTCTCCTGATCACCGGCTTTGCCGTCATTATCATCGGCGTTGGCGAACAGACGCTGCTGCAGAACGCCGTCGATCCCTCTATGCGCGGCCGGGTGATGAGCCTCTACGGCATGATCGGGCGCGGCGCACCTGCCATCGGCGCCATCGTCATGGGCTCGCTGGCGGAAGCGTTCGGTTTTCAGGCGCCGGTGCTTGTGGGCGCGCTGCTGCTGCTGGGCCTTTGGTGGTGGGCGCGTCAGCGTCAGCAATCAATGGCGGAGACGCTGGAAGGCGAGCGGCCGGCGTAGCGCTAGGGCAGTGTCGTGCCGTCGTTCACAGTGACCACCCGTTGCGGGAACGGTATTTCGATGCCCTGCTGCTGCAGGGCGGTCCAGATCATCATCATCAAATCGGCGCCGACGCGGTTTTCGCCGTCGTCGACGCCTTCCATCCAGAATTCCACCAGGATGTTAATGCCGGACTCTCCAAATCCCGCGATTTCCGCGTCGGGGCGGAACTCGATCGGGACGTCGTCGCCGCTGATCACCTTGGGGTGCCTGGAAACAATCTCCCGGATGGTTTCGAACATAGGTTCGAGGTCGGTTTTGTACGACACCTGAAAATTGATGGGATAGCGTTGCATCTTGTTGTTGTGGGTCCAGTTGGTGAACGACGTGGTGATGAACTTCTCGTTCGGGACCATGATGTCCTTGCCGTCGTATGTTTCCAGCGTGGCGGAGCGCATGCTCAGTTCGCGCAACGTGCCGGCACGGCCGTCTTCCAGCTGGATGTAGTCGCCGATGGTCAGGCTGCGGTCGAGCAGGATGATGATGCCCGAAATGAAATTCGAAGCGATCTGCTGCAGCCCGAACCCCAGACCGACGCCCAGCGCGCCGCCGAAGACCGCCAGCGCCGTCAGGTCGATCCCCATGACGTTCAACAGCAGCAGGAAGATGATCACAAAGACGCCGATTTCGAACAGTTTCGCCATGACTTCCCGTGCGCCGGGGTCGAGTGCTTGCTGAGTGCGGATCACCCGCTTGCCGGTGATGTTCGACAGCCGACCCAGCCAGAACAGGATGACCCCAAACACAAAGGTGCGCAGAATTGTATAAACGCTGAGCTTGATGTTCCCGACGTTGAAGGAAATGCTGTCCAGGTATTGGGTCACGTCGGTCAGAAGGCCAAGGCCATAGAGAATGGCGACCGGCAGACCGACCCACTTCAGCAACGCGATAATCGTCGGGGTCTGCAGCAAATGTTTCGCGAGACAGTAAGCCAGGAAAATGAAGGCGACGATCTGGGCCGATTTGACCAGCCAGACGGCGCCGATCTCTTGGGCGCTGAACGCCGCGGCGATCTCCAGCCCAATGGCTGCGGTCAGCGGCTGGACCAGCGCGCTCGCCCGGTGAATCGTCCAGCGGAGATCTTCCAGTGGCCCCGGCCCCGGTTCCTCGCGAAACAGTCTGATGCGTTGCAGGATAAAGGCGCCGAACATCCAGCCGATAAGTATGGCGACGGCGACGACGGCGACCTGGAGATAAAAATCCTCGCTGATAAGCGTGGTAACGATTTCTAGCCATATTTTCTCTGCCCGCTCGATCAGCCCATCCATGTGCTTCTCCCAGCATCAGATCGTCAAACGAGTATTCCGGTTCCGTGGTACCCCGAAAGAGGCGAATCCGCGACGGGAAAGAGGGGCTGCCCCCGGCTATTCGATGGCGTCGGCCTCCTCGACCATCTGCACCAGCGACGCGCGGAGCAGGTAGTCGCGTTTGGCCTTTTCGTCCGTGGCGGTGAATGCCAGCTCTTTCAGGCGCTTTTCGCGGGCTTCTGCGTCGTTTTCTTCCAGCAGACGCTTATTCGCGATGGATTGCGCCTGGACGTATTTTTCCGCCATCGGCCGGCGCTGGCGGTCGTAGCGGGCCAGTAACGCTTCGTGATCGCCGCCGTGCCAGGCTGCTTCCAGCTTCTTCGCCAGGTTCAGCCCGTCATGGATACCGCTGTTCATGCCCATCCCCCCCAGCGGGTTGTTCACATGCGCGGCGTCGCCGGCAAGCGCAACCCGGCCTTTGGCGAAAGTTTCGGCGACGCGCTGGTGCACGCTATACAGGTTGCGATGGACCAGTTCGTACGGCGGGTCGTATGGATAGCATTCCGCGAACCGCGCCTGAATCCATTCGTCGCTGAGGACGTGTTCGTCGGGCGCGTCATCGAATGCCGGAAACAACGCACGCCATATTCCCTCGTCGTCGTCGCCCGGTACCTTGATCATGGCGCACCATTGTTCGGGGTGGGCGACGTAATTGCGGTACCGGTATCCGGCTGCTTCCTCGAAATCGTAGTGCGTTGAGACGATGATGAAGCGTTCTTCCCACGTGAACCCCGGGAAATCGATGTCGAGTGCTTTGCGCACCACGGAGCGTCCGCCGTCGGCGCCGACCAGAAACCTGCCGCGATGGGTTTCCTTCGTGCCGTCCGGCGCCTCGACCGTGATCTCGACGCCGTCGTCGTCCTGCGTCAGCGCGGTTAATTCGCGTTCACGGTGCAGTTCGAACCCGTCGATGGTCAGCGCGATATCGCGTGCGACCTCGATCGTTTTGTGCTGTTCCAGCTGCAGGGCATAGGGATAGGTCAGTACATCCGATATATCGCGATAGTCGAATTCGGCGACGATACGGTCGCTGGCGCGGTCGCGCCACTGGAACAGCGGCGATTCGATGCCGCGGCGCAGCAGTTCCGGCGTCATCCCGAGTTCTTCCACCAGCATCAGGGTCGACGGGTGCAGCGTGGATGCCCGGTGATCGGCGGGAATTTCCGCCAGGGTATCGAATACTTTCACCGGAATGCCGGCTTTTACCAGCGCCAGCGCCGTGGTCATCCCGACCGGCCCGGCCCCCGCTATCAGAACGCATTCGTTATTCGGCATCTAGATATCCTTCTTCCCTGCATTTCCAGCCGGTTCGCCCGTTTCCGGTTCCGGCGCTTTGGCGACCGCTGTACGCCGCCCCGACGACACCAGCCACACGCCGGTGAAGATAACCGCGATGCCGGCCACGTGGTAGGTCTGGATGGATTCGCCGAGCAGGATCACCGACAGGATTACACCGATGATCGGGATCAGATACTGCGTCATCCCGGCGACGCTGGCGCCGACCACGGGGACCGCCTTGTTCCATAGAAGATAGGAAATGAACGACGGAAAAATGACCGCGTAGGTGATGATGGCGATGTTGTCGAAGTTCTTGTCGAAGGATTTTCCCTGGACCAGATCGACGACGTAAAGCGGCGCCATCAGGATGACCGCGAAGATCGTCATCGACGTCAGAAAGGCGAGTTCGCCCATCTCCGGCGGTTTCCAGCGCAGCATCACCGTGTAAACCGCCCAGGAAAAAAATCCGACCAGCACCATGACGTCGCCGATATTGATCGAAAAATCTGCAAGTACGGCGATATCGGCGCGCAGAACGATCAGAATCGTCCCGAAGAATCCCAGCAGAACGCCCACCGATTGCTTGCGGGTGATGGTCTCGCCGGTCATCAGAAATGCCGTGCCCACGATCCAGAGCGTGCCGGAGGCGTTCATCAGCGAGGCGTTGACGGCGACGGTAAACTGCAGGCCGACGTAATAGGGAACGGTGAACCCGACAACGCCGAAGAACCCGAACGCGACCAGCAGTTTCCAGTGGCGCAGGACCAGGTGGCGCTGTTGCCATGTTTCCCTGCCGCCGATCGCTAAAAAACAGAGCGCCACGAAAAACCAGCGGATAAAGGACAGCGAGAACGGCGGCACGTTGCCGGAGGCCATGCGTCCCGCCACCGAACTGCCCGCCCAGGAAAACGCGCCGATCACCAGAAAGACGAACGCAACCCAGTATGGAATCGTGCTTTTTACGTTTGAACTGTTGTCGTCGGCCACCGGGTCCCCCTGCAGCCGGCAGCGTAAAGCGCGGACGGCGTCCGCACAATGCGGACAGGCACGTCTACCGGCATCTGTCTTGACACTCGGGGCGTCGCGTCTCACGTTCCGCCCGGTGATGCGCAACACTGAATCCTGGGACGCTGGCGGCGCCGATTTTGCCCTACTGCACCGCGCCCTGGCCGAGATCCCGCGATATGCGGACGTAACGCCCGGCGACCTGCATCCGATGCGCGTGAAGGGGCTGCATCATGCGCATGTGCTGATTGGCGGGACGGACGCGATCCTTCGCATACCGCGGCTTAGCTCATTCGGATTTGCGCCTGCGGACAATCTTGTCTACCAGGCCGCCTGCTTCGACCGCGCGGCGCCCAGCCGTCATGTGCCTGCGCTGCTCGGGATATTGCCGCCTCAGGCCGGCATTCCCTGGGGAGCCCTGATTGTCTCCAGGGTGGATGGCGGTACGCCGCCGGTCCCGGCGGGGATGGGGGCGATCGCGCAGGCGCTGGCTGCTTTGCATGGGCTGCGGGTTCCATCCCAGCATGCCCGGCCGCCGCTGCCGTCGCATGCCGACCCGGTCGCGGCCACGCTCGAGGTGATAGAGGCCCAGGCGGCGTTTCTCGACGATGCCGGATTGGCGCCTGCGGCCCGCCGCCAAATCGATGACGAACTGGATCATGCGCGGCGGTTCGCTTCGGACGCCGCCGGACAGGACATGCCGATTACGCTCGCCGGAACCGATACCCATCCGGGAAATTTCATGATGCAGCCTGACGGCAAGGCTGTTTTCGTCGATCTCGAAAAGATGCTCTACGGCTCGCCGGCCATCGATCTGGCGCATGCGACGGTCTACACGTCGACGATGTGGGACGCCGACGTGGCGACGGCCCTTTCCCGGGAAGACGTGGCGGCTTTTTACGATGCCTATTTCGAGGCGGTTCCCGAACCGTTGGGAAACCGCATCCGCCCCTGGTGCGGTCCTCTACGCCGGTTTACGTGGCTCCGAACGACTACGTGGTGCGCGAAACTGCGGGTGCTGTCGCGTAACGGCGCCGCATGGTCGGGCGCGCAGCGCGATCCCGAATACATGGCGGCGGTGCGGCAGCGCGTCGACGATTACTTCGACCCGGAGACGATCTCCCGTATTCGGGCGGGATTCGAAGATAACTAGATTTTGTCCAGTTTCCAGCTCTGGCGGAATTTCGTTCCGCCTTCAATCATCAGCCAGGATACCGGGCACTGCATCAGCACGTCGCGGCGCAGCGCCGCGAGCTTGCGGGTCGATCCGTCGCTTCTGCCCGTCAGCGATACGCGGACCAGCGGAAACGGGATAGCGACATCTTCGCCCCAAGTGACCGCGCGGCGGTCGAAATCGGCGTCTATGAATATCTCCACCCCATGCAATTCGATGCCACGTTCATTCGCCAGGCGGTTGACCTGAATGTTCAGGCATCCGGCCAATGAGGCCAGCATCGTCTCCGGCGGATTGGGGGCGGTATCGGTGCCGCCCCGTTCCGTCGCATCGTCGATCTTCAGTCTGTGATTGCGGATCCGGACGTGCGTACGCTTCCGCGTTTCGAACCGCGCCGACGCCGTCAGCCGGGAGATAACGGGTTTGTCGGCGGGCATGGGTCAGCGCCCCTGAAATTCCACCTTCTTCTTGGCCATGAACGATGTCCAGGCGTTGCGATAATCCTCCGTATCGCCGTAGGAAGCGGCGCGGGCGTATTGTTCTTCCGTTTCGTCGCCTACCATGCGGACTTTGCGGATCGCCTGTCTGTTGAAGCGGTGGGCCAACGGTGCTCCCGCAGAGATGCGCTCCACCGTCGCGGCGATTTCTTCATCGAGGCCGCCTTCCGGCGCGATGCGCGTGATCAGGCCGCGCTGCAGAGCTTCGTCAGTGTCCATGAACCGGCCTTCGAGCACGAGTTCGAGCGCCGCCGCCCGGCCGATGGCATTCACCAGCGTATCGGCCAGCGCAGGGTCGAGGAAGATGCCCATGTTCTTGACCGGCAGCCCGAAGGTCGATCCCGGCGCGGCCACGCGGATATCGCAGGCGAGTGCGATCTCGAGCCCGCCGCCCAGACAAAAACCTTCGATGCGGGCGACGGTCGGGTGCAGGCAGCCCTCGATCGCGTGTACGGCGGCGATGGTGATGTCGTTGTACGCCCGAACTTTCTCCGCGTCTGTGCGCAGCGTTTCGAATTCCGAGATATCGTTCCCGGACCCAAATGCCTTGCCGCCCGCACCGGCGACAACCACGCAGCGGAGACTGGTATCTTCCGATAGCTCGCCGAAAATTTCCCCCAGCCGCTGCCAGGAATCCCGGTCCATCGCGTTTCGGCGTTCCGGTCGGTTGATGGTGACGGTGGCCACGACGCCGTCGCGCGCGCAAAGAATGGAATCGGTCATCGGACTTTTGCAAACTGTTACGGGTGAACGTTTCTAACACAGGTGGTCGGCCTTTGTATGTGTCGGAAAATTTTACG
>Ga0181594_10005940_pt1 | contig 10621 bp, 7 predicted proteins | sample 071ome_18_FD_145603 | JGI IMG/M metagenome (GOLD analysis project Ga0181594, IMG submission 145603) | Coastal salt marsh microbial communities from the Groves Creek Marsh, Skidaway Island, Georgia - 071413BT metaG (spades assembly) | ecosystem: Environmental > Aquatic > Marine > Intertidal zone...
TTACTGCCAACTCGACGTCCTTGGCACTCAACTGGCTTTGACCCTCAGCCATCAGATCGATCAACTCACTCCGCGTCATATCGGCAACCTCATTCAATATCGGCCCATTCTCGCTGACCCCCGAGCGGAAGGCAAATTACTCATTTTCATCAAGTTTATTGATGCATCGGCCCAACCCTTTCAGCACAAAAAAAGGCCGGCTAATGCCGGCCCCGAGTGCTTCGCCAAGCAATTCTATTGATCGTCCATCTTGGCTTTAATCAGGTCACCAATTGTGCCGGGGGACGACGCAGCTTCCTGCTCTTTCAGGGAGGCGACCGCCTCCTTCTCGTCATCCATATCCTTCGCTTTGATAGAGAGACCCAGCCCTCGGTTCTTTCTGTCCACATTGATAATCTTTGCTTCGACTGAATCACCAACAGACAAAGCGGAGCGAGCGTCGTCTATACGATCAACGCTAATATCCGCTGCCTTGAGATAGCCATCCACCTCATCGGACAGCTTGATGGTCGCGCCCTTGGCGTCCACTTCAGTCACGGTTCCAGTCACCAGCGCTCCGCGGTCGTTGTCGCTCACATAGAGTGAAAAGGCGTCCTCCTCCAACTGCTTGATACCAAGAGAAATGCGCTCTCGCTCTGGATCAATCGAGAGAATGACGGTCTCTATCTCGTCGCCTTTCTTGTAGTTGCGCACAGCTTCTTCGCCGGTCTCGTTCCAGCTGATGTCGCTCAGGTGGACGAGGCCATCAATGTTGCCCTCAAGCCCGATAAAGATGCCGAAGTCAGTGATCGACTTGATGCTGCCGGAGATCTTGTCGCCTTTTGCATGGTCTCCAGCAAAGGCGTCCCACGGATTCTGCGTACACTGCTTGATACCCAGCGAAATTCGTCGACGTTCCTCGTCGATATCGAGCACCATCACCTCGACTTCATCGCCCAATTGAACGATCTTGGAGGGATGAACATTTTTGTTAGTCCAGTCCATCTCAGAGACGTGCACTAACCCCTCTACGCCTTCTTCGATCTCTGCGAAGCAGCCGTAGTCGGTTAAGTTGGTCACTGTCGCCACGACCCGGCTGCCCTCAGGGTATCGCCCGGTGATCTGTACCCAGGGATCTTCGCCCAACTGCTTAAGACCCAGGGAGACGCGATTCCGCTCGCGATCAAACTTGAGGATTTTGACGTCCATCTCCTGACCGACCTCAACGATTTCACTGGGATGTTTGATCCGCTTCCACGCCATATCCGTGATGTGCAGCAAACCGTCAACGCCGCCAAGGTCGACGAAGGCACCGTAGTCAGTGAGATTCTTAACCATGCCTTTGACAGACTGACCTTCCTGCAGATTTTGCAGCAGTTCCTCTCGCTCGGCGCTGTTCGCCGACTCCATCACCGCTCGGCGCGATACCACAACGTTGTTGCGCTTTTGATCGAGCTTGATGACTTTGAATTCGAGCTCCTTACCCTCGAGATGTGTTGTTTCCCGGATGGGGCGCACATCAATCAATGAGCCCGGGAGAAACGCCCGAATCGACTCGATATCCACAGTAAAGCCGCCCTTCACCTTGCCGTTGATGACACCCATGACCACTTCGTCGGCTAAATGGGCGGCCTCTAAACCTTTCCAGGCTTCTGCGCGCTTTGCTTTTTCTCGGGATAACTTGGTTTCCCCGAAACCGTCCTCGACGGTTTCCAGAGCCACCTGCACTTCATCGCCAACGCTGAGACTGCACTCGCCATTGGCATTAGTAAATTGATCAAGGGGAATCACCCCTTCTGATTTAAGGCCTGCGTGAACAGTCACCCATTCGTTATCGATATCGATCACAACCCCTGTGACGATCGATCCGGGCTCCATATCAACGGTTTGCAGACTTTCTTCAAATAGCTCAGCGAAGGATTCGCTCATGATGGTGTTCCTACAGTATGGCGCCTAAGGGCGCTCTCCGGCATCCAGACCCAGCCGGGTTGACTAATCAGATACGTCGGCGGGGTCCTGCCGTTACTCCGACGTATCGCCTACTACTCTTCCACTATGTCCACTATGCCGCGGGAGACTGCCAGATCCCTGACCAAATGCATTACGGCATCAGCCGTGAGGGTCGTGCTGTCAACGACAATCGCGTCCTTGGCTGCAACCAGTGGAGAGGCCGCTCGGTTCCGATCCCGCGCGTCCCGCTCTTCTATGTCAGCCAGAAGGCGCGCGAGACTAACACTCTCACCCATGCCCTGCAACTGAAGCAAACGTCGCTCCGCTCTGGCCTCTGCGCTCGCCGTCAGGAAGATTTTAAGGGGCGCATCGGGGAACACCACTGTTCCCATATCGCGACCATCGGCAATGAGCCCCGGGAGTCTCGCCAGTTCACGCTGTCTCAGTAGAAGGGCCTCACGGGCCTCAACATGTACCGCCACCTCGGACGCACCGCGCCCCCCTGCCTCGGTTCGGATTACGGTCGTCACATCACTGTCGCCTAACCAGACTCTGACACCGTCGCCACCAGACTGAAACCGGACATCCAGGGAGCGCGCCACGGTCGCCACTGCAGGGGCATCGTCCAATGGGACCGCAGACTGACTACAGGCCAAGCCCAGCACACGGTAAAGCGCGCCGCTATCTAGTAAGTGCCACCCCAGAGAATCAGCCAATTGCAGACTTAATGTGCCTTTGCCTACGCCACTCGGTCCATCAACACAGATCACCGGCACTGTCTTCATAGTCTCTTCACAGTCTGCTGCAGGGTCAGTCGTCGGCCACTTCCAACTGCAACCCAACACCGCTTGCCAAGGCAGCGAACCCCGGGAAAGAGGTCGCCACGTGGGAGCAATCGCTGATCTTTATCCGATCCGAGGCGCGCAAAGCGGCCATCGAGAAGCTCATAGCTATGCGGTGGTCATGGTGCGTCGCAATAACACCTCCTGATATTTCTCCGCCACGGACTGCTATTCCGTCGGGTTGAACTGTGTTGTAGATGCCAAGCTGGGAGAGGCCCTCCGCCATGCTGGCGATGCGATCACTCTCCTTCACCCTCAGTTCCTCCGCACCGGAGAGGACGGTCACACCCTCTGCGCATGCGGCTGCAATCAGCACCGCTGGCAGTTCGTCGATGGCCAGCGGGACCTCCTCCACCGGGATGTGGATTCCCCGCAAAGGCGCTGATCTGACACGCAGATCAGCCACCGGTTCTCCCCCAACGAGGCGTTCATTCATGGTCTCGATGTCCGCCCCCATGGCGCGCAAAATCCTGATCACACCATCTCGGGTAGGGTTGATGCCGACGTGCTCCAAGACGAGATCAGAACCCTCGGCGATGGATGCGCCAACCAAAAAGAAAGCCGCAGAGGAGATATCGGCCGGGATGTCGATATCGGTACCGATCAATCTGCCGCCGCCCTCAAGACTGATGACACCACCGGCCACCTCCACCGGATAACCAAATCCAGTCAGCATTCGCTCTGTATGGTCCCGGGTGGGTGCGGGCTCCGTCACGCTGGTGCGGCCGCTGGCGTAGAGTCCAGCCAGCAAGACGCTGGACTTCACCTGAGCGCTCGCAACAGGCAGGTCATAGTGAAATCCCGTCAACGGGCGGCCTCCCCGAATCTCCAACGGAGGGCAACCTTCTCGCGAACTGATCAGGGCGCCCATTTGCGATAACGGGGTTATCACCCGTGCCATAGGACGGCGGAGAAGCGAATTGTCACCAGTAATGATGCTGTCGAAAGTCTGACCTGAGAGAAGTCCAGCCATCAGCCGGATACTGGTGCCTGAGTTACCGACGTCCATCACATCGACCGGCGCCTTGAGACCTCTCAAACCCACTCCATCAATTGTCAGGGACCCATTGTCAGGGTCGGTGATCCCGACGCCCATGGCGCGGAACGCTGCAAGCGTCGCGAGTGCATCGTCGCCCTCTAGGAATCCGCTGACTGCAGTGCGACCCTCGGCAATCGATCCCAGCATAATCGAGCGATGGGACATGGACTTGTCGCCGGGCACACGAATCGACCCGGAGAGCTTGCCGCCAGGCTCCAGATAAAAATGCATCAGCTCTCGCTCTCCGAGCGCTTTAATAGCGGATTGAGTACGTCGTCATGCGCTCGGCGAATGACGCGGCATCGATCAAATAGTTGTTGCATTGCATCGCCGTCCGCTTCAGCAATCAGGCGCCGAAGCCGCTCATGCTCGACCGCAACGGCATCCATCGCCTCTAAAATGGCCTCCCGATTGGTCAGCGCAATATCCCTCCACATCACTGGATCCGAGGCCGCAATGCGGGTCATGTCACGCAGCGCGCCACCTCCATGCTTCATTGGCGCCAAGGCGTGATCACCTAACATCGCAGTCAGCGCATAAGCCATCATATGGGGGACATGACTGCTCGCGGCCAACGCCGCGTCATGATCATCAGCGGGCATCAGCGTCACGCGGGCACCGGTCAACTCCCACACTGCCCGCACGCTTTGCACTGCATCTGTGTCAGATTCAGTAGTGGGCGTCAGAATCACCTCCCTGCCCGCAAAGAGTGTGGAGATCGAGGCATCAACACCGCTATGCTCGCTGCCCGCAATCGGATGTCCGGGGACAAATTTGTTATACGCAGGCTGAACCGCATCCACGATAACGCTTTTGATACTGGCAAGATCGGTCACGATCGGCTCGCCACTGGAACGGGCCAGCGCGATAACTTTGGGCAACAGTTCCACCGTCGCTTGCGGAGGAGCACCAACGACGATCATGTCGGCGTCAGCGACCACAGACTCAAGATCAAGGCTATACCGGTCAATGAGCCCCAATGCTTTACCGCGCTCCAAGGAGGGTTGCCGAGGGCCCCATCCCAATAGCTCACCTCGCCAACCGGATGCCCTGAGTGCACCCGCCAAGGAACCGGATATGAGCCCCAGCCCGAGAAAGGCCACCGTCTTCTCGTTAAAATGTGGCATACCTAGATAGGCGCTCTTGGGTAGGAGCCCAGTCGCTTGAGCATAATGGAGTGTTCCTCGAGCTGCTCCATCACTCTCAGCATCACCGAGTCAGCCAAATGGCCCTCACACTCGATGTAAAAAACATAGGTCCATTTTTCGGTCTTGGAGGGTCGCGAATCGATTCGCGTCAGACTGATGCCATTCTCCTCGAAAGGCCGCAGCAGCCCCAGTAGCGCTCCGGGTCGATTCCGCGCCGAGACCAGCAGCGACGTTTTATCGCTACCGCTAGGAGGAATTGTCTCCCTGCCCAGCACCAGAAATCGTGTGGTGTTATTGGAGCTGTCTTGAATTGTTCTCGCCAATGGCTCGAGTCCATGCAGTCCTGCAGCCAACTCGCCGGCGATGGCCGCAACACCCGACTCACTCCCGGCCCGACGTGCCGCTTCACCATTGCTGGCGACCGCCTCCCTGGCGACGTCAGGCAGATGGCTATCCAGCCAGTGGCGGCACTGCCCCAGCGCCTGCTCATGCCCCAAAATTAGTTGTATGGAATCGATCGTCGCGGTTTTACCGGCCAGCAGATGATGCACTATGGGCAACTCTATTTCGCCCGTGATCTGCAAAGGCGACTCAAGGAAACAGTCGAGCGTCTGCCCTACCATGCCCTCGGTAGAATTCTCGACAGGCACCACGCCGTAGTCACACTGTCGCTCCTCAACCTGACGAAACACATTGTGGATGCTTGCTTGGCCCATAGGCACCGCCGACTGACCAAAATGTTTGAGTGCCGCTGCCTGAGAGTAAGTGCCCTCTGGCCCAAGATAAGCCACTGAAAGCGGCTGCTCGAGAGCCAAACAGCTCGACATGATTTCCCGAAAAATCGAGGCGACATAGTCCGACGCGAGTGGCCCCGGATTCCGCTCCTGAATGGCGCGCAAAACCTGCGCCTCGCGCTCCGGCCGGTAAAAAACCGGGGGTGTATCAGCAGATTGGGAGGCCGCCAACTTCACTTCAGCCACTTCCTGAGCACACTTGGCACGCTCGCTAATCAATGCCAGTAACTGGGTGTCTATCGAGTCGATACGCGCTCTGATCGCGTCGAGCTGTTTGTCGGAGTCCATGGGGTGCTCCCACCTTGACCTAGTCCAATAAAATCAGCCGTAGCGTCTTTCGAAGTCCTGCATAAACTCACACAGGGCGGCTACAGATGATTCCTCCACCGCATTGTATAGGCTTGCGCGCATTCCGCCGACCGACCTGTGACCCTTCAGGTTCAGTAAGCTCGCGGCCTCAGCCTCTTCCAGAAAGCGCTCATCCAGCGCATCATCCACCAACGTGAAGGGCACATTCATCAGCGAGCGGCTCTCCACCTCGATCGGATTGTCGTAAAAGTCACTGCGGTCAATCAGCTCATATAACTTTGCGGCCTTACGGCGGTTGATTTCGCACATTGCCTCAAGACCACCGAGGCCCTCCAGCCATTCAAAAACGAGCCCTGCCAAATAAATCGCGAAGGTGGGGGGAGTGTTATACATAGAATCGTTATCGGCTGCAGTTTGCCAGTCCAGCATGGTCGGCGTCTCCTCGCGGGCGCGACCCAACAACTCCCGGCGCACGATCACTAAGCACAGACCCGCCGGACCAATGTTCTTTTGCGCGCCCGCATAGATCACCCCGAATCGATTCACGTCAATAGGCCGCGATAACAGCGTCGACGACATGTCAGCGACGATGGGTGCCGCGACCTCGGGCACAAATGAAAACTCCAGTCCCCCGATGGTCTCGTTAGGGCAGTAGTGCAGATAAGCGGCCGAGGCGTCAGGCTGCCACTCCGCCTCTGGTGGCACCCGGGTGAATCCGCAGTCCGCAGAGCTGGCTACAACATTAACCGGAGCGAAACGCTGTTGTTCCGCGTACGCTTTTTTCGACCACTGCCCGGTGATCACTTGATCGACCGTTTGTCCCGGGGCGCTCAGATTGAGGGGCACGGAGGCGAATTGAAGAGAGGCGCCGCCCTGGAGGAACAGTACCGCGTAGTCATCACCGATTGAAAGAAGTCGCCGAAGCGAAGATTCGGCCCGCTCAGCGACCGAGAGAAATGCCGAGCTGCGATGACTGACCTCCATCACCGAGGCGCCAACGCCAGACCATTCCATCAACTCCGCTTGAGCACGCTCCAGCACGGGCAGAGGGAGCGCAGCCGGCCCGGCACAAAAATTGTGCGCTCGCGTCACTCTGCCTGGTCCCCGTCTCCCTCTGAGCTGTCGCTTGTGTCGCGCACCTTGGGTCCGTCGGCCACATCGCCTGCTGCAATCCCAGTGTCATCAGATGGCGCGCCGCCAGATACCTGTTGATCAAGATCCGAGACCGGGTCCGCTGCGTCGATATCATCCTCTGCGATGCGACTGACGCTCACCAATGCTTCACCGTCGCGGGTCTTGATCACCCTGACACCCTGTGTATTCCGGCCCTGCACACTCACCTCCTCGACCCGGGTGCGCACGGCAGTACCCTGATTAGAGATCAGCATCATTTCGTCACCGTCCCAGACTTGCTCGGCGCCGACCAGTGACCCGTTTCGCTCTGACATCGTCATGCCGATAACGCCCTTGGTGCCCCGCCCCTTGACCGGGAACTCCTGCGTCTCTGAACGTTTGCCGTATCCGTTTTCACTTACCGTCAGGATCTTGCTCCCTTCTTTGGGCACGACCAGGGAGATCAGGCGATGACCCTGCGCGAGCTTGATACCCCTGACACCCCGAGCGGTTCTACCCATAGCGCGAACTGCCGATTCCGCAAAGCGAACCACCTTGCCCTCGCTGGAAAACAGCATGATGTCCTGACTGCCATCGGTAACCGCCGTCCCAACCAGCACGTCGTCATCATCGAGCTCTATCGCGCGGAGACCGACACTGCGCTGACGCGAGAACAAACTCATATCGGTTTTCTTCACCGTCCCATTGGCTGTAGCCATGAAGATAAAGTGGTCGGTCTCGTATCCCTCAATCGGCAGAATCGAGGTGATTCTCTCGCCTTCATCAAGCGGCAACAGGTTGATCATGGGGCGCCCGCGCGCGGTGCGACTCGCCAACGGAATATGAAACACCTTTAACCAATACACCTTGCCCAAGTTAGAAAAACACAAAATGGTGGCGTGGGTACTGGCGATAAGCAGATGCTCAACAAAGTCCTCGTCCTTTACAGCGGTGGCACTGCGGCCTGTTCCGCCGCGTCGCTGGGCTTGGTAGTCGGTCAAAGATTGCGTTTTGGCATAACCACCATGAGAAATGGTCACAACGCGATCTTCTTCAGTAATCAGATCCTCGACCGTCAAGTCATGTGCTGAGTCAGAGATCTGGGTCTTCCGTTCATCCCCGAATTCCTCTACCAGTTCCTCCAGCTCTTCCCGAATGACCTGCTTCAGGCGATCCGGGTCACCGAGTATGTCGAGATAATCCGCAATCTCTGCAATTTTGTCCGCGTACTCCTGAAGGAGCTTTTCGTGCTCCAGCCCCGTCAATCGGTGCAACCGCAGATCCAGAATCGCCTGAGCTTGCGCTGGTGATAAATGATATTGGCCATCATGAACGCCAAAATGAGCAGGCAAGTCATCGGGTCGACAGGCGTCTGCACCGGCTCGCTCTAACATGGCCATCACGTCACCGGGCGACCATGGTCTGGCCATCAGGCCCTCACGCGCATCCGCCGCGGTGGGCGATGATTTGATTAATTCGATGACCTCATCAATGTTAGCCAGAGCGATGGCAAGACCCTCGAGCACATGCCCTCGTTCCCGCGCCTTACGCAGTAGATAGACGGTGCGTCGCGTCACAATCTCGCGGCGATGCCGAACGAAGGCCTCAATCATTTGCTTGAGGTTCAGCACCTTGGGTTCGCCATCGACCAGAGCAACCATATTGATGCCCACCACCGACTGCAGCTGGGTTTGGGCGTAGAGGTTGTTCAACACCACATCACCGACCTCACCACGCCGCAGTTCGATCACCACGCGCAAACCGTCTTTATCGGACTCGTCGCGTAATTCGGTGATCCCCTCCAGCTTTTTCTCTTTCACCAGCTCGGCAATGCGCTCAATCAAACGGGATTTGTTTAACTGATAAGGAATCTCATGAATGATGATGGTGTCCTTGCCCTTGCCCTCATCGGTGATGACCTCCGCTTTCGCGCGCACATAGATGCGACCGCGACCGGTGCGATAAGCCTGCACGATGCCTGCGCGACCGTTGATTTGGGCGCCGGTAGGGAAGTCGGGGCCGGGAATATATTGCATCAACTCATCGACGCTGATCTCGGGATCCTGCAGCGCCGCCAAACAACCCGCTACTACTTCACGGAGGTTGTGTGGCGGGATATTGGTAGCCATACCGACCGCGATACCCGACGAGCCATTTACCAACAGATTTGGCACTCGGGTGGGTAGCACTGCTGGTATCTGCTCAGTGCCGTCATAATTATCGACGAAGTCGACTGTTTCTTTGTCGAGATCAGCGAGGAGCGCGTGCGCGATTTTGGCCATGCGAATTTCGGTGTAGCGCATGGCGGCCGCCGAGTCACCATCTATTGAGCCAAAATTACCCTGGCCATCGACCAAGGTGTAGCGAAGAGAGAAATCTTGCGCCATCCGCACGATGGTGTCGTAAACAGCCGAATCGCCATGGGGATGGTACTTACCAATCACATCTCCCACCACACGCGCCGATTTCTTGTACGCCTTGTTCCAGTCGTTATTGAGCTCGTTCATGGCAAACAGGACCCGGCGATGCACGGGCTTGAGCCCATCGCGCACGTCGGGCAGTGCCCGGCCGACGATCACGCTCATCGCGTAATCCATGTAGGACTGTTTCAGCTCATCTTCGATGTTGACCGGGAGAATTTCCCGTGCCATTTCTTGCGGATTTTCTGCCATTGGAACTACTGGACCCGGCGCAGTTGATGGGCCTTGAAGGACCCGAGATAGAGGCCTGAGAGCTTACCAAATTCGCGCACACCAAGCGAGGTTTTAAGTGGTAAATCCGGCGCGGGAAGGGGTCAAGGCGCGATATACTGCAAGCGCCATATCAGGAGTTCTCATGCCCGAATTTGACACCGTGCTGCATCCCGATTGGGTCATCCCTATTGCCCCTCGAAGACAGGTGCTCACGGCCTTCAGCGTGGGGCTAAAAGCGGGCCAAATTGCCGCCATAGCGCCCTGTGAGCAGGCCCGTCTCTTCACTGCAAATGAGCACATTACTCTGACTGACTGCGCGCTGATGCCCGGCCTGATTAACCTGCACTGCCATGCGGCCATGAGTCTATTGCGGGGGTTCGCCGATGATTTGCCGCTGATGACCTGGCTACAGCGCTACGTCTGGCCAGCGGAGCAGCAGTTTGTCAGTCCAGAATTCGTCAGAGACGGCACCGAGCTGGCACTTGCCGATTTGTTGCTGGGCGGCACCACCACACTGGTCGATCAGTACTTCTTTCCCGAGGTCGCTGCGACAGCCCTAGATCGCGCCGGCATGCGGGCACTGCTAACGTTCCCGGTGATCGATTTGAAGACCGCCTGGGCGCGGGACGCCGAGGAATGCATTAATCGGGGTCTCGCGCTGCGCGATCAATATCGGGACCACGACCGAATCGAGGTGGGCTTCGGCCCACACTCCACCTATATGTTGAGCGAACACTCGCTGTCGAAGGTGGCC
>Ga0181594_10005942_pt1 | contig 10618 bp, 8 predicted proteins | sample 071ome_18_FD_145603 | JGI IMG/M metagenome (GOLD analysis project Ga0181594, IMG submission 145603) | Coastal salt marsh microbial communities from the Groves Creek Marsh, Skidaway Island, Georgia - 071413BT metaG (spades assembly) | ecosystem: Environmental > Aquatic > Marine > Intertidal zone...
ATTCGTCCAGCGGTCTCGGCCACCTCGGACTGGGTGAGGATGCCGTGGTCGGGTTCGCCGAGCAGGCTCGCCGACATCGCGAAACCCGACACGAAGAGGGTGTCGAATCCCGACCGGACCGCGACGAGCGCTGACAGCGGGTCCCACACCCCCGGCATGAGCACGGTCGCGCCGCCGGCGAGACGGTCGGCGAGGGGGCGTTCCGGTCGCATACGCCGACGGTAGTTGGCTGATGGGCCGGTGTGTACCTTGACCACATGCGAGTTCTCGTGGTCGGTTCCGGCGGGGTCGGTTCGGCGTTCGTGGCCATCGCCTCACGCCGGGAGGCCTACGAGCACATCACCGTCGCCGATATCGACCTGGAGCGCGCCGAGGCCGCAGTCGACACCGCGGAGGGCGGCGATGACGGTCGTCGGATCCGCGCGGCACAGGTCGATGCCTCTGATTCGACAGCGGTCGCGGCGCTTGCCACCGAGGCTCGAGCCGATGTCGTGTTGAACGCCTGCGACCCGTGGCTCAACCCGTCGATCTTCGAGGCGGCGTTCCACGCCGGATGCCACTACGTCGACATGGCGATGAACACCTCGGTCCCCCATCCGACCGAGCCGTACGCGAAGGTCGGTCGTCGTTTGGGTGATGCTCAGTTCGCCCAGTCCCCGGCCTGGAAGAACCGCGGCCTGATGGCGCTCGTCGGGATGGGTGTTGAGCCCGGTTTCTCCGATGTGGCCGCCCGCTACGCCGCCGACCATCTCTTCTCTCGCATCGATGAGATCGGGGTGCGCGACGGCGCCGACCTCGTGGTCGAGGGATACGACTTCGCCCCGACCTTCTCGATCTGGACGACCATCGAGGAATGCCTCAACCCCCCGGTCATCTACGAGCGTGATCGTGGATGGTTCACCACCGAGCCGTTCAGCGAGCCCGAGATGTTCACCTTCCCCGAGGGCATCGGGGCGATCCAATGCGTCAACGTCGAACACGAAGAGGTGATCCTCATCCCGCGGTGGATCGACGTGGAACGGGTCACCTTCAAGTACGGCCTCGGTCGCGACTTCATTCAGGTGTTGAAGACCCTCGACAAACTCGACCTGGTGTCGACCGAGCCAGTCGAGGTGCGCGGGGTCAAGGTGTCACCCCGCGATGTCGTGGCCGCTGCCCTGCCCGACCCGGCCACTCTCGGTGAGCACATGACCGGCCGCACCTGCGCTGGCACTTGGGTGCGGGGCCTCTCCCCTGACGGCGAGCCACGTGAGGTCTACGTGTACCACCTGGTCGATAACGCCTGGTCCATGCGCGAGTTCGGCCATCAAGCCGTTGTCTGGCAGACCGCGGTGATGCCAGCGGTGGCCATCGAGTTGATGGGCACCGGCGCGTGGCGTCGACCCGGTGTGGTCGGCCCCGAGGCCCTCCCGAGCGAGCCGTTCCTCGAGTTACTCGACCAGCACGGCTGCGAGTGGGAGTGGGCCGAGTATCGAGACCGGGCGCCGCTCGCGGCGTCCTAACCCGCCGCGGACTCCAAGGTCAGAGCCGACAGGCCGGGGTGCCACCCGGCAGACGATGCCGGTTGCGCGCGATGAACCGATAGGCCACGCCAGCGAGCGGCCGGACCGCCGCCAAAACCAGCGCCGGCACGATGAATGGACCACCGCGATGTCGAAGCGCGGCGATGACCGCCCGCTCGGCGGACAGCACCTCACCGTCCACACCAACCCACTGGAGAGCCTCAGCGCAGCGCTGTTCATCGAGGCCGAGCGCCTCGAGATCGAGTCGTTGCCACGGGGCCACGGTCGGGATACGAAGCCACCGATCCGCGAGACCGGCCGAGGTCGTGCAGAACCCGCAGTCACCGTCGAACACGAGCACCGGGCGCGCACTCATGAGAGCGTGCCAACGACCGGCTGGGCGAGTCGCATCCGCTGGTCGAACCCGGTCTCGTAGGGCATGAAGCCGTTCCGGTCGGGGTACAGCAACTGAACAACGTCGGGCAGTTCGCCGCGGTACCAGGCAACCGCTGTCGGGAAGCGGGTCGCGGCCTCTTCGGCGACGACCGGTACGAATCGACAGCGGAGTCCGTTGTCGAGCAGGCCGATGAGCTCGTCGCCGATGGTGATGTCGGTGCCCCCACGAAGCGCGTCGACCACCATGGAGAGGAGTCCATTCGCCGCGGCGGGCGTGAGACCGTAGAGCGCGATCTCAGGGAACCCGACGGCTGCCGGTAGCCCGATCGTGTACGCGTGGGCGGGAACCGGTGGGTCGAGGTCGGACCGGGGCGTGACCGCTTCGAGCGCCCAACCGTTGGTCTCGATCATCCACTCGATCTTCTCGGCGTGGGGGATGTGGAAGTCGGGCAGTTCTGCGCCGCTCATGTGACCATCCTCGCAGGCGCTCCGCCCGACGCCGACTCCTGCGCCGCCGGTACCTTCTCGGTGTGCCTCGATTCCTCGTCTCCCCACGATGGATCGCCTTCCATCTGCTCGTGGTGGTCGGGGTGGTCGCGATGGTCAACCTCGGGTTCTGGCAACTGAGACGACTCGATGAGCGCCGCGCCTTCAACGCCGTGGTCGAGGCCTCCTACGACAGCACCCCGGTTCCCTTCGATCAACTCGTCGACCGGGATTGGCGGGCCGACGCGGATGGTCTCGGCGCTGTTGACGACTCTGGAATCGCTTGGCGACCGGTGACGGTGTCGGGCACCTACGACGAGAGCGCGTCGCTGCGGGTGGTGAACCGGTCGCAGTACGGCCGCGCCGGCGACAACCTCGTCGCGCCGCTCCTCCTCGACGATGGTCGGGTCGTGCTCGTCAACCGCGGATTCGTTCCCCTTGGCGTCGAGGATCCGCCGCTGCCCGGCACCGAGGTGGAGGTACTCGGCCGGCTTCGCCCGAGCGAGGAGCGCAGCGCTGTCGGCGCTCGGGACCCATCGGATGGGCTGCTCACCGAGGTTCAGCGTCTCGACCTCGTTCGATTGTCGCGACAGTTCACCGATCTGGTGCCGGTGTACCTCGAGTTGGTCTCATCGTCGCCGGCGGAGGCGGACGGTCTCCCGCAACCCGTGGTGCGACCCGATCTCAGTGAGGGCTCCCACCTGTCATACGCAGTGCAGTGGTTCATTTTCGCGGGGGCTGTCGTGGTCGGTTGGGTGCTCGCCGTGCGGCTCTCCATCCGGCGTCGAGCCAACCAGCCCAGCTAGCTCGACATCCATCGACCCGAGACGACATCGACCTGGTCGAGGATCGCGTTCATCATCGAGCCGGTCGGCACCCCAGGCAGCGTCGATGCGTCGACGACGAACAGTCCCTCGACACCACCGACGGCGTGACCCTCATCGACGACGTCGCGCGAGCAGGAGCTAGCAGCGTGGGTGTAGACGGGATCGGCGGTCGCCACCTGGGACCGCACCCAGTCGCGAAGCGATGAGATGTCGCCCGACTTCGGGATCTCGTCGGCGAACGCGAGTCCCTCGGCGGCGAGCGCGTCGCTCAGCCGACCGATAGCGACGCTGACACCGGCGGTGAGTCGGGCGAGATCGTCGGTGTTCTCGTCGAGCAAGTTGAGGTCGATCTCCTCGATGGTCACCCGACCGCGCGAAGCCGGATCGAGCAGTGCCACCGCGACCCCGCACTGACCGTCAGGAAGCCGATTGAGGGCGAGCACCTCGATGCCGTCGAACCGCGCGACGGCACCACTCACCGGTCCGTCGAACTGGCCGGGGCCATCGAGGGGCAGCACCACGGAGGGATGATCCTGCACGCCACGTCCAACTGCCGGCCCACCGAGGCCCGCGGCGAGCAAGATCCGTGGAGACGCGAAGGCGCCCGCGGCGAGCACCACCCGATCAGCCTTAACCACCGTGTCGCCCTCGCCGCCGGCGATCTCAACGCCGATCACGCGACCCCCACCGACAACGAGACCATCGACGGTTGCGCCAAGGCGAAGATCAACCGCCTCGAGATCAACGTTGGACGCGGCGGCCCGCATCCCACTCCGCCGGCTTAGCCGTACCGCGCGAGCCCCAAGACCCGTTACGAGCGCCCGATCGACGGAGCCGAACTCGTTGGCTCCGACCTCCTCGGCGACAAGGGGGCCCGATAAACGCTCGACGACGAGTCCATTCACCAGGCTCCCGCCTCCAACCCCTCGCGCCACCGGATACGCGACCAACGGCCCACCGGCAACCCGGCGTGCTTTCACTCCGGGCCAGGTGAGTCCCGGGGTGGCGAGCGCGGCGTGCACATCCACCGGGACGGAAGCTGCGTCAACCCTCGAACCGGCCTCGATGAGCACGACATCGTCAACGCGGGAAAGCCGCGAGGCGAGCACGCAACCAGCCACCCCACCGCCGACCACCACGGTGCGGCGGCGACGTTCGATCACGCCATCATCCTGCCAGAGCGCTCATCCCATCGACCTCGGCCCAAGGCGGCCGAAACCGCGTGGACTATTCGTTCAACCAAGCCTGAGCGACCGGGTCGGTCGCCTAAGGTCGAGGCAGTGCCTCCCTCGCTCCGGTTGACGATCACGGCAGTCGCCCGAGACCCGAGGACGCAGGCCCTGCAAGCTGCCGGAGACCAGCTCGGCATCACCGTTCCCGATGAACTTGGCATCGCGGATGTGATCCACCTCCGAGCCTCCCTCGACGCTGAATCCCGGGCTCGTCTCACCGACCTGCTCGTCGATCCACTGCTCCAGAACGGCACCTGGGACGCCCCGAGTGATCACGGCATCGAGGTGACTCCTCTGCCGGGTGTCACCGATGCCGAGGCCGCCGCTGTCCTGGTCGCCGCGCGCACCCTCGGCATCGCCGTTGACGCCGCGGTCACCGGACGTCGCATCACCTTCTCCGCTGACACCACCCAGGAAGTCGCTCGTCGCTTTGTTGAGCGAGTGGTCGCCAATCCGGTCGTCGAAACTTGGACCTTCGGAACTGCCGATCCACCACTCAGCCCACCCGCCGACCTTCGCCATCCAGCCGAGCGGATCACGGTCACCACGCTGAGCGACAAAGAATTGGCAGCCCTCTCGGCTGAGCGCGGCCTCGCCCTCGATCCGGAGGAACTCGCGGTCATCCGCGACCACTTCACCGCCGAGGGCCGCGAACCGACCGACGTCGAACTCGAGACCCTCGCTCAGACGTGGAGTGAGCACTGCGCGCACAAGACCTTCCGCGCCGTCATCGACACCGAGGCTGGCGAACGCGAGCCCCTGCTTCGCCAACTGCGCGATTGCACCGAGGAGATCGACGCGCCGTTCGTCAGGTCTGCATTCGTCGGCAACGCCGGGGTCGTCGAGTACGTGACCGGTACCACCATCGCGTTGAAGGCGGAGACCCATAACCATCCGTCGGCGATTGAGCCGTTCGGTGGCGCCAACACCGGTGTTGGCGGCGTGATCCGCGATGTGCTCGGGATCGCTCATCGGCCGATCGCCGTCACCGACATTCTCTGCTTCGGGCCGCGCGACCTCGCGCTTGACGCCATCCCGGAGGGGGCGCTCCATCCGCTGCGTATCTCCGAGGGTGTCGTCGACGGGGTCGCCGATTACGGCAACAAGATCGGCTTGCCGACGGTCGCCGGGGCGGTGCTCTACGACCCCGCCTACACCACGAATCCCCTCGTGTTCGCCGGCTGCATCGGCACGGCCGAGGGATGGACTTCCCACGACGGCCCCCATCCCGGTGATCGCGTGATCGTGCTCGGTGGGCGAACGGGGCGCGACGGGATCCGTGGCGCGACGTTCTCTTCGGCGACGATGGACGCGACCACTGGTGAGGTAGCCGGAGCGAGCGTGCAGATCGGCGATCCGATCACCGAGAAGCTCCTGATCGATGCGCTCGTCGGCGCCGAGGAGTTGTTCACCGCGATCACCGACTGCGGTGCGGGCGGGCTGTCGAGCGCGGTCGGTGAGATGGCCGAGGGTGTCGGGGCCGATGTCGATCTCGACCGGGTCCCTCTCAAATACGCCGGCTTGGAGCCGTGGGAGATCTGGCTCTCGGAGGCGCAGGAGCGCATGGTGATCGCCGTTGCGCCCGAGCGCGTCGAGGCGATGCGGTCTCGTTGCGATCGCTTCGGTGTCGAGTTCTCCGATATCGGCGAGTTCACCGGCACCGGCCGGCTCGTCGTCCGCTGTGCTGGGGAGACCGTGGTGGACCTCGACGCCGAGTTTCTCCACGACGGACGCCCCCAACGGCGCCTTCCCGCCGATCTGCCGCGACCGGTTCGCACCGAGGCCGCTCGGCAGGTCGACGATCCAGCCGCCGTCCTGCTCGATCTACTCGCTCACCCGAATCTTCGGTCGCGGGCCGACATCATCCATCGTTACGACCACGAGATCCGTGGGACGACGGTCGTCCGACCGATCACCGGAGTGGAGCGCGACGCTCCGGCCGACGGGGTGGTGCTCGCCGAGCCTCGCGATCAGCACGGCGTCGCGATCGGTATCGGTGTGAACCCGTGGCATGGGCTCGCGGACCCGGAGCGGATGGGGTGGAGCGTGGTCGACGAGGCGATCCGCAACGTGGTGGCGGTCGGCGCCGATCCGGATCGGATCTCACTTCTCGACAATTTCTCTTTCGGTGATCCTCGGCGACGATCGACGATGGGTGACCTCGTCGCATCCGTCGACGGGTGCGTCGCCGCCTCTCGAGCGTTCGCCGCGCCGTTCGTCTCGGGGAAGGATTCGCTCAACAACGAGTACACGGCGAGCGACGGCAGTCGCCACGCCGTACCCCCAACCCTCGTGATCACGGCCGTCGCGCACGTCCCCGACGTCGCGCGATCCATCACCCCGCGACTTCGCGTCGCCGGCGACACCCTCGTGCTCCTCGGGATCACCCGGGCGGAATTCGCCGGCAGCCATCTCGACATGGTTCGGCCGCATGCCGGAGACCTGGGATGCGTTCCAGGCCCCGACGCGGCCGCGCCGCAGCGCTACCGGTCACTTCACGCGGCGATACTCGCCGGAGAAGTCGTCGCCTGTCACGACCTGAGCGAGGGTGGCCTCGCTCTCGCGGCAGCCGAGATGTGTATCGCCGGCCGACTCGGCGCCCGACTTGACAACGTCGGACACGACGATGTGACGGTCGGGCTCTTCTCGGAGTCGATGGGACGCCTGCTCGTTGAGGTCGCTCCGCAGCATGTCGACTCGTTCCTCGAACGGTTCGGTGACGACGCCACGGTCGTCGGCGCGGTCACCGACGACGGTCTGCTCAGACTCGCGGGCGAGTCCATCCCGGTCGAACAACTGGTGACCGCTCACACGGGGGATCCACGGTGAAGCGCCCGACCGCTCTCGTGATCACGGGCCCGGGAACCAACCGCGACCCCGATGTCGCCTTCGCTCTCGAGACAGCGGGGGCCGATCCCACGATCCGCCTCGCCTCGGAACTCGCCGCTGATCCGACACCTCTCGATGACGCCGCTCTCGTGGTGGTCGCTGGCGGGTTCAGTTACGGCGACGCGCTCGGCGCCGGTCGACTGCTCGCCCTCGACCTGAGCGTCGCCCTCGGCGACCCGTTACGCGCCGCTGTCGACCGCGGCGTTCCGATGATCGGCATCTGCAACGGATTCCAGGTTCTGACGCGAGCCGGACTACTCCCCGGCTCCCTCGGTCACAACTCGAGCGGCGGGTTCATCTGCGACTGGGTACGACTCGACCCGGTCGCCGGGTCGCGGTCGGTGTGGACCTCCGGGTCGGATGCCGAGATCCACTGCCCCATCGCTCACGGCGAGGGTCGATACGTGCATCCTGATCCTTCGGGCCTCCACGCGAACGGTCAGGTCGCCCTCCGCTACTCGTCGCCGAACCCGAATGGGTCCGTCGATGACATCGCGGGGGTGTGCGACGAGACCGGGCTCGTACTCGGCCTCATGCCCCACCCAGAGAACCATGTGCTCACCCGCCAGCACCCGGTGCTCGACGGCGAGGCGGCGCGTCCCCATCTCGGCCTCGCGATCTTCGAGGCCGGCGTTCGACACGCGGTGACGGCCTGATGCAGGTGCTCGCCGACACCCTGGTCGATCTGGATATGGATCTGCCCGACCGTCGAGACGGCAAGGTGCGAATCTCCTGGCGTCTTCCCGACGACGATCGCGGCGGCCGGCGACTGTTCGTCACCACCGACCGCCTCTCGGCCTTCGATCGGATTTTGGCGGCGGTGCCCGACAAGGGGGCTGTGCTCAATCGGCTCGCCGCGCATTGGTTCGCGCGAACCGCCGACATCGTCGACAACCACGTGCTGTCGATTCCCGACCCGAACGTGACGGTCGCCCGCGAGGCCACCCCGCTCCCGGTTGAGGTGGTGGTGCGCGGCCGCATCACCGGGGTGACCGACACGTCGATCTGGGGCATGTACACCGCGGGTGGTCGCGACCTCTACGGCCACCGGCTGCCCGACGGCCTCGTGAAGAACGACGCGCTGCCGAGCCCGATCGTCACGCCGACCACCAAGGCCGAGGCCGGTGGCCATGACCGCCCAGTGACCGTCGACGAGGTGGCCGACTCCGGTCTTGTGGATCGCGCGCTGTGGGGACAGGTCGTCGAGGTGGCGTTGGCGCTCTTCGAGCGGGGCCGCGAACTCGGTGAGACGGCCGGACTGGTGCTCGCCGACACCAAGTACGAGTTCGGAATCGATGCCGACGGACGACTTCTTCTCATCGACGAGGTTCACACCCCCGACTCGTCTCGTTGGTGGTCGGCGGATGGTCTCGCGGAGCGTCTCGAGCGAGGCGAGGAGCCCGAGAGCCTCGATAAAGAGTTCGTTCGGCGTCTCTACGCCGAACAGGGCTTCACCGGTCACGGGGAGCCCCCTGAGCTCGATCGCGAGGTGTGGCTTGCGGTCGCCGACCGCTACCGGAGGGTGTTCACGATGCTCACCGGGGATGATCTCGCGCCGGTCTCGGGTTCCATCGAAGGGCGCGTCAAGGAGAACTGCAGGGAGGTCGCGACATGGTGACGACGAGGGTGCATCTCGGTCGGGAGCAACGGGTGCACGAACCCGACATCGCCGGCCCCACCGACGATCGACCGAACGAGGAGTGCGGGGTGCTTGGCATCTCCACTCCCCACGGCGATGGGGTCGCCCAGATGGCCTTCTTCGGGCTCTTCGCTCTCCAGCACCGTGGACAAGAGGCGGCCGGCATCGCGGTCAGCGACGGGCGTCGCGCGAGGGTTCATAAAGATGAAGGCCTGGTGGCCAACGTGTTCACTGGCGACACCCTCGCTCCGCTCACCGGCTATCACGCGATCGGTCACACGCGGTACTCGACCACCGGTTCGAACGCGGCCCGCAATATTCAGCCGTTCCTGGTCGAGACGATGCACGGCCCGCTGGCGGTCGCTCACAACGGCAACTTGGTGAACGCCTCGAGCCTTCGCGACGAGTTGCTGGCCCGCGGTTTCGGTCTGACGGCGACGAGCGATACCGAGGTGTTCACCCTGATGCTCGCGGCATCGGGTGGCCGCACCTGGGAGGAGCGCCTCGAGCGCACCGCTCCGGCTTGGAAGGGCGCGTTCTCCCTCGTCCTCCTGACCGCCGACCAGGTGATCGCCGTTCGCGACCCGTGGGGCTTCCGACCGCTCTCGGTCGGGCGCCTCCCCCAGGGCGGTCACGCGATCGCGAGTGAGACCTGCGCCCTCGTCACCCTCGGGTGCTCCGACATCAGCGAGGTCGCCCCGGGTGAGATCGTCTCGCTTCGCGGGGCGGAGATCGAACGCCGCCAAGCTCTCGCTCCGGCCAAGCCGGCCCGATGCACCTTCGAGTTCGTCTACTTCTCGCGACCTGACTCGGTGTGGGACGGGCACAACGTCCATCACGTCCGACAGCGTCTCGGCGAGGAGCTCGCCGCTGAGTCGGGCGTCGAGGCCGATGTGGTGGTGCCGGTTCCTGATTCCTCCATCCCGGCGGCCGTTGGCTACTCGCGCACGAGCGGGATCCCCTTCAACGACGGGTTGATCAAGAATCGTTACATCGGCCGAACGTTTATCGAGCCGACCCAAGACATGCGCGAGCGCGGAGTCGCCCTCAAGTTCAACGCTCTGGCCGAGAACCTCGAGGGTCGTCGGGTCGTCATGATCGACGACTCACTGGTTCGGGGCACCACCGCGGGACCGCTGGTGCGGTTGCTCCGCGAGGCGGGGGCCACCGAGGTGCACCTGCGCATCACCTGCCCGCCGATCACCCACGCCTGCCATTTCGGTGTCGACATGGGCCACGACGGCGATCTCATGGCGAGCCGCAAAAGCGTTGAGGAGATGCGCGAGTTCATCGGTGCCGACAGCCTCGCGTTCCTCTCCCTCGACGGGATGATGCGCGCCGTCGGGTCGGCGGATGGGTCGGGGTACTGCAACGCCTGCTTCACCGGCAACTACCCGATCTCGGTCGGAGACGCTCAGGCGAAACTGTCCTTCGAGGGGGTTCTCGCCTGATGCGGGTCCTCGTCGTCGGCGCCGGGGGCCGCGAGCACGCGATCGCCCTCAACTGCCGTACCTCTGGCCATGAGGTGCTCATGGTCCCCGACGTGACCGGTATCGACGGACGTCTCTCCGAGGTTGACCTCGTGATTCCGGGCCCCGAGGCGGCGCTCGTCGCCGGTATCGCCAGCACCTGCGCGGCCGCCGGGGT
>Ga0181594_10005944_pt1 | contig 10616 bp, 5 predicted proteins | sample 071ome_18_FD_145603 | JGI IMG/M metagenome (GOLD analysis project Ga0181594, IMG submission 145603) | Coastal salt marsh microbial communities from the Groves Creek Marsh, Skidaway Island, Georgia - 071413BT metaG (spades assembly) | ecosystem: Environmental > Aquatic > Marine > Intertidal zone...
GATCGCGGTCGGCTGCAATCCGTTGACTGCCATTGCGTTCGCGGCCTGGGTGCTGAGCGAACCCATCGGTTGGGGCAGTGCGATCGGTTTTGCGCTGGTCATGTCGGCGGTGTTCTGCGCCAACCGGCGACCGGCCGGAAAGACTGTTTCATAAGCGGTTCGATTGTCCGCTCTTCACCTTTTCTTAATCTAGGGCGGGTATTCCGCACTCATTATTCAACGTGCTCGGGTAGTGAGCGTAATTCCCAACATCCTGTAACCCATGGAAGGAGCCATGTTATGGCGACCATAACCGCTGTGAAGAAAAAGCCTGCCGCCAAGAAAGCGGCACCGAAGAAAACCGTCGCGCGCAGGAAACCTGCCGCGAAGAAAACCGTCGCCCGCAAGACGGTTGCGAAGAAGAAACCTGTTGCGAAGAAGGCTGCGCCCAAGAAGACGGTAGCCACGAAGAAGCCGGCCGCGAAGAAAGCCGCGCCGAAGAAGCCCGTTGCGCGGAAGAAGCCCGCAGCCAAGAAGACGGTTGTCCGCAAAGCGGCGCCGAAGAAAACCGTTGCTCGGAAGAAGCCGGTCGCAAAGAAGACTGCGCCGAAGAAAACCGTAGCGCGTAAAAAGCCCGCCGCGAAAAAAGTGACTGCCCGCAAAACGGTAGCGCGGAAGAAGCCTGCTGCGAAGAAGACGGTTGCCCGCAAGACGGTTGCGAAGAAAAAGACGCCTGCGCGTCGTCCAGTGGCCAAGAAGACGGCAACCCGTAAAACGGTTGCGCGTAAACGGCCTGTAGCGAAGAAGACTGTCGCCCGTAAAACGGTCGCCCGGAAGAAGCCGGTTGCCCGCAAAGCGATCCCGGCCAATCCGGTTCACCGTCAGATCGAAATGCTGCGCAAGCAGCTGGTGCGCGAATTCGAAAAGCTTCACAAGGAGCTGAAAAAGACGTCGACGAAGAAACCGGCTGCCCGCAAGGCGCCGGCGAAAAAGACCGTCGCCCGCAAGGCTCCTGCGCGTCGCAAGACGGCTCGCCGGACAATGCGCCGCGCTGCGTAAATCCGACATACCGGCCAGGCGCCGGAACGAAAAACGGCGGCCTTCGGGTCGCCGTTTTTTATTGTCCGCGACATTCTTGCTCTTGGTCGGAGGCATCGGATACCCTCGCCGCAAATCGAAGCGGGCAATCAGGAGAGGGACGATCATGGATACCGGTGTCGAGGCGCTGACCAGATACAAGATGTTTATTGGCGGGGAATGGGTGGACTCTGCGTCGGGTGAAACGTTCGAATCTTTCAACCCGTATACCGCGCAGCCCTGGGCTCTGATGCCCAAAGGCAACGCCGACGATATCGACCGCGCCGTCGAAGCCGCCGACAAGGCCTTCAACGAGGGCGAATGGCCGGCGCTGACCGCGACCGCACGTGGCCACATGATCCGAAAATTTGCCGACCTGATTACGGAGAAGGCGGATGAGCTGGCCGAGATCGAGGTCCGCGACAACGGAAAGCTGATCGCGGAGATGAGCGCCCAGTGCAAGTATCTGACCCAGTGGTACTATTACTACGCGGGGCTGTGCGACAAGATCGAAGGATCCGTCATTCCGATCGATAAGCCCGGTCATTTCAATTACACCGTATGGGAACCGCTGGGCGTCTGCGCCTGTATCGTGCCGTGGAATTCGCCGTTGCTGCTGCTGGCGTGGAAACTGGCGCCGTTGCTGGCGGCGGGGAATACGGCGGTGATCAAGCCGTCGGAATACACCTCCGCCTCCACGCTGGAGTTCATGAAGATCGCGGAACAGGTCTTCCCGCCCGGCGTCGTCAACGTGGTCACCGGATTCGGGGCGGAGGCTGGCAGTCCGCTGGTCGATCACCCCAAGGTTGCCAAGGTTGCCTTCACCGGTTCCGACGCGACTGGCTCTGCGATCTATGCCCAGGCCGCGAAGCACATGAAGAAAGTGACAATGGAACTTGGCGGGAAATCCCCCAACATCGTCTTCGAGGACGCGCATATCGACAATGCGGTCAAAGGCGTGATCTCCGGCATCTTTGCGGCGACCGGCCAGACCTGCATCGCCGGCTCCCGTCTGCTCGTCCAGAAATCGATCCACGACGAATTCGTCGAAAAACTGGTCGAACTTGGCAAATCCGCCAAGATCGGCGACCCGTCGAGCTTCGAGACCCAGGTCGGCCCTGTCACCAATATTCCGCAATACGAAAAGATCCTCAATTACTTCGACGTCGCCACCGGCGAGGGGGCGAAGGCGGTTCTGGGCGGCGGCACCCCGTCGGGACCCGAAATTGGCGAGGGCTGGTTCGTCGAACCGACGATCTTCACCGGCGTCAGTAACGACATGCGGATCGCCCAGGAAGAGGTCTTCGGACCCGTGCTGTCGGTTATTCCGTTCGAGGACGACGACGACGCGGTGAAGATCGGCAACGACGTGATCTACGGCCTGGCGGCCGGAGTCTGGACCCAGAATATCGGCCGCGCCATCACGATGGCCGAGAAGCTGCGCGCCGGCACCGTGTGGGTGAATACCTATCGGGCCGTCAGTTATCTGTCGCCGTTCGGCGGGTACAAGAAATCCGGCATCGGTCGCGAAAGCGGGCAGGAAATGATCAAGGAATACCTGCAGCACAAATCCGTCTGGATCGAAACGTCCAACGCGGAAGCGCCGAATCCGTTTGTTTTGAGGTAGAGCAGTTTGGCCCGGAAATATCCCCATACGATTTTAGGGACATTTGCCGGGCATCCCTCGCATAATTCACGCGATGTTAAACCGCGTCGCTTACTCTGCTGCCCAAATCGGATGATACCGATGAACGGTGCGCTTCGAACCTGTATTGGATGAGGAACGAAGACGTGGCAGAGATAGACAGAATAGTGCCGCCGACGGTGTCGGCGATCGACAGGCGCGCTTCGCAGGCGGACAGTATTGCTTCGCTGGCGCAGGCAGCGGGCGGAGACCCTCCGCGCAACGTGGAACTCGGCGGTGTCCGGGTGCAGACGGACCGGGTCGCGGTCGCATCGGGTGCGCGCTTCACGCAACAAATAGCCGAATTGCGCCAGGCAGCTGCGAATGCATCCGAAGGCGCGTCGCTTCTGGATGCCGCGGACGCCGGTTTGTCGAAGATCGAAAGCAATCTGAACCGCATGCACGAACTGGCCCAGACCGCGGGTCTGACCCCGGTCACGCGCGATGACGGTTCGACCTATACGCCGATGGAACTGTCCGCGGAGGAGCGGTCCGTTCTGCAGAGCGAATTTGCCAAACTGCGGGACGAAATCGACAGCACGGCGTCAGGCACCAGCTTCAACGGCACGAAACTGCTGACGGGGGATCCGGACTCCGCCGGAGATCCGCTGGAGGTGTCGATCCAGTCGGGCGGCATTCCGGCTCAAACCATCACATTCTCGATCGCCGAATCGGACGCCGAAGCACTTTCTTCGGACCTGCTGACTGCCAGTCTGATGTCCGAGGCCGGCGGCGATGCGGCGGAGGTCGCCGTCGAAGAGGCGTTGGGCGCCGTGGCCGATCGCCAGGCCGCCATTCGCGGCGCGCGGGCGCAGCTGAATTCAGTCGAAACAGCGGCCGGCGAAGTGAGCCAGGTCGTCGAGGGCGTGCGCGAGTTGCGCGTGTGGCCCGAGAAGGTCGTGAACCTGTCCCAGGTCGTTGCTTCGCAGGTCGGCGAAGAGGGGGGCGTGCATCTGGCGGAAGGCGCCCGGAAGCTGCTTCAGGACGTGCTGCTGCGCGTCTCCAGCGCGACGGCGAATGGCGGACCCGCGGCGGGCGGTGATGCGATCGAGGAATTCGGCGGCAAGACGTCCGGCGCGCCGGCGGCAGCCCCGGCGCCGTCCACCGGCAGCACGGAGACCAATTCGGCTAGCAATACCGGTTAGCCGGTTTGCGGGTTCCTAACCGGATAAAGCGTCGTCGATATCCAGTTCCGGTTCCCAGACCGGGGCGGTGAGACGGCGCTTTCCGTCCGGCGTTTTCAGGATGCCGTCTTCGTCCATGTTGACGCGGTCCCATAATTTGCACGTAACGGGCACGTGTTTCTGATCCAGTGCTTCGCAGTAATTGGTGTATTCGCAGACGATGTTCTCGTCGCCGCGTCCCAGCCGCACTTTCAGGAACCAGTCGGGGTCGGCGAGCGCCTGGCGCGCGAAGCCCACGATATCTCCGCGGTCTTCCGATAAAATTTCTTCCGCCTGCTGAAATCCGTGCACGCCGCCAGTCACGACGACCGGGGTAACGTGACCGGCGGCGCGAATTGCGTTTCGAATCTGCGCGGCGGCTTCGAAATTCCGACCGAACGGGCCTTTTTCGTCCGAGTAATACTGCGGCATACATTCGTATCCGCTGGGACCCGTATAGGGATAGGCGGCGGCCCCGACCGACGGTTGCTGCGCATCTTCGAACCGTCCGCCGCGTGACAGCGACAGAAAATTCATTCCGGCGCCGGCGAACACCACGCCGATTCTCGCAGCGTCTTCGACCGTGTTGCCGCCCTCGACGATGTCGTCTGCCAGGTAGCGGCAGCCGACTGTGTAATCTTCGCCGACGGCCTCGCGCACGGCGCTGAATACCTCCAGCGGCAGGCGCAGCCGGTTCTCCAGCGGCCCTCCGTATCCGTCGTCGCGGGTGTTGAGGCGCGACAGCAGCGACGACATCGTATAGGCGTGCGCGTAATGCAGTTCGACGCCGTCGAACCCGGCTTCCTTCGCCCGGACGGCCGCATTGGCGAACAACTCCGGCAGGACCTGCGGCAGTTCTGCGATCTGCGTCAGATGCGTGTCGGTTACCCGCTCGCGGTATCCCATGCGCAGGCTTTCCAGTTCCCGCTCGTCCAGGATCGCATCCAGATCGTCATCATCCAGCGAAGCCAGGTGGTCGCGGATCCGGTCTTCGTCCCAGTCCCCGGCGTCGAGGGCTTTCCGGTGGGCGTCGGTAATCTTCAGATACTCGCGTAGAAACCGTTCCGGGTCCGGGCGACGGCGTATCGACAGGAAATCGATCAGCTGGATAAAAAGGCGCGTATGGCCGGCGCTCGCCTCACGCACCGTTTCCACGAGGCTGCGCAGCCCGTCGATGAAGCGGTCGTCGCCGATCCGCAGCAGCGGTCCGGACGGGATGTCGCGGATGCCGGTAGCCTCGACGACGATCGCGCCGGGACGTCCGCGCGCGAAGCGACCGTACCATTCCAGCACTTCCGGCGTAACGAGCCCGTCGCCCGTCGCGCGCCATGGCACCATGGCCGGGATCCATGTCCGCTGTTCGAGCGCGACAGGTCCCAGGTCGACCGGGCCGAACAGCCTTGATGACGCAGCAGTTTCCCGATCGGGCCATTCGCCCGGCTGAGGTTCCCATTTGATCCGTTCAGGCGGTCGCCACATGACATCCGTCTCCCATTGCGCGAATTAAATTATTTTAAGCTTAAAATAATTTAATTCAAGGTGCGGCAAGCAGAGTTCTACGTGTACGCTAATCTTTACCTGGTCGGTGTTGTTTCGACGTTGCCTGCGGGGGCGGCCGGCATCGAGGCCGTGGGTGCCCGCGGCCGGCCGCGGGGCGAAACCGTGATGTCGATCTTCGAGCCGCCCAGGGTCTTCTTCGTGATCTGGATCGTGGCGATGCGATTGTCGCGGCTGTAGGTCAGTACGCTGGTTTCGGAGCGCACCGTCGTGATTTCCTGCCATCGGTATTTCGGCATTTCCCGCAGGAAGAAATCGTACGATGCCGAAGGGCTCTGCCCGGAATCCATCGACAGACGACCGATCCAGTCGTCGCGGGCACCCAGTACGAGAGAGCGTTCGACATCCATCTTGGCGCCGACAGGCACCGCGATATCGGGGAACTGCGCGAACCCCACAGCGGTTCTGCCGGTCGATGAACTGGCGCCGCCGGCGGTCGATGTCGAACTGCTGCTCGGGGTGCAGGCCGCTGCGGCGAGCCCGATGGCCGTGACGATAAGGCTGTGGCGTATCTGCAATCTGGATAAATCTAAGTAAATCATGGGCCGAATATATCACGCTAATCCGCGGATGAACGGATATGATTCGAACAGACGGCGAAATAATTGTCGATATATGGGGGGGCGGACCATACGGACTCACGATATGTCGAAATGTTTCAGCGGAATCGTGCATTTAGGTCGCACCCTGGAAAAATCGATCGGAAAACCGCAGAATTCTGCGGTTCTGAGAAAAAAACATTTTTTTAAAAAAAACATCACAAAAAGGTTTGACAGGCCGGGGGCTCTGCTCATATAACCTGCCTCCGCGCCACGGGACGTCCGGGGCGCTTTTGTTTCCAAGGATACGTTCCGGGTCCGAAGCAATTCGGAAGCGGGACCGTTCGCGGAAACGGCTCTTTGACATTGTGAATAATGGAAGGGATGCGCAGGCGGCGGCGCTAGGTTTATACCGAGCACCGTCTCTAACAGTGCGCATCCGGCTAACTATTAAGTCATGCGTAATTTGCTTGAGATGGATCTCGTTATTTCCTGATCCACGGTCGCTTCGGCGATTTTGGATTGTGGTAATATCAAACTTGAGAGTTTGATCCTGGCTCAGAACGAACGCTGGCGGCAGGCCTAACACATGCAAGTCGAACGAAGGCCCGGAGCTTGCTCCGGTGTCCTTAGTGGCAGACGGGAGAGTAACGCGTGGGAATTTGCCCGATAGTACGGAATAACCATTGGAAACGATGGCTAATACCGTATACGCCCTCCGGGGGAAAGATTTATCGCTATCGGATAAGCCCGCGTCGGATTAGCTAGTTGGTGGGGTAAAAGCTCACCAAGGCGACGATCCGTAGCTGGTCTGAGAGGACGATCAGCCTCACTGGGACTGAGACACGGCCCAGACTCCTACGGGAGGCAGCAGTGGGGAATATTGGACAATGGGGGCAACCCTGATCCAGCCATGCCGCGTGAGTGAAGAAGGCCTTAGGGTTGTAAAGCTCTTTCAGCAGGGAAGATGATGACGGTACCTGCAGAAGAAGCCCCGGCCAACTCCGTGCCAGCAGCCGCGGTAATACGGAGGGGGCAAGCGTTGTTCGGAATTACTGGGCGTAAAGCGCGCGTAGGCGGTTAGCATAGTCAGGCGTGAAATCCCGGGGCTCAACCCCGGAACTGCGCTTGATACTGGCTAACTAGAGGTCTGGAGAGGGTAGTGGAATTCCCAGTGTAGAGGTGAAATTCGTAGATATTGGGAAGAACACCAGCGGCGAAGGCGGCTACCTGGACAGATACTGACGCTGAGGTGCGAAAGCGTGGGGAGCAAACAGGATTAGATACCCTGGTAGTCCACGCCGTAAACGATGAGTGCTAGATGTCGGGGGACATAGTCCTTCGGTGTCGCAGCTAACGCATTAAGCACTCCGCCTGGGGAGTACGGTCGCAAGATTAAAACTCAAAGGAATTGACGGGGGCCCGCACAAGCGGTGGAGCATGTGGTTTAATTCGACGCAACGCGAAGAACCTTACCAGCCCTTGACATACCAATCGCGATTTCCAGAGATGGATTTCTTCAGTTCGGCTGGATTGGATACAGGTGCTGCATGGCTGTCGTCAGCTCGTGTCGTGAGATGTTGGGTTAAGTCCCGCAACGAGCGCAACCCTCATCCTTAGTTGCCATCAGTTCGGCTGGGCACTCTAAGGAAACTGCCGGTGACAAGCCGGAGGAAGGTGGGGATGACGTCAAGTCCTCATGGCCCTTACGGGCTGGGCTACACACGTGCTACAATGGCAATGACAGTGGGACGCGAAGGGGCGACCCTGAGCTAATCTCCAAAAATTGTCTCAGTTCGGATTGTTCTCTGCAACTCGAGAGCATGAAGGCGGAATCGCTAGTAATCGTGGATCAGCATGCCACGGTGAATACGTTCCCGGGCCTTGTACACACCGCCCGTCACACCATGGGAGTTGGCTTTACCCGAAGACTGTGTGCTAACTTTTGAGGCAGCAGGCCACGGTAAGGTCAGCGACTGGGGTGAAGTCGTAACAAGGTAGCCGTAGGGGAACCTGCGGCTGGATCACCTCCTTTCTAAGGATGTCGGCGTTGGAAGAAATTCTAATACTGACGAACCTTATCAATGCCCGGCGTCGCCGCCGGCGTATCCCTTCCAGGTTCGGGTACCGAAAGCACGGAGTTCATTCTCCTGCGAACGGTCGGGCCAACGCTTTCGTCTGATGGCTCCGGCTAACCTGACGGAAGATGCTTCTGGTCATCAGTTATGGGCCTGTAGCTCAGTTGGTTAGAGCGCGCGCTTGATAAGCGTGAGGTCGGAAGTTCAAGTCTTCCCAGGCCCACCATTTTCTGTTCCGGCCGACGCGCAGGCGTCGCGGCGTATACAGAAGGGGGCGTAGCTCAGTTGGGAGAGCGCCGGCTTTGCAAGCCGGAGGTCGTCGGTTCGATCCCGTCCGCCTCCACCAGTTTTTCTGGTGGTCGGGACGTGGGCGCCGGTCGCCGAAGCGCCTTACCAGCCATCCGAACCATGGGAAAAGTAATATCCGGTTTCAAAAACGCCTTTCGGGCGTAATTGTCGCCGGGTTTGCGTCGGAAAGCCGTCAGGCGGACCGTCGCGTGCTCTTTGTTATTGTGAATATGATGTTGTCCGAACTACACAGTTCGGCCTGCTACCCTGCGTGATCTTCGGATCGCGTTCATGCAGGCTTGAAGTGTAGTTCATATACCGTGAATTACTGAAAGCGGAAACATCGTGTGCCGGGCTTGTCCCTGTACATGACAGTTTCGTAATCAAGCGTTGAAGGGCATTTGGTGAATGCCTTGGCACTGAGAGGCGATGAAGGACGTAGCACGTTGCGATAAGCCGCGGGGAGATGCGAGCAATCTTTGATCCGTGGATTTCCGAATGGGGAAACCCGGCCCGTAAGGGTCATCGTTATCTGAATACATAGGATAACGAAGCAAACCCGGCGAACTGAAACATCTAAGTAGCCGGAGGAAAGGACATCAACCGAGACTCCGTTAGTAGTGGCGAGCGAACGCGGACCAGGCCAGTGGTCATCGGATTAGAACCGGAACTGTCTGGAAAGGCAGGCCAGAGTGGGTGATAGCCCCGTACGGGTAGAAAGTCTGATGGTCCTCGAGTAAGGCGGGACACGTGAAATCCTGTTTGAACGTGGGGGGACCACCCTCCAAGCCTAAGTACTCCTCAGTGACCGATAGTGAACCAGTACCGTGAGGGAAAGGTGAAAAGCACCCCGATAAGGGGAGTGAAACAGATCCTGAAACCGGATGCCTACAAGCAGTGGGAGCCTCTTTACGGGGTGACCGCGTACCTTTTGTATAATGGGCCAGCGACTTAATCTATGCAGCGAGCTTAAACCGTTAGGTGTAGGCGCAGCGAAAGCGAGTCTGAACAGGGCGTTCAGTTGCATGTATTAGACCCGAAACCGAGTGATCTAGCCATGGGCAGGTTGAAGGTGCGGTAACACGCACTGGAGGACCGAACCCACCTATGTTGAAAAATGGGGGGATGACCTGTGGCTAGGGGTGAAAGGCCAATCAAACTCGGATATAGCTGGTTCTCCGCGAAATCTATTTAGGTAGAGCGTTGTGTATTACCGCCGGGGGTAGAGCACTGGATGGGCTAGGGGGACGCGAGTCTTACCAAACCTAACCAAACTCCGAATACCGGTGAGTAGAGCACAGCAGACAGACCATGGGTGCTAAGGTCCATGGTCGAAAGGGAAACAGCCCAGACCTCCAGCTAAGGTCCCCAAGTTATGACTAAGTGGGAAAGGATGTGGGAAGGCCAAGACAACCAGGAGGTTGGCTTAGAAGCAGCCATCCTTTAAAGAAAGCGTAACAGCTCACTGGTCTAAATATTAAGCCGTCCTGCGCCGAAGATGTACCGGGGCTAAAGTCATACACCGAAGCTGAGGACTCCAGTTTACTGGAGTGGTAGCGGAGCGTTCCGTAAGCCTGCGAAGGTGCACCGCGAGGTGTGCTGGAGGTATCGGAAGTGAGAATGCTGGCATGAGTAGCGACAAAGAGTGTGAGAAACACTCTCGCCGAAAGTCCAAGGGTTCCTGCGCAAGGCTAATCCGCGCAGGGTGAGCCGGCCCCTAAGCCGAGGCCGAAAGGCGTAGGCGATGGGAACCAGGTTAATATTCCTGGGCCTGCTGGATGTGACGAAGGCCGAAAGTTGTCTTTCCTTATTGGATTGGAGAGGCAGCCTGGGACTTCCAGGAAATAGCACCAGCTTTAGACCGTACCCTAAACCGACACAGGTGGACAGGTAGAGTATACCAAGGCGCTTGAGAGAACGGTGTTGAAGGAACTAGGCAAAATACCCCCGTAACTTCGGGAGAAGGGGGACCTCTCTTTGGGCAACCAGAGGGGGGTGGCACAGACCAGGGGGTGGCGACTGTTTACTAAAAACATAGGTCTCTGCGAAGTCGCAAGACGACGTATAGGGACTGACGCCTGCCCGGTGCCGGAAGGTTAAGGAGAGGGGTGCAAGCTCTGAACCGAAGCCCCGGTAAACGGCGGCCGTAACTATAACGGTCCTAAGGTAGCGAAATTCCTTGTCGGGTAAGTTCCGACCTGCACGAATGGCGTAACGACTTCCCCGCTGTCTCCAACATCGACTCAGCGAA
>Ga0181594_10005946_pt1 | contig 10613 bp, 6 predicted proteins | sample 071ome_18_FD_145603 | JGI IMG/M metagenome (GOLD analysis project Ga0181594, IMG submission 145603) | Coastal salt marsh microbial communities from the Groves Creek Marsh, Skidaway Island, Georgia - 071413BT metaG (spades assembly) | ecosystem: Environmental > Aquatic > Marine > Intertidal zone...
CTGAGTCTGACTCAGAACAGTTTCCTCACCTCGGCAAAACGAATGGGCTTCAGCACGAAAGGCCTGATCAGCTGGGATGCCGTGAGCCAGTTCACAGACGACATTCTGAAACGCTTCAATGTCCGCGCCACCGGCAAAGACGCGCTGGCCAAAAGCTTGTCGGGCGGAAACCTGCAGAAATTTATTGTCGGACGGGAGATCCTGCAAAAACCGAATTTGATCGTTGTGTCGCAACCGACCTGGGGGGTCGACGCGGGAGCCGCTGCGGCCATTCACGACGAAATTCAGGCGTTGGTCAGCGCCGGGGCCGGTGCCCTGGTCATCTCACAGGACTTAGACGAGATTTTCGCCTTGTCGGATCGCATCGCCGTGATTTCCCGGGGCACGCTTTCAGAACCACAGCCGGCGCACAGCGTCACCACCGAGGCCGTGGGCCTTCTGATGGGCGCCAGCGCCTTATCTGCACAACAGGTCTCACATGCTTAGGCTCGAAGCCCGAGCCACCTCCTCCGCCAGTGCCGCCTGGCTCTCGCCGGTGCTCGCCCTGACGCTGACGGGCATTACCGGGGCCGTTATCTTCCTCGCCATGGGCAAAGCACCGGGCGTGGCGCTTTATCTTTATTTCATTGAGCCGCTAACCTCATGGTCGGGCCTCTCCGAGGTGATGGTAAAGGCCGGCCCATTAATTCTGATTGGCACAGGACTGTCGCTGGGCTTTCGGGCGGGCGTTTGGAACATCGGAGCGGAGGGGCAATTTATTGCAGGCGCTCTTCTGGGCAGTGCACCGGCCATTTATTTTTATCAAAGCACCAATCCGATGATCCTCCCGCTGATGGTCATGCTCGGTGTTTTGGGCGGCATGGCCTGGGCGGCGATTCCGGCGCTTCTGAAGACCCGATTTAACGCAAACGAAATCCTTGTCTCGCTCATGCTGGTCTATGTCGCCGAGCTGTTGCTGATTCATCTGGTGCAGGGCGCCTGGCGAAACCCACAGGGCTGGGGCTTTCCGGGCACGCGAATGTTTCCCGATGCGGCCCTGCTGCCGATGATCGTTGCCGGCTATCGGGTGCATCTGGGCACCGTGATTGCGCTCACGGTGCCTTTCATCGCCTGGTTCGTGCTTCAAAAAACAAGCTTTGGTTTTCATGTCCGCGTGTTTGGCTCGGCGCCGTTGGCCGCCCGCCATGCCGGCATCGGCCAGCAACGAATGATCTGGAGCACCCTCTTAATCGGCGGAGGATTGGCCGGCCTCGCGGGCGTAATGGAAGCCGCCTCTACTATCGGTCAGCTCATGCCCAAGATCTCACCCGGCTATGGATTCACCGCGATCATCGTCGCGTTTCTCGGTCGACTGCATCCCATTGGCGTATTGCTGGCCGGCATCACGATCGCTGTCACATACATCGGGGGCGAAGGAGCGCAAATCTCGGCGGGGCTGCCCAAAGCGGTGACCGGATTGTTCCAGGGCATCATCTTGTTTTACCTGTTAGCCTTTGATCTTCTGACGCGATACCGCATCACGCGGGTGCATTCGCAGGCGAGCGCATCATGACCGAACTCATCATCGCGTCCATCATGACCATGATGACGGCCGCGACCCCGCTGATTTTTGCCGCGACCGGTGAACTCGTATGTGAAAAGTCAGGGGTTTTAAACCTGGGTGTGGAAGGCATGATGCTGATCGGCGCGGTCTTTGGGTTTGCGGCAGTAGCGCTCACCGGCGAGCCGCTCGTTGGTGTCATCGCGGGAGTGACCGCCGGGGCACTTGCATCATTGATCTTTGGGTTTCTGACCCTTACGCTGCTGTCCAATCAGGTGGCCACGGGATTGGCACTGACCATTTTTGGTACGGGGCTATCGGCGCTTTTTGGGCTTGAGTATGTCGGCCGCACCATTGAGCAGATTGAGCGGATTCACATCCCCTGGCTGACCGACCTGCCGATCATTGGACGGATCCTTTTTGGTCATGACCCGCTGGTGTACTTCGCTATTGCTATTCTCTTAGTAACGTCATGGTTTCTGGGCCGATCGCGCTGGGGGATGGTCCTGCGGGCGGTGGGTGATTCGGATCAGTCTGCCCACGCCATTGGTTATCGGGTAATCCTTATCCGCTACGCGGCCGTAGCGTTTGGTGGCGCCATGGCAGGTCTCGGCGGCGCCTACTTATCATTGGCTTACACGCCACTTTGGGCGGAAAACATGACGGCCGGCCGGGGCTGGATTGCGCTCGCGCTGGTGGTTTTTGCCAGCTGGCGACCGGGTCGGGTGCTTTTTGGAGCCGTTCTTTTCGGGGGGATCACGATCCTGCAGCTTAATGCTCAGGCGGCCGGGCTCGGTATTCCCGCCTCGTATATGTCGATGCTCCCTTACATTGCGACCATAGTTGTATTAGTCTTGATATCGCGTGACTCCACCCGGATTCGACTGAACGCCCCGGCCTGTCTTGGGCGTCCCTTCCGGGCGGAGCGCTAATAAAAAATTAAATTAAGCACACCAAGCAGAGGATTCTTACTGTGAGAAATCTACTAAGACTAACCGCGTTGGCAATCGCCAGCGCCTTGATGCTCGCCTCAGGCGCCGCGTCTGCGGACAAGCTGAAAGTCGGCTTTATCTACATCGGGCCGCCGGGCGATTTCGGCTGGACCTACGCTCATGATCAGGGCCGTCTGCAGATTGAAAAAGAGCTTGGCGATCGTGTCGAAACGACCTATGTGGAAAACGTCCCGGAAGGTCCCGATGCCGAACGCGCCATCGCGAAACTGGCCGAGACGGGTCACCAGTTGATCTTCACCACCTCCTTTGGCTACATGGAGCCCACGCTCAAGGTCGCCAAGCGGTTCCCGAATGTAAAGTTCGAGCACGCCACCGGCTACCAGCGCGCCGACAACGTCGCGACGTATAACGCCAAATTCTATGAAGGCCGATATGTGCAGGGCGTAATCGCGGGCAAAATGTCGAAAACCAATACGGTCGGTTACATCGCCTCCTTCCCGATTCCGGAAGTGATCATGGGCATCAACTCGTTCCTGCTTGGCGCCCACTCGGTGAACCCAAACATCAAAGTGAAAATTGTTTGGGCGTACACCTGGTTTGATCCGCCGAAAGAAGCCGATGCGGCAAAAGTACTGATGGATCAAGGCGCCGATATCATTACCCAGCACACCGACAGCACGGCTGCACTTCAGGCCGCCGCCGAACGAGGCGTGATGGCGTTTGGCCAGGCTTCAGACATGATTCAGTTTGCCCCGAAAACGCAGCTGACCTCCATCATCGATGCCTGGGGTCCTTACTACGTTGAACGAACCCAAGCGGTTCTGGATGGCACTTGGACGTCCGGCGATACCTGGCACGGTATGTCCGACGGCCTGGTCGTGATGGCGCCTTACACCAACATGCCCGCCGACGTGGCGGCGCTTGCCGCAAAAACCGCCGAAGACATTCGCACCGGCAAGCTGCATCCGTTTACCGGGCCGATCTACAACCAGGCCGGTGAATTGGTGCTAGAAGCCGGCAAAACGGCAGACGACGGCATGCTGGCTGGCATGATGTACTACATCAAAGGCATCGACGATAAAGTGCCGAACTAGCGCACCTTTTGCTGGAAACCAAAACCGCCCTCTACCGGGGCGGTTTTTTGCACCCAGTCCTTTATCTGCCCTCCTTACGCAGCTGCTATCTTTGAGAATAGGGCATCATGGAGACTTCCAGTTATCCTCACCAAACCATGTCTATGTAAAAGTAGGGTATTTTTTAATTCTCACAGGTGAGGTCTGATTGCTTCCCTCATTCGTCTTTACCCGCCGCATACCTACCAAGAGGCTTTTTTTGAAACTTCGGTCTCGCGACTGCCTTCTCGCCGCCTTTATGGCCCTGCTCGCTTCCGTGGCCCTAGCGCAGAACTCAGCGACTCGTACCGAGCAGTATGAAAAATCTTTCGCTGATATGTATGCCGATGTCGGAAACCTGGACAAAACCTTCGCCTTTGCTGAGGCCGCGATTGCAGTAGGCGACATTGAGGGCGCTGTCGCAGCCCTCGAGCGAATGCTTATTATTGAGCCTGATCTTCCCCAGATTCGCCTGCAACTTGGGACTCTCTACTTTCAACTGGGCTCATTCGCAATGGCCTCGACCTATCTCGACGCCGTCCTCCAGGCCCAGGACGTTCCTGATGAGGCAAAAGCGCTCGCAACGTCGATATTGAAACAAATCGATCAGATGGTGTCTCCACATCGATTCTCTGGAAGCGTCTCTTCTGGCGTGCGTTACCAGTCAAACGCGAATGGTGGCCCGTTGACGCCCGACATTAGACTTTTCGGCGGCAGCGCACTTCTCGATGAGGAGTACCTTGGACAACCCGATTGGGACCTATCACTGACCGGTCAGTTCAGTTACGTTTACGACTTTGATACCGAGCCCGCCTTTACCATTGAAAGCAATCTGCTGGCCTTACAAACAAAACAGAACACGTTTTCTCAGATAGACACCTCAACTTTCGAAATTCAACTCGGCCCTCGAGTAGTACTCAATCCCAAGCCGGGCACCGCAGCAGACCTGCGACCCTACCTACTCGTAAACTCGATGGCGATGGGAGGAAAAGACAGTTTTGACGCTATGGGTGGTGGGCTGGACTTTGACTGGAGAGCGTCACGATCCATGACTTGGCGACTGGGAGCGCGCCTGGCTGACCGCGACTATAAGCAGGCAACAGAAAAAGGCCTTGATGGAGACAGATTGCGTGCTTTTGGAGGCGCAAGCCTTGCTCTCACAGATACCACTTTGGGCTCTTTGACTTTAAGCTCATTGAGAGAGAATGCGCAGGACAAGGCCTTTGCTTACTCAGAGCTTGGCGTTCAGGCAGATGTGCAACGTATTTTTGGCAATTTCCTAAACCCACAGTTTCCCGGGTCGACACTCCTATCCATCGGCTTCTTTAGCAAAGCATACGATGAGGCAAGTCCAACAATCGATCCGAATGTGGTTCGCGAGGATCAAACGCTACGACTGAATGGCGCGGTCACATTGCCGCTTAACACCAATTTCAGCTTTCTGATTACCGCGGGGTATACTGATGTGAATTCGAATCTGCCCAATTTTACCAATGAGAACTGGTTTTCCAGTCTCAGCGTACTGGTGCAATTTTAGCTGCGCGGTTTGAAATGGACCTTAAGTTAAACACGCGAAAGGTAGTGCGAGCACTGCTTGTCCTGGCAGTGATTCATACCTTTTCGGGCTGGGTATCCGCGAATACAGATGTTGAGGTGGGCAAAACGGCAGCGTCGGTCGTGGACGCTCAGGGCAAACCTCCTCAATCACCCGCTCGCATCCTCGAAACGGGGATTGACGTTTACTTCAACGAGCAAGTCTCCACAAATGAATCGGGTAGGGTGCAATTGCTTTTCAGAGACGGCACCTCGCTATCTGTTGGCGCTAATTCTGACTTAACTATTGATGAGTATGTCTATGACCCCGCTTCCGATACCGGAGAAATGGTCCTTAGCGTAGGCAAGGGCATTTTTCGGCTCGTGGGGGGAAAGATTTCAAAGAATAACGAGATCATCTTCAAATCTGCATCGGCGACAGTTGGTATCCGCGGTGGTATTGCTTATGTAAAACAAAACGCGGCCGGGCTAGAGGCCGGTCTTCTGTTTGGCACCCAGATGCGCGTCACCTCCTCGACCTCGGGCCTTACCACGCGCACGTCTCGCCCTGGTCGAGCTATCTCGGTTTCGTTTGATCAACCAAATGCTGCCCCTGAAAGCGCGCCAATCGATCCTGTTTCTCTCTCGAACGATATCGGATCGCTTGAGCGGGCGCCAGATGAGACCGAAGAACTAATCACTGATGGTCAAGCTGACGATGGTGTCTCCCCGTCACCGGAGGCATCGGACGACGATACTGCCGTGGCCGAAAGCGACGAGGTGCCAGCAAGTGCGGCGTCAGGGGAAGCAGAAGACGATACTGCCGTGGCCGAAAGCGACGAGGTGCCAGCAAGTGCGGCGTCAGGGGATTCCGCGCCGTCTCAAGAAGACGACGCTTCCGATATCGTTTCTTCGGCGACCTCGGCAGCCGAAGAAATCGACACAGATCCTGCCCAATCCGAGGAAGGGACTGCAATAGTGGTGCCTGAAAACACAGCTGAATCGGGAAGTTCTGTCGACGCACCAGAGGATAGTGTTGCGCCTGGGCTTTCGTCGAATATCGATGCAGCGGATCCGATAGACGAAGGTCCTTCACCAGATCAAGGTATCGAACCCATCGTCGCTACGGAACAAGCTTCGGACGACGCGATCCCCCCGGGCTCGAGCACGCCCCCCGCTATTTCCGATCCTTCGGGGACTGGACTGCAGGAGACTGTTTTAAGCAATGATCCCACAGCATCGACAGACAATCTTACGCCAACCGCACAGTCGATTACGAACCCCGTCTCGGCTCCTGAGCCGCTTCAAACGACTGGGTCCATACCTACCGAACAATCCGGAGATCTTGCCCAGCCAATTCAACCAGCGTCACCGCCAATCATCTCGTCAGAGCCAAATCTGGTGTTTCAGCCCGAGGCCTTGTCGCCCACCATCAACAACCCGGCACCCGATATTGCATCCAACGACCCCATCCTCAGCCCAGTCACTCCTGTGGGGGTGGGTAGCCCATCGCCGGTGAACCTAAGAACAAACATTTCTGATCGGACAGTTGCTCTGGCAACTAACATCAAAACCTTCACGCCACCTATCACGGGGCCTATCGGAGGCACGCCGGCTCCTCCGACTGTATTTGCGCCCAAGGTGACTGAACTGGCGGCAGCGGTCGATGAAACGACGAAAACCCTTGGCGTCCGAGACGAAACGGGGGAGGCGATAACCGCTCCCTTGTCCGAAGAAATATCAACTGAATCGTTCTCCTACATCGAAGTTGCGCCACCCCCAGCCGTGGATGGGGAGCCCGTGACGACTGCGGTTGATGAGCCCGTGACGACTGCGGTTGATGAGCCCGTCACTATCACCCCGTCCTCAATTGAGGACGAGCCCGTAACCTACTGCGATCCCTACGTTTCTGATTGCTCAGATGCGGACTCGCCGTCCATTTCTGGATATACCTATGACTCAATTTCAGAGAGTGACTCATACACATCGCCGGATTCTGAGTCATACACGTCAGTGTGCGTAGATAGCTCCTGCGACACCTATACCGGTGATACCTATTCAGAAGCAGCGGGTACGAAGGACTCATACCCCACTTACGAGGAGTACGACTCAACCCCACGTTACGAGACCACTTCTTTCTGTGATGAGAGAGGATGCTGGGAAACCGTCACCGATACCAGCACATGGGAATCAACGACCACATTCTATCCAGCGAGTGCAGCCGGCCGCACGGATCGAAGGGCAAGCCGTCCGCTGAGCGAAGTTGCGACGACTATTTTTGCGGGCGAAGAGCAATGGAAATTCTCCTCGCGAATCACTCAGACTGGCTCACGCCTCGCGATGGCAAAAAACCCAGGGCCCATATGTTCTGAATGCCGGTTTCTGAACTGGGGGAGAACTGCCATACAGAGGGTTTCTCCTTCGTCAGAGTCGTCCCAAATTACCTACTGGATTTCGGGCATCCGCTCCGCTCAGAAGAACCTGGCTGCCGCAGCCGGTCAAACTGCCCGTTACTCGGGCAACATGGTTGGCGCTGTCAATTCCGTAAGTCAGATACGTGAAGCGCGCGGACATTTCCAGGCCGACGTGGCTTTTTCCATGAAGAAGTACGAGCTCACACAGTTTAATGCGTCTTTCGATGGAAGAACCTTCGCAACCCGATCTATGCCCACTGATCATGGCTCTGCTTTCTCAATAGAGTCCGCCTCAAAAGCGCATCATTTGAACGCCCAAGGCTATTTTTTCGGTTCGAGCGCCGCAGGTTCTCCGCCACCGGAACTAGGGGGCAACTTTTCAATCACCGGTCCGGGTTACGGCGCCGCGGGCGTTTTCGCAGGAACAAAAGACTGACCATCTCTTATTTCTGTTGGCGTCGTTCAACGCCGGTCCAGTCGTCACCCGGCGGATTCTTGCTGAAATCGATAATGCGCGCCCGCATCATGGAAAGATAGCCACCCAACTTGTTCATCCCAATGCTCTGAAGAGCATCAATTTTCTCCAGCGCCGTGCTCCATTGGCGGTCACGGTAGGCTCTGAGCATATCTTTCTGCAACGCGATTGACGACTCAAACTCCGGTCCCGCCTTAACGACTTCGTCTCCCAATAAGGTAAACACTCGGACTGGTTCATTTTTGCCTACGACCTGAACCAGATCCAATTCAAACCACGCGAATTCCGAGACCGAATTCGCCGTGGATTCGCTAACCAGAATATCCACCTTATAAGCCTTTGACTGGCCTTCGAGACGAGAGGCTAAATTCACCGAATCGCCAAGCACGGAGTAATCAAATCGCTGCTCCGAGCCCAGATTGCCCGCCACTGACCACCCCGTATTTATCCCGATACCTATTCTGATCTCCGGAATGCTTCCAAGCGACTCCGATTGCTGCTGTCTTTCCAAACTGGCATTCAGTTGCTCTAATTCTTCCAACATTCTTAATGCGGCGCGACCGGCACAACGCGCATGACCTTCAACATCCAGAGGCGCATTCCAGAACGCCATAATGCAGTCGCCCATGTATTTATCGATCGTCCCCTGCTCTTCGAGAATTACTCGCGTTAGAGGCGTGAGAAATTGATTAAGAAACTCCGTCAATTGCTCTGGACTTAACTGTTCAGAAATGGTTGTAAAGCCTCTGATATCGCAGAACAAAACGGTAATCTCGCGGCTCTCACCTCCCAGCTTGAGCCTGGCCGGATCTTGAGCAAGCTGATCGACCAGCACAGGTGAAAGGTACCGTCCAAATGCGTGTCGAACCTGCTTTTTCTCCGCTTCATTTGCCAAGTGAAGTCGTAAAGACTGCATCAGATAAAGAAGCAAAATCACAATCGAGAAGTAGAACGGCGTAATCAAGAAATTAAAATTTTTAAATAGAATCCACGACGCACTCACCGCAGCAAAAACGGCGATTAGCGCAATTCCGGCACAGACTTTTGCACCCCACCTTGGCAAAAGCCAGATGAGCAAAAGACCCAGAATAATTAGAGAAAGAACCTCGGCCCCTCGAGCCCAATCTGGTTCCGATAGAAACTCGCCGCTTAGTAGGGTGCTCAGTATCTGCGCTCTGATTTGGAAAGCCGGAATCATCCCTTGCACTGGCACGGCCTGAGGTCGGGAGAGACCAGCCGCGCTGGATCCAATGATGACTATGGTGTTGGCAAATGTTGAACGATCAAATTCTCCGGCGATCACTTCCCACGCACTCGTGGCTTTTGGCGCCTCTGCCGAATAACGGATCCGAAACCGACCGTTGGCGTCTGTAGGCACTGATAAAGCGCCCAGTTTGATTCCGATGACCCCTCCTCCGGAGCCAAAAGATGCCTCCCCGCTCGCATTTGTGGACTTAATCACATAAGTGCTCGCGCCTTGGGCCACCCGAAGCGCCTCGGCGTCGATGGTCGGCAAGATCTGATCCGAAACGTTCACAAGCAAAGGTGTACGTCTCACAACGCCATCGTGATCTGGTATCAGACTCAAGGCGCCATAACCGGGAGCGCTCCTCGAGAGCACAGGAAGTGAGGAAATAGCTCCCTCAAAATAGGGGAGGAATTCATCTGGTGGATCTCCTGCAGCAACCAGACCTGATTTAACGTGCAGGAGATCTGATGTGGGCTCATCACCCAAAGCAAAACCAAGCACGGCCGGAGATCCCGCGAGCGCTTCGGCCAAAGTCTGATCGCTACTTTTTTGCGCTAATAATTCGTCACGCGCAGACTGGAATTCCTCCGACGCCGGCAGCATTCTCGCCACAGCTTCTGGCGACAGACGATCGGTCTCCGAAAAAAGTAGGTCCAGAACTACCGCGACGGATCCGGCGGTAGAGAGATTCTGAACTAGACGCGCTATCTCGATTCGGGACCACGGCCACTGTCCAAGCCGATCGAGACTTTCCTCATCAATATCGACAAGGCGAATGGGAAGTGATTCACTCTCGCGAGGGCTGAGCGTCTGATAGTAATCAAACACAAGCATACGAAGATCGGTCATTACTCCGGGTTCCGCGAGGCGAAGAAACGAAAACCCAAACAGAAAGAGAATAGGCAGACCGCTGCGTCGCAGAGCCCTGCCCTTCATTTTTGCGAGCTTTCCAAAAGTCGACATAACTTTTTACTAGGGGGAAAAGCGACGATGTTTAGCGCCCTCACGCATCAGGCACAAAGCAACCGATTGGCGGTCCGCTAACCCAGCAACCCTGCGAGGATTGCAGCGGCCTTCGTTGGGCCATGCTGAGAGCGCATATGCGCAGAGGTTTTTACCAGGCGCGAGTGCATCTCTTCGCCTGTTAACATCTTCTGGATCGTATCTGCGAGCTCTTCATCGGTCCAGCGGTTGCGATGCAGATGGTAGCCGTGACCGGTCTCTGCGACGCGGGTCGCGTTGTCATGCCCATCCCAGACGTAAGGCATGATAAGCGCGGGCTTGCCGAAGTAAAGACATTCGTTGAACGAGTTATTACCGCCGTGATGGATCACGGC
>Ga0181594_10005949_pt1 | contig 10609 bp, 7 predicted proteins | sample 071ome_18_FD_145603 | JGI IMG/M metagenome (GOLD analysis project Ga0181594, IMG submission 145603) | Coastal salt marsh microbial communities from the Groves Creek Marsh, Skidaway Island, Georgia - 071413BT metaG (spades assembly) | ecosystem: Environmental > Aquatic > Marine > Intertidal zone...
GCCCGCGCATTGAAGCCAATAATGATTGCCGAGCTGGTCATCGCCAAACTGATGTCTGTCTCCGAGATGCCACCCACCCCGCCGGATACGATGTTGACCTTGACCTCGTCATTGCCGAGATCTGCCAGCGCACCCTGAAGCGCCTCGAAGGAGCCGCGAACATCGGCTTTGATAATCAGGTTCAGCGTCTCCACAGAACCCGCCGTCATGGTCTCAAACATGTTGTCGAGCTTGGCGGCCTGCTGTCTGGCGAGTTTAGAGGAGCGCATTTTCTCCTGACGGAAATCGGCGACTTCACGCGCCTTCTTCTCGCTCTCAACGGCGACCACGGGATCACCCGCGTCGGGGGTGCCATCCAGCCCCAGCACCTCAACCGGTATGCTGGGCCCCGCCTCTTTGATCTGCTGTCCGTTCTCGTCCAGCATGGCGCGAACACGCCCATACTGCAGACCCGCCAGCACGATGTCGCCTTGCTTGAGCGTGCCTTGCTGGATCAATAGCGAGGCAACCGCACCGCGACCCTTGTCCAGCCGGGATTCAATCACGATACCTGATGCGGGCACATCGGATGGTGCCGTCAGCTCCAGCAACTCCGACTGGAGGAGTAGGGATTCCAATAATTCATCCACACCCTGCCCGGTATGCGCCGAAACCGGGATGAATTGCGTATCACCCCCCCAGTCCTCGGGTATGACGTCCTTGGCAGCCAGTTCGTTTTTCACTCGCTCGGGATCGGCCCCTTCTTTATCGATCTTATTGACCGCAACAACGATTGGCACCTCAGCGGCGCGCGCATGCTGAATCGCTTCCTCTGTTTGCGGCATCACACCGTCGTCAGCCGCAACGACCAGAATGACAATGTCGGTAGATTTCGCTCCGCGAGCGCGCATCGCGGTAAAGGCCGCGTGTCCCGGCGTATCTAGGAAAGTGATCATGCCTTTATCAGTTTTCACGTGATATGCACCAATGTGTTGCGTGATACCACCTGCCTCACCACTGGCTACGCGTGACTCCCGAATGTAATCCAGCAACGACGTTTTGCCGTGATCAACATGGCCCATCACGGTCACTACCGGTGCCCTGGGCTCCGGCGTACCTCCTTGATTGGCCAGCGTTTCCTCGAGTCGCTCCTCGACCTCCTCAGCACTCTTCAACACCACGCGATGACCAAGCTCCTCAACGACCAAGGTCGCCGTGTCCTGATCCAACATTTGATTGATATTCGCCATTACCCCTAGGTTCATTAACTCCTTAATGACCTCTCCTGCTTTGATAGCCATTTGCTGCGCCAGATCGCCCACGGTGATGTTCTCGGGGACGTTGACGTCATAAATGATCTTTTCTGTTGGCTGCTCGAAGGCATGCTGGTTGGGCTCGTCCTGCAGCTTTTTCCGCCGCCCGCCGCGACGCCTGGCGACACCGGCCTCGGCAGCTTCGAGGTCATTAATGGAGAGATTATGGCCACGCTGCTTACCGCGGGCGCCCGGCACAGCCCCGCGCTCCAGTCGTCCCCTCCCGGGGCGACGCCGCAATTCGTCTCTGGCGGGAGCGGCACTGTCCTTAGTGGGCGCCGCGTGCAACCGCTTGGGCTTTCGCTCCTGATCTTTATTCGTCGTCTGTCCTGCAACCTCTTGGGCCTGCCGCGCTTCTTCCTCTGCTCGCGCCTTTGCGGCGGCCTCGAGCTCGAGTTGTCGTGCCTGCTCCTCGGCCTTGCGTCGGGCCGCAGCGCGCTGGCGAAGCAGTTCGGGATCATCACTGTCTGGCTGGCCGGCATCAGCTGGCGCGGCCTCTGCAGATGGCTCAGGTACAGTCGCTTCAGCAGCAGGTGTGACGCCTACCTCCGCCTCCGGGGTGGCCTCCAGCTCGGGTTCAGCAACAGGCTCAGCGACATCCTCGCGCTTGACGTAGGTGCGCTTCTTGCGCACTTCGACATTCACAGTTCGTTTGCCCGCACCGCCGGCGCGAAGCGTGCTGACCGACTTGCGCTTCAGCGTGATCTTTTTCGGCGCGCCTGAACGCTCGCCATGACTCTGTTTGAGGTGAGTCAACAAGGTCTGCTTGTCTTCTTCCGAGACTCCCTCGTCAGCTGCTGTGTGTGGCAGTCCAGCGTCCTTCATTTGGGAGAGCAGCCGATCGACTGATGCTCCTACTGTCTCTGCTAGCTGCTCTACCGTCACTTGTGCCATGTGTCTCTCCTTAACCGCTCAGTTTCCAGAAGTCTCTACTCGCCCAGTGTCGTCAGGCGGTGGCTTCCTCCTCAGCGAACCAAGGGGCGCGTGCGGTCATAATGAGCTCCGCAGCACGCTCGTCTGTCATATCGTCAATGTCCAGCAGGTCATCCACACCCTGCTCGGCGAGGTCTTCCATCGTCACTATGCCGCGGCTGGCCAGAACGTAAGCGAGGTGCTTGTCCATGCCCTCCATGGTCAAGAGATCCTCTGCAGGCTCATTGGCATCGAGTTCCTCTTCAGATGCGATCGCCAGAGTGAGCAGCGCATCTTTGGCGCGCGCCCGAAGCTCCTCAGAAATCTCCTCGTCAAACCCCTCGATAGCAAGCATCTCCTCCAGCGGGACATAAGCAATTTCTTCGAGAGTGGAAAATCCTTCCTCAACGAGCACCATGGCGATGTCCTCGTCTATATCCAGTGTGGTCATAAAGCGCTCAATCACCTCTCCCGCTTCAGCCTCTTGCTTTTCGATCGCCTCATCGACGCTCATCACGTTGATGATCCACCCGGTCAAGTCCGAGGCCAATCGAACATTCTGCCCGCCCCGCCCGATTGCCTGAGCCAGGTTATCCTCTGCAACAGCCACCTCCATGGTGGTGTTGTCTTCGTCGACAACAATCGACTCGACCTCAGCAGGCGACATCGCGTTAATAACAAGCTGTGCCGCGTTGTCATCCCACAGGATGATATCGACCCGCTCGTTATCCAGTTCATTCGAGACAGCCTGCACGCGCGAACCACGCATGCCAACGCAAGCGCCCACTGGATCAATCCGTTGGTCGCCTGTTTTGACCGCAATTTTGGCCCGAGAGCCCGGATCTCGAGCCGCCGCCCTGATCTGGATCACGCCCTCTGATATCTCAGGGACTTCGATCTTGAAGAGCTCCACGAGCATTTCCTGACAAGCACGGGACAGAATCAATTGTGGCCCACGCGATTCCGTATTGATCTCGGTGAGAATGGCTCGCACGCGGTCATTGATACGGAAGGTTTCTCTGCCAACCAGCTCATCTCGCGGCAGGAGCCCTTCAGCATTGTTACCCAAATCGACGATGATATTGTCTCGGGTGACCTTCTTGACCGTGCCTGCCAATAACTCACCCTCGCGGCCACGATATTCATCAACAATTTGTGCCCTCTCGGCGTCGCGCACTCGCTGGACGATGACCTGCTTTGCGGTCTGCGCCGCAATGCGACCAAAATCGACGTTCTCTACCGTCTCTTCGTGGTAGTCACCGGGCTGCAACGCGGTATTCACCTCAGCCGCTTCCTCGGTGGTGAACTGGGTACCCAGCAGTGCCAACTCACTGTCGGGTACAACGAGCCAACGCCTTGTCGTCACGTAGTCACCAGACTCTCGGTCAATGACCACCAGAATGTCTGCTTCCTCGTCGTAACGTTTTTTCGTCGCTGTCGCCAACGCCAACTCGATCGCCTCGAAGATAATGTCTTCCGATACGCCTTTTTCCGCGGATACTGCCTCGGCAACCATCAAGATTTCTTTATTCATCGTCTCGCTCTCACGCTTCTGGGCAAGTTGCCACACCAACCGCCCTCAAGTTGTTCACCTTTCAATTCTCTCCCTGATTGATCTCCAATCTGGGGAACGCCCTCGCCCGATCGATAGATCGCAGGGGCAAACTAAAGGGCTCGTCGTCGACAACAATGACAATCGACTCACCGTCAGCCGAACCCAAGGTTCCCTTGAACCGGCGTCTGCCCTCTATCGGCAACCTCAACCGCACATCCAACAACTCGCCCACATAGGGGACGTAGTGGTCTGCATGAAACAACAGCCTGTCTACACCCGGCGAGGACACCTCAAGGGTGTATTCACCATTGATGGGGTCCTCTACGTCGAGCACCCCGCTAACCTGGTGGCTCACTCGCGCGCAATCATCCACCGTCACGCCCGCGTCAGCCTCTATATAAAGACGCACTGTCGGCCGCCTTCCCGGAGAAATCAGCTCGATTCCCCACAGTGAGAAGCCCATATCCTCCACTGTCGGCCGCAATAGTTGCGTCAGCAGCGCTTCCTTGCCCGACATGTCCCTTCCTCCGGCCACCTTATTGCGGCCACAAAAAAGCCCCAAAAGGGGCTTCCGAGGCGATGACCAGCGAGCAACAGGCTGCCATCGAATTGGTAGCGGGGGCCGGATTTGAACCGACGACCTTCGGGTTATGAGCCCGACGAGCTACCAGGCTGCTCCACCCCGCATCAATACTCCCAGTGATCGCCCCCTTTTTAGCAGAAGCCCTTTTCAGGGTGTCTGCAGGCGTCACAGTGGTGCAAGCACCACAAACAGAGGCGGCGGAGTATAGGAACGGAGGCCACTGCCGTCAACCCGCAAAAGCCGGCGACTCGTGCGGTGGTCTCGCTACGGGATATTGCAGCAATCGGTAAACTGACGCCCCGGGTGGAAAAGTTGACGTCACCGCATGATATCTGCGCATCAACGGCGTAACCTTCAACAATGGGACTGTCGGAGGACGTCGATGATCAAACTAGGGGGTGTTGCTGCAGCTGCAGGGATCCTATCTCGCCTCAAAGTCACCACAGCTGACGAGGTCGCGACGGACCTCAGGCACCGCGACGAGGGGCTGGCGCAACAGGTTCTGGACGAGATGCTGCCGTTTGAGCGCTTGACGCAAGCAGACAGCCGCAGCCTGCAAACGCTGGTGCGCGAAGCTGAGGCTCAGATGCTGATGCTCGCGCTTGCAGGCGCCGCTAAGGATACCCGCGACGCTTTTCTCGGTTGCCTGTCGTCCAGAGCCCGCGTGCACTTTATGGAGGAAATGTCTCTGATGGGGCCCGCTCGGAGGAGTGACGTCGAGGAGGCGCGGAAATCCCTCACTCGGCTGGCGAGAGAGCTGGCCGATCAAGATCGATTTACGCTGCCAGTAGACGGATATATTCGGTAGCGTCAGCTTATGCTCATAAGCGGGATGTCGACGATGCAACGCCTGCGGATCGCAAAGAAAAAAAACCCATCAAAAATCATAAAGCCCCGGTTATCGGGGCTATATCAATCTCTCTCAATAATTGGTGCGGAAGGCGGGACTTGAACCCGCACAGCCAAAGGCCACTACCCCCTCAAGATAGCGTGTCTACCAATTCCACCACTTCCGCTGAGTTGCTTACTCCCCGCTTGCGGGGGGTGCGTCGTCAAGGGGAATATCACCCTCCGACTCAAAATCCACCACCGGCACATCGCCTTCAGGCGCAACTTCTGCAGGCGCTGATACCGGGACTTCAAAACCCAAATCGTCATCATCAGCCGTTCGATTATCGGCAATGACCGCCAAGCCAAAGCTGCTGGCGAAAAATATGGCCGACAACCACGCCGTCATCCGCGTGAGCGCGTTACCACTACCTGCACTGCCAAATAAGGTTTGAGACGCACCGGCGCCAAACGATGCACCGATATCTGACCCTTTACCACGCTGCAGCAAGATCAGCGCAATCAGCGCCAAGGCAACGAGCAAGTGCACAATAAGCGTGATTTGTTCCATTAAGTATCCTATCCGCGCCCCAATCAGACGCTCAGCACAGGGCGCGAGATGATACCGGTCGCGCAGTCACCTCGCAACCGAACTAGACGGCCCCTCTGATCGCCCCTGCAATACCTTCTGCGAGGCGATGATTCTCCGCTGCATCAGTCCCTTCAATCATCACTCTGATGAGTGGCTCCGTACCCGAGGGTCTCAAGACCAAGCGCCCCCTGGATCCGAGAATATCCTCTACGCGCTGGCGTTCAATCTTGGCGGCTTCACAGTCCTCAAGCACAAAACCCTCGGGTACCGTCACATTAACGAGCGTTTGCGGGAGCTTGCGCATGGCGCTCTTGAGAGCCAGTAAGCTGTCGCCGGATCTCAGCATCGCCGCCAAAACCTGCAGCGCGGCAATGATGCCATCCCCAGTGGTTGTCAGGTCACCGCAGATTATGTGCCCCGACGCTTCGCCACCCAATAGCCAGCCCCGCTCCGACATGCACTCCAGCACATAACGATCCCCAACTTGCGCGCGTTGTAGCGCAATGCCTTTGTCCGCGAGGGCCTGCTCCATACCCAGGTTAGACATCAGGGTCCCAACGACTCCCTCTGGTGGCTCTCCATTTTGCAAACGGTCGTTGGCGATGATGTAGAGCAGCTCATCACCGTCCACAACGCTGCCGTCAGCCGCCACCAGCTGCACCCGATCTCCATCTCCGTCGAAGGCAATGCCTGCGTCCGCCGCTTCTCCCAAAACCTTTGCTTGCAGGGCGGCAGGAGAAGTTGAGCCCACCTTATGGTTGATGTTGTACCCATCCGGCGTTGCACCAATCAGCACGACATCGGCACCAAGTTCAGTAAACACCTGCGGCGCGACCTGATAGGTGGCGCCGTGGGCACAATCAAGCACCAGCTTCAAACCGTTCAGGCTGAGCTTGTCAGGGAAGGTATTCTTGCAAAACTCCACATATCGCCCGGGCGCATCAACCATTCTGGACGCCTTACCCAGATCAGCCGAGGGCACCGTTTCCATAGGCTCAGACAGCATTCTCTCTATTTCCAACTCGAGTTCGTCTGATAACTTCGAGCCTGCGCCATCAAAGAACTTGACCCCGTTGTCGGGGTAGGCGTTGTGCGAGGCACTGATCACAATACCTGCCGAAGCCTTTTGACTGCGGGTCAACATGGCTACCGCAGGCGTGGGCATGGGCCCCAGCAGAGTCACCCTGGCACCCGCAGCAACCAGCCCGGACTCGAGCGCCGACTCAAACATATAGCCAGAGACACGAGTATCTTTGCCGATCAACACGTGGGTTTGCCGATCCGGGGTGGCGAAAACGTTGCCCGTCGCCCAACCGAGCTTGAGCATGAAATCGGCAGTCACCGGATATTGACCTACCTGACCCCGGATGCCGTCTGTGCCGAAAAACTGTCTTTTCATGATGGTTTAACCTGACTCACCGCGCGCCACATTGCCAGCGCGTCTGACGTAGCGGCAACGTCATGTACCCGCACTATACTCGCACCGCGCTCAACCGCCATCATCGCCAGTCCCACGCTGGCAAAAACACGCGCCTCAGGGGGTCTATCCAGCACACTGCTGATCATAGATTTGCGAGACAACCCAACCAATACGGGAACCCGTTTGGCGGCCAATTCGCTGAGTCGGGCTAACAGTTCGAAATTCTGCTGGGCCGTTTTTCCGAATCCGAACCCGGGATCGATAATGATGCGATCTAGCGGCACACCCGCCGCTTGCAATCTGTCCAACTGCGCGTCAAAGAAAACATCGAGATCGGTAATCACATTATCGTATGAAGGATCATGTTGCATGGTATCCGGCTCACCCTGCATGTGCATCAGACACATGGCCAAGCCGGAGCCAGCCGCTGACTCAAGCGCGCCAGGTCGTCGGAAGCCACGGACATCGTTTAGCAGCCCTGCTCCCAATTTGCCTGATGCGGTCATGATGCTTGGTGTGCTGGTGTCGACCGAAACAATCACGTCGATGCGACTGACAATAGCCTCCACTGCCGTCAGCACACGGTCTGACTCCTCTGATTCTGCTACCGGTGCGGCGCCGGGCCGGGTCGACTCACCCCCAACATCCAGAATCTCCGCACCCGAGCTGCACATCTCCTCGGCACGCCGCAACACGGCATCGATTTGAACGCGACCATCCTGATACAGCTGGCCGCCATCGGAAAAGGAATCGGGCGTCACGTTCAGGATACCCATAATCCGCGGCGTGCTGAGATCCAGCGATCGCGCACCACAGGTGATAGCGTAAGACATGGGAGTTAAGCGCCGGCGGCGGACAGCCGCCGCGCTGGCTCAGTGCTCGGTTGCTGCACCGCCGATTGGGCTACCGGTGGCCTCTGAGGCCCCTTCATCCGGGGGCGTACCGCGGTCGTCACCAGACCAATCACTTGGAGGACGGGGAGTCCTACCTTCCATAATGTCATCAATCTGCTCGGCATCGATGGTCTCGTACTGCATGAGCGCATCTGCCATGACATCGAGTTTGTCCCGGTTATCTTCCAGCAGCTTGAAGGCCTTGGCGTAGCACTCATCAATAATGCTCCGCACTTCCTTGTCGATGGCCAACGCTGTCTCATCCGACATCGCCTTGGCCGGCTGGGCCGCAGTGCGGCCCAAAAAGACTTCTTCGCCACCTTCGTCGTACATCAGGGGCCCCAAGCTCTCCGACAACCCCCATTTCGTCACCATATTGCGGGCAACCTCTGTCGCGCGCTGGATATCGTTGGAGGCGCCCGTGGTAATGCCTTCCTTACCCAAGGTCATTTCCTCGGCCACACGCCCGCCAAACAAACTGGTAATTTGCGAGACGATGTGCCGTCGACTGTGGCTGTACCGATCCTCTTCAGGCAGAAACATCGTCACGCCCAAGGCACGACCACGCGGGATGATAGAAACCTTGTAAACCGGGTCGTGCTCCGGCATCAGCCGGCCCACAATGGCATGCCCTGCCTCGTGGTAAGCCGTATTTCGCTTTTCAGCGTCCGACATCACCATCGAGCGCCGTTCTGCGCCCATCATTATCTTGTCTTTAGCCAACTCGAACTGGTTCATTCCGACCAACCGAAGGCCTCCACGCGCTGCGAACAACGCCGCCTCATTAACGAGGTTAGCCAAATCGGCGCCCGAGAATCCCGGTGTGCCACGAGCGATCTTTGAGGGATCGACGTCCTCCGACAGCGGCACCTTTCGCATATGCACCTTCAGGATCTGCTCACGGCCGCGAATATCTGGCAGGCCGACCACAACCTGACGGTCAAAGCGTCCCGGTCGCAGCAACGCAGGGTCTAAAACGTCAGGGCGGTTAGTCGCCGCAATCACAATCACGCCGTCGTTCAGCTCGAATCCGTCCATCTCTACCAAAAGCTGGTTCAGGGTCTGCTCGCGCTCGTCATGGCCACCTCCCAGTCCGGCACCGCGGTGACGGCCCACGGCGTCGATCTCGTCTATGAAGATGATGCAGGGTGATTGTTTCTTGGCTTGCTCGAACATGTCGCGAACACGGGACGCGCCCACGCCCACGAACATTTCCACAAAGTCCGAGCCCGAGATCGAGAAAAAAGGCACCTTTGCCTCGCCGGCGATGGCCTTCGCTAACAAGGTCTTGCCCGTGCCGGGCTGCCCCACCATCAAGACGCCGCGGGGGATGCGACCTCCCAGCTTCTGAAACCGGCTGGGATCGCGCAGGAACTCAACCAACTCCTGCACGTCTTCCTTGGCTTCTTCCACCCCGGCCACATCGGCAAAGGTCGTCGTAATTTGGTCCTCGCCCAGTAGCTTGGCCTTGCTCTTACCAAAGCTCATGGGCCCACCGCGACCCCCGCCGCCACCCTGCATCTGCCGCATGAAAAACATAAAGACGGCAATGATCAGCAGGATGGGGAAACTGGCAATCAGCAACTGAGTCCAAACAGATTGCTGCTCAGGTTGCTTGCCTTCCACGGTCACGTTGTGCGCCAACAAGTCGTCCATCAGCTTTGGATCCTCGACCATCGGCCGAATGGTCTCAAAGCTGCTGCCATCCTTGCGCTGAGCGGTGATCGTCAGGCCATCCACCAGGACCTTTGAGAGCCTGTCAGTCTGGACCTCGCGGATGAATTCCGAGTAGCCCACCTGCTCGGTGGCGCTACGAAGATTAAAATTGTTGAATACCGAGAGCAGGACTGCTGCGATCAGCAGCCAGAGCAGTAAGTTCTTGGCCATATTATTCACAACGTTCCCTCTCGATTATGGGGTGCGCTTACTCATGCGGCCGCACAGTATAACGCCCTGGAACAAATCCCCTACTGCCCGATATTTCACAGGCCTTTTTTGTCAGATTGGGCCAAATTCTCCCATTTCAACCCCCGACTGTCAGTCAGCCGGCTTTAAGCCCGGATGCGACAACGTAGATCTCTCTGGATCGCGGCCTAGACGCTTTGGGCTTACGAGAGACTACGCGCCCGAAGTGTATACGGATCTGGCGAAACCAATCCTCAAATCCCTCCCCCTGGAACACTTTGGTAATAAAAGCACCCCCCGGAGACAGGGTGTTTATTGCCAACTCCGTGGCCAGTTCGACCAAATACATCGCTCTGGGTTGATCCACCTCGGGCATGCCGCTCATATTGGGGGCCATGTCTGACAGCACAACATCAAGCGGTTGTCCGCCCAAAGCCACGAGCACGCGGTCGTAGGTCTCCTGCTCAGTGAAATCACCCTGAACAAATGTGACATCGGGCAGCGCATCCATGGGCAGGATATCGCTTGCCACGACCCGGCCTCGATCGCCCACCATCTCTGCGGCGATCTGAGACCAGCCACCCGGCGCACTACCCAGATCCAGTACTGACATACCGGCGCGGATAATG
>Ga0181594_10005956_pt1 | contig 10604 bp, 5 predicted proteins | sample 071ome_18_FD_145603 | JGI IMG/M metagenome (GOLD analysis project Ga0181594, IMG submission 145603) | Coastal salt marsh microbial communities from the Groves Creek Marsh, Skidaway Island, Georgia - 071413BT metaG (spades assembly) | ecosystem: Environmental > Aquatic > Marine > Intertidal zone...
AGCACCTTGAAGAGCCGGCCTGAAGCTCCACCACCGAGCACCTGATTGGCGACGGACAAGGCCGTGGCCTCGTCAAAGTCACCCCCGGGGAGCAGATGGCCCACGCGCACCTCGGCCTGCACCGTGCCCGCCTTGTGCACGAGCACGATCTCGGGGCGAGAACGCGTCGGCGCATCAGCAAACGCTACGGCTGGCACGCCACCCGGCGTCCAGTCGGCAAACGCCTGCTCGAGACTCGCCGCAATCGCGTCGGCATCAACCGCGCCGGCCACCACGAAAAGCGCTCCCTCGGGACGATACCAGGTGTCGTGGAACGCGAGCACATCGGCGTGGGTGATGCCCTCGAGCGAGGCCCGCGTCTCAAGGCGTCCGTAGGGGTGTGCGCCGTAGAGCAAACGGGTGAACTCGCGGCTTGCGAGGGCCGACGCCTGACTGAGTGCGACCTGCAATCCTGAGAGGCTGCGGGTGCGCAGCAACTCGAGCTCTTCGTCGGCAAAGGCCGGCTCGAGCACCATCTCGGCCAGTAGCACGAGACCCTCATCGAGCGTCGAGCTGAGCGCAGCAAGCGTCACGGTGGTCCACTCGTCTGACGCCGAGGCCCCGAACGAGGCCCCGAGAAAGTCTACAGCCTCAGCAAATTCTTCGGCCGAACGCCGCGAGGTACCGCGCTCAAGCAGCTGAGCGACAAACGATGCTGTACCCTCACGACCCTCCGGATCAGCCACGGAGCCCGCCGGCAAGACCAGGTTCAGCGTAGCAAATGGCACCTCGTTTTGCGGGACCACGATAAGTCGTGCCCCGTTGGAGAGCGTGCGCTCCTCAAACTCGGGAAACTCGACTTCGCGAATCTCGAGGGGCTCTGGCGGGGCCTGCTGGGCTGACGCCGCCATCGGCAGCCCGCCAAGCGGGATCAGCGCCACTGCAGCGGCAAGGGTGCGGGTCGGAAGCAGAATCACGCGCAGAGCAAAAGAAAATTGGTTCATAGTTCGCTCACTCCCCAACCGGACGCGCCGGCACCGCAAGCACGACCGTGCGATTGGTCGGCACAAGATAGGTCTGGGCCACACGCTGAATGTCTTCAGCCGTAACCGCTTGGTAGCGGACAAGCTCGTCATTGACCCGTGTTGCGTCTCCCTGCATCAACGCCGCCGCCTGCAGCAGCGAAGCCTTGCTCTGAACTGTCAAACGCTGGGTCACGGCCTGCGTGAGCAACTGGTTGCGCACCTTGTCGAGCTCCCGCTGAGACACAGGCTCGTCGCGCAGGCGAGCAATCTCTTCTTCGATGAGGGTCTCAAGGCGCTCGACCTCGACCCCCTGATTGGGTAGTGAGCCAAAGAAGAACAGCCCGGGACCGATGCGGCGATCGACCTGCGCGAAGACTTCAAGCGCGGCCTGCTCGCGGTTGATCAACCGCTCACGCAGCCGCGAGCTCTCCCCCGTCGACAAGATCTGGCTCAGCATCGCCAAAGCGTAGTGATCGTCAGAGTCACCCGGCGGCAGGTTGTAGGCGATCCAGACCAGCGGCAGCTGCGCCAGCGGGTCATCGACGCTGACCCGAAGTTCACCATCGGTACGCGGCACTGAGGGCGGCTCCGGAAGCGAGGGCACCGAGGGGCCCGCGGGAATGTCGCCGAGGTACTGCTCGACCAGCGCGCGCGCATCATCGACGGTCACATCGCCCACAATGGCCAGCACGGCATTGTTGGGCGTATAGTAGTTGTCGTAAAACGCCTGCACATCGTCGAGTGTGGCCGCATTGAGGTCATCCATCGAACCGATTACGGTATGGGCATATGGGCGATAGTCCTGCTGCGCCAGCGTATCGAGCGTCAGCTGAGCCCCGACATAGGGCTGGTTTTCGACCCGCAAGCGGCGCTCCTCTTTTACCACCTCGCGCTGGGTGTCGAAGTTCTCCTGACTCACCCGCAGCCGGGCCATGCGCTCGGCATGCAGCCAGAGGGCGAGGTTCAAGCGATTCGACGGCAGTACCTCGAAATACGCCGTACGATCAGTGTTAGTCGTGCCATTATTAAAGCCACCTGCGCGATTGACGAGCTCGTCCATCTGCCCGTCGGCGAGATTTTCGGTTTCCTCAAAGAGCATGTGCTCAAAGAGGTGAGCAAAACCTGAGCGGCCCGGCTCTTCATGAGCGCTGCCGACGTGGTACCACATGTTCACGGCAACCACGGGCGTCGAATGGTCTTCAGAAACGATGACCCGCAGCCCGTTGTCGAGCGTGAAGGTCTCGACCGGGATCTCGGGCACCCGCAGGGCAGACGACTGCGCCTGCAGCGATACCGGCATCAGCAGAAATGCCGCAATTGCGGGCAGAAAAAGGCGGTGCATCGAAAAGCCTCGTGTTGGCAGAAAACTCGAAAACGCAGGTGTGAAATCAGGCTGTCGTGTGGCACGCGATGTCGTACGTCGGGCGAGGGCCGAAGGTTGCGGGTCTGAGGCACAAGCCGGCGGTCGCGGCGCAGACCCTGCAGGATGGAACAGCGTACCCAGGCGAAGCAGCCAGAGTCGGCTGCGCCCCACCCTTGACCCGGTTCTCGCGTGAGACAAGGTTCGGGCCGGCATCTTGACTCCCTCTCACGCCCCTTGTTGAGGAACCCCCTGATGAGCTCCGATTCGTCTGCGCAGCTTCCCCGTGTCACCGTCGCCCATGGCGACGGAATCGGTCCCGAGATCATGGAGGCCACCCTGCGGGTGCTCGAGGCGGCCAAGGCGCCGCTCATCTATGATCGGGTGAATATCGGCGAAGCTGCCTATCTCGCGGGGCACACGTCAGGCATTCCCGAAGATGCGTGGCAGACGATCCGGAACAACCCGGTCTTTCTGAAGGCGCCCATCACTACGCCTCAGGGCGGCGGCTACAAGAGCTTGAATGTGACGATTCGCAAGTCACTCAACCTCTTCGCCAATGTGCGGCCCTCGAAGTCGTATGCGCCCTTCGTGTCGTCGCCGCACCCCGGCATGGACCTGGTCATCGTTCGAGAAAACGAAGAAGACCTCTACGCGGGGATCGAGCATCAGCAGACGCAGGAAGTCGTGCAGACGCTGAAGCTGATCAGCCGGCCGGGCACCGAGCGTATCGTGCGCTATGCCTTTGAGTACGCCCGTGCCTACGGCCGTCAGAAGGTCACCTGCATGACGAAAGACAACATCATGAAGCACGCCGATGGCCTGTTTCACAAGGTCTTTCGAGAAGTCTCGGCCCTCTACCCCGACATCGAGAGCGATCACCAGATCATCGACATCGGTGCCGCCCGGCTCGCAGCTCAGCCGGAGCGTTTCGACGTGATCGTCACGCTGAACCTCTACGGCGACATTCTCTCTGACATCGCGTCGCAAATCGCCGGCTCGGTCGGGCTCGGTGGATCGGCCAATGTGGGCCCGTCAGTTGCCATGTTCGAAGCGGTGCACGGCTCGGCTCCTGACGTCGCCGGCAAGGGCATCGCCAACCCGTCAGGGCTGCTCGCCGCGGCCATTCAGATGCTGGTGCACGTCGGACAATCTGATGTGGCCTCGCTGATTCAGAACGCGTGGCTCAAGACGCTCGAAGACGGCGTGCACACGGCCGACATCTTCCGCCCCGGCCTGAGCGCCAAAGAGGTCACAACCGAGCACTTTACTGATGCCGTGATCGAGCGTCTCGGTGACACGCCGGCCAAGCTGAGCCCGATCAAGTATCGGGCGGGCGGCATCAATATCGAGGTGCCCGAGATGCCGATCGCCAAAAAAGAGCTCGTAGGCGTCGATGTCTTCGTCGACTGGAGCGAGGCCGATCGTGACCCCAACGTGCTCGGCAAGACGCTCGACGACGCCGCGGCTGCGAGTGGCTGGAAGCTCAAGATGATCACGAACCGCGGGGTGAAGGTGTATCCGGGTGGAATCCCCGAAACTTTCACGACTGACCACTGGCGCTGCCGCTTCGTGCCGTCTGATGGCGCCACTACGAACTTTGATGCCGTTCTGCGCCTGCTGACGCAGGTTCACGCGTCGAAGTGTGAGGTCATCAAGACCGAGCACCTCTACACGTTTGATGGTGAGCGCGGCTACTCACTCGGTCAGGGCGAGTAATCTCTTCGAGCCGTTCCTCAGAGGCGCACGGCCACGGGGGTGTCTTCCGCGGCCGTGCGCATGAGGGTTTCAACCTGCACAAAATTCTCCGGCTCGCCATGCTCAAGAGCGCGCGCCGCAGCCGCTGCGCCGAAGCGATCGGCGGTCGCCTCTTGGGTCATTTCAAGTAGCGCATCGCGCACGTCACTGGTGCGCGCAGGGTCGACGATGAAGCCGGAAACGCCGGGCTCGACCAGCTCACTGGCGCCGGCCCACGGAGTCGTAATCACGGGCAAGCCGCAGGCCATGGCTTCAAGCACTACGAACCCGAACGAGTCGTGCCAGGTCAGGTGCACCAGCGCATCAGCCGCGGCATAGAGCTGCACTGGATCTGAAACGCCCCCCACCCGGGTCACATGGGCCTGCAGCCCGAGGCGCTGGATCTGACGATCGGCCTGTCGCCGCTGCGCGTTACCAGTACCACGCCCAGCGACCAGCAGATGCGCCGGAATTCCGGCTCGGCGCAACGCGGCGATGTGCTCCAGCACCTGCCACAGCCCCTTGAGTCGGTAGTTGTGGGCCACCACAAGAAAAGCGAAGGCCTGGGGCGAGATGCCCAGCTGCTGTCGAAGCTCGTCACTGCGCAACGTCTGACGGCGATGGGGATTGAAGGCTTCGAGATCCACCGCGTTGTAGATCACCTGCACCCGATCCTCCGGCACGCGATAGCTGTCGGTGATCTGCCGCCGCATGTAGTTCGACTGCGCGATCACCCATGGCGCAGGCGCGGCGTCTTCATAGAAACGACGCTCCCAGGCTCGCTGCAGGCCAAGCCACGGATTGCTGCGCCAGATGCGGCGAAGCGACTGACTCAGAGGATGCCGAAAGGATCGCAGCTTCTGGCTGTATTGCTGTGTGCCATACGCGGAACGCAGCAGGTTGGGCCGCACCCGGCGAAAATGGCGGGAGCGCTCCGGATTTGCGACCAAGATATCGAGCTTGAGCCCAGCGATGCGTTGCGCAACCTCGCGCGTCGAGAGCCCCGCCAGTGACTCGATGCGCACGGCCGACGCGTTGGCCGCTGTGATCTGCACCGGGGAGTGCCGTGCTGTCGTGAACACGACCTCGTGGCCCCGGGCGGCCAGGCTGTGCCCAAGCCGCCAGAGATAGCGCTGCTGCCCGGGCGTCGGCGCATCGAGCACCCGCAGGTCGATGCCAATGCGTAACGCCGTCACGCCGACAGACCGAGTTCGCTGCGCAGATACCGGCCTGTCGGGCTCGCCTCGATCTCGGCGACGGCCTCCGGCGCGCCGGCTGCCACGATGTGTCCGCCATGAATGCCCGCGCCGGGGCCCATGTCGATCAGCCAATCGGCGCTCTTGATCAGATCGAGATTGTGCTCGATGACCACCACGGTATGGCCCGCATCAACCAGCCGATGCAGCACGGCGAGCAGCTTGCGCACGTCGTCACCGGCCAGCCCCGTCGTCGGCTCATCGAGCAGGTACAGCTTGCGCCCCTTGCGGCCGGCCACACCCGCCAGCTCGCGGGCGACCTTGAGCCGCTGCGCCTCTCCTCCGCTCAGGGTCGGCGCCGGCTGACCCAGCCGCAGATAGCCCAGCCCCACCTGCTGCAAGTGCCAGAGAATCTTTCCGAGCCGGTCTTCGCGCAAAAAGAAGCGAATGGCCTCGTCGATCGTGAGCTCAAGCACCTCGGCAATGCTGCGTCCGCGGACCGTCACATCGAGCACTTCAGGCTTGTAGCGCGTGCCTCGACAGACCTCGCACGGTACAAACACGTCGGCCATGAACACCATCTCGATCTGCACCTGACCCGCGCCCTCGCAGGCATCGCAGCGCCCGCCCTTCGTATTGAACGAAAAGGTGCCGCTGGTATAGCCCCGTTGACGCGCCAGCGGCTGCGCGGCAAAGATGCGCCGGATCTCATCCCATGCCTTGATATAGGTCACGGGATTGGAGCGCGGGGTGCGCCCGATCGGACTCTGATCGACGCGCACCACCTCGGTCAGTCGATCGGCGCCCTGCAACGAGTCGTATTGCCCGACCGCCTCTCCGAGATGCTCCTTGGCGCTCGTCTCGCCGGCACCGAGCTCCTGCTCCAGGGCACGAAACAGCACGTCATGAACGAGCGTGCTCTTGCCTGACCCCGAGACACCGCTGACGACGGTCATCGTGCCCAGAGGAATGTCGAGATCGACCCCCGCAACGTTGTGCAGGGTTGCGCCCCGAAGCCGCAGCCAATGGGGGCCGGCACGGCGACGCTGCTCGGGCACCTTGATCGCGGCGCGCCCGGAGATGTAGCGGCCCGTGACGGTGTCGGCCGTCATGAGGGCGTTCGGCGAGCCCTCAAAAACAAGGTCGCCGCCCTTTTCTCCCGAGGCGGGCCCAAGCTCGACGATGTGATCGGCCGCGCGAATCGCCGCCGAATCATGCTCCACGACGACGACCGTGTTGCCGGTGTCGCGCAGACGGGCCAGCAGTCGCAGCAGAGCGTCGGTGTCTTGCGGGTGCAGCCCGACACTCGGCTCATCGAGCACATACAGCGTATCAACCAGAGAAGACCCGAGAGAATTGGCCAGGTTGATGCGCTGCGCCTCACCCCCGCTGAGGCTCCGGGTTTGCCGGGACAGGGTGAGGTAGCCAAGCCCGACGTCGACAAGAAATCCGGTGCGCGCCCGAATCTCTCGCAAAATCGTCTCAGCGATCTGGGCCCGCATCTCATCGAGCTCGAGTTCCTGCACCCACGCCCGCAGGTCGGTGAGCGGCAGTTCGACAATGTCGCCGATCGTACGCCCTGCGACGCGAACCCAGAGGGCCTCTCGACGCACGCGGGCGCCGCCGCAGTCGGGACACGCCAGCGGGCTTTGATACTGCCGCAGAAAGACTCTGATGTACTGCTTGTAGCGCTTCGACTCGCGGCTCTTCAGAAAGGGCAGCACGCCCTGGAATCCGGAGCTCGCGCCGGCCTTGCTCCCTTTCGCGCGGGGCACGCCATGCAGCACGCCCTGTCGAAATTCTTGGGGTAGCTCGCTCCATGGCTTGAACACCGAAACACCGCATTGATGCGCCCACGCCCGCAGCCGGTCGCGTTCGCGCTCGTAGCGCGGCTTGGTCCAAGGGTCGACCGCGCCCTCGTCGAGGGAGCGGCTCGGGTTGGGCACGATCAGATTCAGATCGTACTCCAAGACGGCCCCAAACCCGGTACACGTCGCGCACGAGCCATAGGGGTTGTTGAAGCTGAACAGCCGCGGCGTGGGCTCTGCAAAGCGAATGTCAGGGTGCTGCGGGCACCGCATGTGCTCCGTGAAGGCCAGCGTTTCCATCGCTTCGCCCTGAATCACGAGCACGCGGCATTCTCCCTCACCCTCTTGGAATGCCGTGTGGACCGAGTCTGCGAGTCGCTCTGCGAGTGCAGCTCGATCTTCTTCTGCGCCGTCGTTTGCGGACGCTCGGGGCATGGCCAGACGATCGACGACCACCAGCACCTCGTCAGCCGCAGCGAGGTCGTGACCGCGCTTGGCATCGAGGGCGGCCTCGTCGCCGAGGTCGAGCGATTGCCCGTCGACCAGCACGCGCACGAAGCCCAAGGAACGCAGCCCCTCGACGATCTGGATGTGGGTGACTTCAGAGCTGACGGGCAGGGGAAAGGTCACCATGAAGCGCGTGCCAGGCTCGAGCCGAAGCACGCGGTCAACGGCCCCGGACACCGTGTCGGGCCGAATCTCGCGTGCACACTCGGGACACAGGGTGACCCCGGCCCTCGACCAGAGCAATCGTAGGTAGTCATAGACCTCGGTCGCCGTGCCCACGGTTGAGCGCGAGGTCTTTGTGGGATTGGTCTGCTCAATGGCGATCGCCGGGCAGATGCCCTCGATCGACTCCACCAGGGGCTTCTCCATGCGATCGAGAAACTGCTTCGCATAGGTCGAGAGCGATTCGACGTACCGCCGCTGGCCTTCGGCAAAGAGTGTATCGAGCGCGAGAGACGACTTGCCTGACCCTGACGGACCCGTGACGACGGTGAGGGCACGCCGCGGCAGATCGAGCGACAAATTCTTGAGATTGTGCTGACGCGCGCCGCGTATGCGTATGAAGTCGTCCATGGCATTCGGCGAACCCCGAAATCGCAGCCGGGGTTCCGCAGCAAATGCGGGTTTGCGCGTACTTCGTGCCACAAGCCTCGTTGAGCCGCTGCCTCTTGCCCATCGCGAGATCTGGCGTTTCATTAATCGCCATGAACAGCAACTATTTGCACGCACATCACCATCATCATGGCGCCCAAGAGGGCTCCGTGGCGATCAGGGTGTGCGTGTAGGTTTTTCGCCGTCCTCGACTTCGCGCCGCGGCCCTCCGACTCTCGGAAGGGCCGCGGTTTTTTTTCGTGGCCCGGGACCCGCACCTCTTTCAACAAGCTGCTACAGGACATTGTCGTGCTGAGAATTGCTCTTCCCAACAAGGGTCGCCTGCATGAGCAGGCCCTCGAACTCTTCGAGACCGCCGGCCTCAAGGCCGAGTTCAGCTCCCAGCGTGCGCTCATGGCACAGATGGGGCCGGACTTTCAGGCCATCTTTGTGCGCGCCTCTGACATTCCGGAGTTCGTCGCCGACGGCGCTGCCGACCTTGGAGTGACGGGAGCTGATCTGATTGCCGAGAGCGGGCGCGACGTGGTCGAGGTGCTCGATCTCGGGTTTGGACGCTGCCGGCTGGCCGTGGCCGTACCCGAAGACAGCGGCATCGAACGGCCCGAGCAGATCGGTGCGGGCGCCCGGATCGCAACCTCGTTTCCGAATCTGGCCCGACGCTACTTCGCCGAACTTGGCATCGATGTCACGCTCGCACCGGTGTCGGGCGCCGCCGAGATCGCCCCGCACCTCGGGGTGGCCGAGGGCATCGTCGACCTCGTTTCGACCGGGTCGACCCTGCATGTGAACCGTCTGCGTGAAATCGGGACCGTGATCGAGTCGACCGCCCGCGTGATCGCCAACCGCACCGCGTTTGAGTCTGCTGAGCATGCCCGCTCGTTTGCCGAGGTCACCGCGGCCCTCGAATCGGTGCTCCGTGCTGCGGCACGCCGATACCTCATGGCCAACGTGCCGCGCGCGCGACTCGATGAGGTCAAGCAGGTGCTGCCCGGCATCAATGGACCCACCATCGTCGAGGTGCACGACGACGGCGCGTGGGTCGCTGCGCATGCCGTGGTCGAGGCCAACCAAGTCTACCAGACGATTGCTCGCCTCAAGGAACTCGGCGCCGAAGGCATTCTCGTGACCCGTATCGAGAGGCTCATGCCGTGATGCGCATTGCCATAGAGGGGCGCATCGCCGATCTGACGGCTGATCAGAAGACGTTGCTCTTCGAGCGCCGCCCTTCAGATGAGGCCGCCGTGCAGCAGGCGACTCGTGCCCTGCTCGACGACGTGCGTGCGCGCGGCGATGACGCGCTGCGCGAGATGACGGCGAAGTTCGATCGGGTGCAGCTTGACGCCATCGAGATTCCGAAGGCGCGCTGGACCCAGGCCGTGGCTTCACTCGACCCTGATGTGCGCTCGGCCCTTGAGCGCGCGGCGCGCAACATCGAAGCGTTTCACCGCGCCCAGATTCCTGCCGAAGTGCGTCTTGGGGTCGAGCCCGGAGTGCTGCTTGGGCGCAGGTTCGTGCCTCTTGGCGCCGTCGGCGTCTATGCACCCGGAGGCCGTGCCGCCTACCCCTCTTCGGTGTTGATGGGCGTGGTGCCCGCACGCGCCGCCGGAGTTCGCGAAATCGTCGTGTGCTCGCCCCCGGGCGAATCGGGCGAGCCTTCAGATGTGGTGATGGCCGCTGCGGCCATCGGGGGTGCCACGCGCCTGTTCGCAGTTGGAGGCGCGGGAGCCATTGGGGCGATGGCCTTCGGAACCGAGTCGGTACCGCCGTGTGCGGCGATTGTCGGCCCTGGAAACCGCTGGGTGCTTGAGGCCAAGCGACAGGTCGCGGGCGAGGTAATCATCGACTCGCCTGCCGGGCCGTCAGAAGTGCTGGTCGTCGCCGACGAAGGCTGCGCCGACCCGGCCTGGCTCGCCGCAGAGCTGATCTGTCAGGCCGAGCATGACCCTGATGCCGCCGTGGCCTTTGCGACCACCTCGCCAGCCCTGCTCGCACAAGTGCGCGACGCACTCCAACAGGCCGTGCCCGAAACACCGCGTCGCGAGGTCGTTGAGACGGCCTTGAGTACGATGGGAGCACTGCTGCTGGCCGCAGACCACGACGAATTGATCGACTTCACCGAGCGCTATGCCGCCGAGCATCTGCAACTCTGCACGCGTGACGCCCACACCGATCTGGCCCGCCTGACCACTGCGGGCACGGTATTCATCGGCGCGCCCTCATCGGTCGCGTTTGGCGACTATATGACGGGTGCCAATCACGTGCTGCCGACCGCCGGCACGGCGCGCAGCTTCTCTGGACTCAGCACGCTCAACTTTCTGCGTTCGTACACGTGGCAGGAACTGACGCCCGAGGGCGCGGCGTCGCTTGCCGAACCTGTCGG
>Ga0181594_10005960_pt1 | contig 10598 bp, 8 predicted proteins | sample 071ome_18_FD_145603 | JGI IMG/M metagenome (GOLD analysis project Ga0181594, IMG submission 145603) | Coastal salt marsh microbial communities from the Groves Creek Marsh, Skidaway Island, Georgia - 071413BT metaG (spades assembly) | ecosystem: Environmental > Aquatic > Marine > Intertidal zone...
AATCCATTGGCGACGACCCGGCGCCGCAACCGCGCTGGCGCCAGGGCTGGTTTCCGCGGCTCGACGGTGCGGCGGCCTACACGATGGTGCGGGACCGGAAACCCGCAACGGTTCTCGAAATCGGATCCGGGCATTCGACCCGGTTCATGGCCCGCGCCGTCTCCGATGGCGGATTGCCTACGCGGATCGTGGCTATCGACCCGGCGCCCCGGGCGCCCATATCCGGTATCGGCGTCGAACATGTGGCTTCGACCCTGCATGCCGCTGACCCCGGCCTGTTCCGGGATCTCTCGGCAGGCGACATCCTGTTCATCGATTCGAGCCATATCCTGATGCCGGGCACCGACGTCGATTATCTGCTGAATTCCGTATGGCCGCAGCTGCCCGCCGGGGTGATCGTGCATATTCACGATATTCTGCTGCCTGACGGCTATCCCGCCGACTGGGCGTGGCGTGGCTACAACGAACAATCGGCGGTCGCGCCGCTGATTGCCGGAAATTCTGCGAAACTCCTGTTTTCCAGCAGGTTTGCAGCAACGCGGATGGCGGATCGGACCGACCGGGGCGTTGTCGGCGGTCTGGAACTTCTGGACGGTGCCATCGAGACGAGTCTCTGGATCGAGAAATTGTGATTTCAACGCGATGATGGAAAGGGCGACATCTGACCGGATGCTGAAACTCAAAACCACCGAAGACCGTTCCGCCAGAATGCCGGCGCGCGTGCAGGCCGCCATCCTTGCGCAGCAGGACGCCTCCGAACGTCTCATCGGCTGGTTTCAGCTGGCGGTCGTGTCGGTCTTCGGACTGCTCTACGCCGCGTCGCCGAAGACCTTCGCGGCGGATGCCGATTTTGCGCCGGTGCCGTGGGCGCTGGGCGTGTATTTCTTTTTCACCGTGCTGCGCCTCGCGCTGGCCTATCGCGGCAGCGTCGGGCCGCTGATGCTCTATATCTCGATCGTGCTGGATATGTGCCTGCTGCTCGGTCTGATCTGGAGCTTTCACCTGCAGTACGAACAGCCGCCGTCGTTCTATCTGAAATCGCCGACGCTGCTTTACGTGTTCATCTTCATAGCGTTGCGGGCGCTGCGCTTCGAGGCGCGCTACGTTGTCGCCGCCGGCATCGTCGCCGCTGCGGGCTGGACCGGGCTTGCGACCTACGCGGTCTATACCACGGGCACCGAAATGGTCACCCGCGACTACGTCTATTACATGACCAACAACGCCATCCTGGTCGGTGCCGAGATGGACAAGATCCTGTCAATCCTGCTGGTGACCGCGATCATCGCGGTGGCCATCAACCGGGCGCGCGCACTGCTGATCCGCTCGGTCGCCGAAGGGGCCGCGGCGCAGGATCTGTCCCGCTTCTTTTCGCCCGAAATCGCCGACCAGATCACCGCGTCGGAAGAGGCCGTTTCCGCCGGCACCGGCGAGGCGCGCGAAGCCGCCATCCTGTTCTGCGACATTCGCGGCTTCACCAATTTTTCGCACACCCATCAGCCGAACGAAGTGATCGCCATGCTGGCCGATTACCAGCGCCAGATCGTGCCCATCCTGCAGAAGCACGGCGGCACCATCGACAAGTTCATGGGCGACGGCATCATGGTGACCTTCGGCGCGTCGCTGCCGACCGATACCTATGCCGCCGATGCGCTGCGCGCGGTCGACGAACTGATGCGCGGCGTGGCGGACTGGAACGCCGCCCGCGTCGCCCGCAGCGAACCGGAACTCCGCGTCGGCGCGTCCGTCGCGTCGGGCCGGATCATCTTCGGCCCGGTCGGTGATGAAAGCCGGCTCGAATACACCGTCATCGGCGACGCGGTGAACCTGGCAGCCAAGCTGGAGAAGGCGACCAAGGACCAGGGCGTGCGCGCCCATACCACGCGGGAAACCTACGATATCGCCCTGGCGCAGGGCTACGTGCCCCCGATGCCAAGGAGACGCGGAATGCGCAGCCGGTCGACGGTGTGGACGGAGCGATGGATCTGGTGGTGCTGGCGGAGTAACCCGGCGCGCTCACTTATACGGATCCGCCGCGTCTCTCAGCCCGTCGCCGAGGAAGTTGAAGGCGAGGATCACGACGATCACCGGCACCACCGGCAGCATCAGCCAGGGATACAGCGCGACGACGTTGATGTTCTGCGCTTCGGCCAGCAGCACGCCCCAGCTGGTGATCGGCGGGCGCAGACCGAGCCCAAGGAACGACAGCGCGGTTTCACCCAGGATCATCGCCGGAATCGACAGCGTCGCCGATGCGATCAGGTGGCTCATGAAACTCGGCATCATGTGCCGCCAGATGATGCGGCCGGGCTTCGCGCCCATCAGCCGTGCGGCGGAGACGAAATCCTCCTCGCGCACCGACAGCAGTTTCGATCTGACCGCGCGGGCCAGGCCCGTCCAGTCCAGCAGGCCAAGGATGATGGTGATACCGAAATAGATCACGATCGGGCTCCACGTTACCGGCAGGGCCGCCGACAGCGCCATCCACAGCGGCAGTTCGGGGAAAGAGCGGATGACCTCGATCACGCGCTGGGTGACGTTATCGATCCAGCCGCCGTAATACCCCGCCAGGCCGCCGAAAAACATACCGAGCATAAAGCTGATGGCGATGCCGATCAGCCCGACGGTCAGGGATATGCGTGTGCCCATCACGATGCGCGAAAACATGTCGCGCCCCAGCCGGTCGGTGCCGAGCAGGAACAGCGTGCCGTTTTCAGGCGGGCACACCAGATGGAACCTCATCTCGATCAGGCCCCAGAAATGATAACTGTCGCCAAGACAGAAGAAGCGGATCGAATTCACCTGGCTGGGATCTTCTCTGTATTCCCGCTTCAGGTTTTCCATATTGAGCTCGTATTTGAGCCAGTAGGTGAACGGCGCGCGGATACCGCCATCGTGAAACAGGTTCACCGATTGCGGCGGCGCGAAGATGTGATCGGTGTGTCGCGTGTGCATGTTGTAGGGCGCGATAAATTCGCTGATCAGCACCGAAAAATAGATCACGGCCAGAATGGCGCCGGACCACACGGCCAGTTTGTGTTTGCGGAAACGCAACCACATCATGCGCCATTGCGACGCCATGTAGATGCGTTCCTGTTCCGGGGTCAGCGCCTCGGCGACATGGGGATCGAACGGCTGGTCCGAGACCCAGTGTTCCAGGCGCTCGTCGCCGAAATCGCCGCCGCCCGATCCCGAACGCGAAGGACTGCTCATCGCGTCGTCCCCCCGCCGAGCCGGATTCGCGGATCGAGAATCGCCAGCAGTACGTCGGAGATAAAGACGCCGATCACCGTCAGCAGGGACAGGAACATCAGGAACGATCCCGCGAGATACATATCCTGGCTTTGCAGCGCGCGCAGCAGCATCGGTCCCGTGGTCGGCAGCGACAGGACCACAGACACGATCACCGCGCCGGATATCACCTGCGGCAGAAGGTTGCCGATATCGGCGATGAACGGGTTCAGCGACATGCGCAGCGGATACTTGATCAGCAGCTTGCGGGGTTTCAGGCCCTTGGCCCGGCCGGTGACGACGTATTGGCGCTGCAGTTCGTCCAGCAGATTGGCGCGCAGGCGCCGGATCATCCCGGCGGTGCCGGACGTGCCGATGACGACCACGGGCACCCACAGATGTTCGAGCACCGAAACGAACTTGCCCCAGCTCCAGGGCTGGCCGATGAACTGATCGTCCATCAGGCCGCCAACCGAGGTGCCGAACCAGCGGTTGGCGAGATACAGCAGCACCAGCGCCAGCAGGAAGTTCGGCGTCGCCAGGCCGAGAAAGCCGAGAAACGACAGGCTGTAGTCACCCCATGAGTACTGGTGCGTCGCGGAATAGACGCCGATCGGAAACGACACCGCCCAGGTGAACAGGATTGTTGTGAACGATACCAGAAAGCTGAGCCAAAGCCGGTCGCCGACGACTTCGGATACCGGCTGGTTGTGTTCGAACGAAAATCCGAAATCGCCCTGCAGCATGCCGAACAGCCACACCAGGTATTGCTGCCACCACGGCTTGTCGAGGCCGTACTGTTCGCGGAGGAATGCGATCTTGGCCTCGTCCACGGCTTCGCCCTGGCTCTGCAGTTCGTTGATGTAGCTGGTCAGATAGTCGCCCGGCGGCAGCTGGATGATCACGAACACGATCAGGCTGATCGCCAGTAATGTGGGGATCATGATCAACAGACGGTGGGCGAGGTATTTAAGCATTCGGGGCGGTCCTTACCGCTTTGCCTGGCGCCGGTCGGCGTTGTCGAACCAGAACGTGTCCGGCATATAGACGCCGAAATGGGCGCCCGGGTTCCAGTTGAAAACGCCCTTTTCGGGCACGTTGCGCAGATTGCGATTGACGACGATAGGCTGCGGCACCGCGCCGACAAGCCCGATCGAATAGATCTGATCGGCGTTGATTTCGAGCATGCGCTCCCAGATATTGCGCCGCTCGGCCGCGCTGCGGGCATAGGCCCAGGCGCGGTTGAGCTTCAGCAGTTCGAGCGCGTGAGCGTCGGAGGGCTTTTCGCCGGCGCGCGCCCGCGTCTGGAAATACTGTCCCCATTTCGGCCATTGCAGCTGCAGCTGGTCGGTGGGCGCGAACTCGTCCGGAATGGTGTTTGCGTTGGGGATGCCGAATTCGTGGCCCGACCAGATCGATACCAGCGTTTCACCGGCGAAAATCCGGTTGCGGAAAACTTCACGCTGCGACGGGCGCGTGAAAAGTTTGATGCCCGCCGCAAGCCAGGAATCGTGGATCAGTTCCAGCACGTCGGTCTGTTCGGTGTCTTCGCCCGCGGTCTCGACGATGATTTCCATCGGCCGTCCGTCGGGCAGCAGGCGGACACCGCGCGAATCCCGCGCCGTCAGACCGAGGCCGTCGAGCAGCCCGTTTGCCTGCTTCAGATCGAATTTGGCCCAGGCGTCGCGGTATTCCTTTTTGTACAGCGGGCTTTGCGGCAGCACGGTGTTCTGCCCCTCCAGCGCCAGCCCGTAATAGATGACCTGGTTTATTTCGTGCCGGTTGATGGCAAGCGACAGCGCGCGGCGGAATTTCACGTCGCGCATCAGTTTGCGCCACACGTCGTCCTTGACGTTCATGTTCGGGAAAAGGGCCAGGTGCGCCCCTTTCGCCGTCTGCCACAAGTGGACTTTGAAATTTTCGCGCTTCTCCGCTTCTTTCAGGAAGGTGTAGTTGTTGAACGCGATGCCGCGCGCCTGAAAATCGGATTCGCCGGCGCCGGTCTTCAGCGGGATCACGCCGGCCGCGGCGACCGACATGGCAACCCGGTCGGCGTAGGGCAGCTGGCGGCCGTTCTGGTCGACACGGTGGTAATAGGGATTCCGTTCGAAAATGAACCGCTGCGCCGGTGGCTTGGTGCGCAGAACCCAGGGCTGCAGCGTCGGCAGTTTCGGATTGTCGTTCTTGTACTGATTGTCACGTCGGTTGTGCAGGGCCGCCCAGTTCCGGCGGCCTGATTTCTTCACCATCGCCGCCAGTTTTTCCGCGTCGGCGTAATCCGTGTGGAACTGTTTCAGGTAGTGGGCCGGGCGATAGATATAGAGCGGCGTTGCGGAGGCCAGGGCCGGCAGGAAGTGCGGATTCGGCGAGCTCCATGAGAAGCGTACCGTGTGGTCGTCGATGACCTCGAACTTCGCCAGTTCGCCCGCAATCACCATCTGTTTCGGGGCGCCCAGCGGCGACAGTTTTTTGTGATTGGCGATATCTTCCCACCAATACCGGAAATCCTCCGACGTGAACGGCGTTCCGTCCGACCAGCGGTGTCCCTTGCGCAGTCTCAGCGTAAAGACACGCCCCTGCTCCACATCGACGCCCGCCAGAATATCCGGTTGCAGCTGGAACTGCGCATCGTAGGTCATCAGCCGCGCGTAGCCGTACACGACCATGATGCGCGTATCCTTCGACCGTCCGAACACGACCCGCATGGTGCCGCCGTGCCGGCCCGGATTCTTCAGGCGGACGACACGGGGGTTCTGCGGCAAACGTGCCGCGACCGGCGACAGTTTTCCGGCGGCAACGTCTTCGGCGAACAGCGGCGTTTCCACCGGCGCCGCCACCTGGGCCGCGGCGGCGGTACAGAACGCCGACAGGACGGTGAAGAGGGCGGCCGTTCGGATCGTCATGCCACCAGCTCCCTTACGTTCACGGACGGGTCGGCGCGAACGAAGTGTTCCTCGCCCAGGTCGACCAGACCCAGATCGCCGCTGCCGTCGATCGTGAACGGCGCCGGCCACTCCGATGGAATGGACGCCTTGCCTTCCATCAGCGCCGAAAGATCGAGCCGGGCATCGGGGTCGGGTTCCGGCACCGCCGATAACAGGGCCCTGGTATAGGGATGCACCGGCGCGCGGAACAGCACGTCGCGCGGCGCGGTTTCCACCAGACGGCCGGCGCACATCACGGCGATCCGGTCGGCGATGTAGTCGACCACCGCCAGGTTATGGGAAATGAACAAATAGGTGAGCCCCAGGTCTTCCTGCAGGTCCTTCAGAAGATTCAGAATCTGCGCCTGCACCGAAACGTCGAGAGCCGAAACCGGTTCGTCGCACAGCAGCAGTTCGGGTTTAAGCGCCAGCGCACGCGCGATTCCGATGCGTTGTCGCTGGCCGCCGGAAAAACTGTGCGGATAACGGTTGAGATAGCGCGGATCGAGCCCGACCAGCGCCATCAGCTCCTGGACCATTTCGGCACGATAGGCGGGATCGCCGATATCGTGGATGATCAGCGGTTCCGAAATGATGTCGAAAACCGTCATGCGCGGGTTCAGCGACGAGAACGGATCCTGGAACATGAACTGGATCTTGCGCCGGTAAGGCAAAAGTTCCTTTTCGCTGAGCGCGGTCAGGTCGACCTCCGTGCCGCCGTCGTTGAAGACGACCTGGCCGGAATCCGGCGACAGCGCGCGCATGATCATTTTCGACAGGGTCGTCTTGCCGCAGCCGGATTCGCCGACCAGGCCGAGGCATTCGCCCTGGCGGACGAAAAAGCTGACATCGTCGACCGCCAGCACTTTTTGCGTTTCCCCGCCGGCGAAGATGCCGCCCTTGCGCAGCGAATAGGATTTGGTCAGCCCGGTGACCCTCAGCAGCGGTTTTTCAAGTTTGACCTGTTCTTCTTCGCGCTCGGCCAGCAGGTGACCGGTGGTGTGCTGGATTTCGCGCAGCGGCACCAGACGTTCGCCCTCTTCCATGTGGAAGCGCGGCACCGCCCGTAGCAGGGCTTTCAGATAATCGTGACCCGGATTGCGGAAAATATCGTTCAGCGAACCGCGTTCCAGGACGCCGCCGTGATACATCACCACGATTTCATCGGCGACGTTCGCGACCACGCCAAGGTCGTGGGTGATCATGAGGACCGCCATCTGCAGTTCCGACTGCAGATCGTTCATCAGTTTCAGGATCTGCGCCTGGATGGTGACGTCCAGCGCGGTGGTGGGTTCGTCCGCGATCAGCAGCGCCGGGCGGCACACCAGCGCCATCGCGATCATGGCGCGCTGCCGCAGCCCGCCGGACAGTTCGAACGGATACGTGCGCAGCGCCCGCACCGGGTCGGGAAATCCGACCAGCTGAAGCATTTCCGCCGTCAGCTCCATCCCCTGTTGCTTGGAAACGTCGCGGTGCAGGAACAGCGCTTCCGAAATCTGGTCGCCCACGGTATGCAGCGGCGACAGGGACGTCATCGGTTCCTGAAAGATGATCGAGATCCGCCCGCCCCGTATTTCGCGCATTTTCGCGCCATCGGTTTCCAGGGTCAGCAGATCGGTAACGCTGTTGTTGCGGGGGTCGGTAAAGACGATTTCGCCGCCGGTGACTTTCGCCGCCTTGGGCAGGATGCCCATGATCGTCTGGGAAACGACGGATTTACCTGATCCGGATTCACCCACCAGCGCGACGGTCTTGCCCGCGGGCACGCGGAAACTGACGCCGTTGACGGCGCGTACCACGCCTTCCGCCGCGTGGAATTCGACCTGAAGGTCGTTGACGTTCAATAAATCCGTCATTCGGAACCGCTACTAGACGTGAACACCTCTGTTTTAACACCCAGAAGTTCGAGATTCCCCAATGTGGTCGACGAAAGACTAAGCCCCTCGTCATTGGCGGCTTTCGCCGCGCGCTTAACAATATCGGCGAAGCCGCCGAGAGTCGATTCGATCCGGATTTTAGCGTCCGATCCCTTAAGAACAAGCTGCATCCAGCCATGCGCGCCGTCGCGCCGGGTGGAAAAGTATTTCAGGCGCATTTCCTCAAGGTCCTGCCAGCGAAGGGATCGCGAAAACGGCCCAGAAACCGAAACGGATGTTTCGTCCAGTTCGATGACGCTGGCATGACGGATCACGACGTTTGCCGCGTATACGGCGAACAGGAAAACCAGAAACATCAGCGTCCACGACACCGGCTCCGCGGTCGGCACGATGAATATCGGCCCGGCTGTCACCGCCAGGCCGACGCCTGCCCGGATATAGTCCGGCGCGATCGTCCGTATGGTATGGCGGTATTGCGTCATCGTGGAACCGGAAACAGGGCGCGCGCCGACGCCCACTGAGCCGCCGGATGGCCGGTTGTCACATCGATGAATGCGTCGATAAAGGCCCAGCAGGCATCGTCATGCGCCAGATGATGGGTCAGCAATCCGGTTGCTTCGCCGCGATCGGCCAGCCCGCCGCGCTTTGCCGAAAGATGCGCGATGGCAGCCGACAGGGTCGCTTGATCTCCTGCATATCCGCGATCTCCGTCCCAGTCGACGATGTCGATATGCGTGTTGACGGCTGTCAGACCGGGTGCCGGTTGCACGGCCTCTCGTGCCCTGAACGTCGAAAGTCCGTGGAAGCCCAGCCCCGGCAACAAAGCGGTGACCGGCTCGTCGATCCGGTTCCAGGGCGGGACCATGGTCTCGGTCCAGCCGTCTTCGCCGAAAATGTCGAACATGCGTCCCCGCCCGTCGGCCAGTTCGCGGGCGATATCCCACAAGGCGCGGTCGTCGCCGAGTTCGGCCTTCTTGCCCGTCCCGTCCCTGTGATTCCGGTGCGCGTATCCGTGTTGCAGGATGTCGATGCCGTCGCCCGACAGGATGTCGGCCAACGCCGGCTGCGCGTTCGCGGGGATGACTGCAATCGCAACCGGTACCCCGCTTTCCCGGCGGAGGTCGAGCAGTCGGTCGAGCGCCGGCGTCGGCCCGACCGCATCGTCGTCGCGCCACCAGAGCGTCGCGACGTCGCCGGCTTCCGCCCAGAGATCGAGTTCGGCCGTTAAATCTTTCCAGGTGCTCACGCGGCCGCCCGATTGTGATCTCTGAACCATTCCGCGATCAGGCGGGCGCTGGCATCCGCGCCGTCCGTATCCAGACCGGATGCGTCCGGGGGGGATGCCGCGAATGCGTCGTCGACGGCCCGCGCCAGGGTCTCCGGATCCAGGGCGTCTTCCGGAATGCTGCGGATGCCGCTGCGGTTCTCCAGAAGCCGCGCGCGCAGCGTCTGTTCGGTTTCAAGCCCGCCGGCATAAGGGACGATGACGCCGCGGGTACGCGCCGCCATCATTTCCATGACCGTATTGTATCCGCCCTGGCTGATGGACAGAGCGCAGTTCGCCATCAGGGTCGTGAAATCGGCGCGCGCGCGCTCCACGATGACGCCGGCCGGCGCCGCGGATTTCAGCGCGCCGAACACGTCCATGGGCAGAGCATGCCCGGCCAGGATGCGCCAGGTGCGATCTGACAGCGTCGTCGCCGGCCGCGCCGCCATGGCCGCGCGAAACAGCTCTTCCGACACCGCGCCGCCGCCGGCGGATACGATGACTTCGCCCGTTCCTGCGCCGCCGGGCGTTTTCTGCGGCGTATCGACGACGTAACCGCTATAGGCGACCCGGTCGGCGATGCGATCGGCGTGGGCGAAGGTGTCGCCGAACGGGATCAGCGTCGGATCGCCGTGGATCAGCACACGATCGTAATAGGTCTCGATCCGCTCCAGCATTTCCTCCACCCTTTCGGGTTTGGGCGGCTCGACCAGAATATCGCGGACCGACGAGACGATCAGCGGCGGCGCCCGTTGCGCCTTCGCGGTTTCCAGCAGCGCGGTCAGTTCACCCCGTAACTGGCGACGACCGAAGGGAAACAGCTCCGTCAGAATGACGGTCGGCGCTTCGGCGGCGTATGCCTCCAGCAGAAGTGCGCGGCGCCGGTCGCGGAACGCATCGTCGATTTCGGCGTCGTTCTCGTCGATCAGGATCTTGAAGTACTTGTCTGCCGCGCGGACCGGGGGCAGCTGGATCAGTTTGGCGTCGGCGATATCGAGCCCCGGCACGTCTTGACCGCCGGAAACGACTGTTACTTCCATGCCGGCCCGGCGGAACGCCCGCGTCAGCGTCGCCGTCCGTTTCAGATGGCCAATCCCCAGCAGATGCTGGACCCAGAAAAAAATTTTCGGGGCGGTCATGCGCCGCCGCCATCCAGCAAGCTGACGTTCAGCGCGGCGACCTCGAACCCGCCATCCGCGTGGGCCTCGAAGATATGAACGCTCGCCCAGTCCATTTTTTCCGGCGGTTTGCCGACCATGCTCCATCCGGTGGCGAGCGACAACGCGGCGCGGATGATTCCTT
>Ga0181594_10005962_pt1 | contig 10597 bp, 6 predicted proteins | sample 071ome_18_FD_145603 | JGI IMG/M metagenome (GOLD analysis project Ga0181594, IMG submission 145603) | Coastal salt marsh microbial communities from the Groves Creek Marsh, Skidaway Island, Georgia - 071413BT metaG (spades assembly) | ecosystem: Environmental > Aquatic > Marine > Intertidal zone...
GTTTTGCCCAGTTGCCGCTGATGTAGCGGTAGCGCACAGCTGGCGATACGGTCAGTTCCGGTGTCACCGGTACATTAAGCCCGATGCCGCCTTCCGGACTGAAAAAATATCCCGTGCTGTTGAGGTTGATGATTTCCTCGCCCGACGTCGTCAAATTGCTGGATACGATCATGCGGCCGGTGGAGTTTGTATAGCCCGCTACCACGCTAACATCAGCGAAAACAAATTTGACGGTGGCGCGGCCGTACATGCCCCCGATTCCGTGGGTCACGCTGCTCCGCGGGCCGCTGGGTCCGGATGTTGATGCATTGCTCCAGGCGCCACCGCCAAATGCGCCAATGATCAGCTTGTCATTCGGCCGCCCGTCCAGGCCGGCAATGAAGCCGAAATGCCGTCCGTTGAATTTTCCCGACAGGTCGGTGGACCCGTAGGAACTGGCGCCGCCGAACGGCCGGATATAAAACACCTTTGTCGGGTCGCCGTTGTAAACCTGCTTGGTGACCCGGCCGTCGAGGATTTCTCCGATAGAGCTGCGGACGTCCGCTATTCCAGCATCCCGCATGCGCAGGGGCGTGGTGTCAAGGGCGACAATTGCGTTGCCGATGATCCGGAACGGCCGGCCGGTGACCGAGAGATTTGCGCCGGTCAGGTCATCAAACATGATGATTTGGGACCGCCTTGGAGCCAGGACAACGCTAACCGTGTCGCCGCCGCCGCCAAGGTTCACGATACCGGCCAAGCGAGAACCGGGGCCAAAAGTGAGTGTGTCGGTGGCCCCGGTCAGGCTGATGGAAACGCCGCCCGTGCCGATAATGGTGCCGTTGTTGACGATTGTTGCAGGTCCGGCGCCGGGAGCGACCAGTACGCCGGTCAGGCCGGAAATCCGCCCGCTGTTGGTCAGAACAAGTCCGGCGGTGGCGCCGATGCCGGCGCCTTTGGGCGCATCAATGGCGCCGGAGTTGACGATGGCGTTTACTCCATCGACTAGAATACCGCGGGCGTCGATTCCGGATACTTCGATCGCGCCCTTGTTGAGCACGTCCAATCCGCCAGGGCTGCGAATACCGAAAGCATTGTCACCGGCGACGACGATGCTGCCATTGTTGGTTACCTTGATGGCTCCCGTGCCGAGGATCGCGCCGGACAAGTCGCCTTCAAGGACCAGCTTGCCATTGTTGACGATTTCCGTTTTGTCGCCTGCGCCGATCGCAATGGCGGCTTTCAACCCTCCCGCTGTGATCGTGCCGTCGTTGATGATCAAGCCCTTGCCGGTGATGTTTACGCCAAAGGAATTGGCGGTTGCCGTGGATGCCCCGGCGGTGATCGTCCCCTTGTTCGTGACGGTGCCGCTGGCCGCCGCAATGGCGGTGTTGCCCTCTGCACCGGTAATCGTTCCGGTGCTGGTGAAGGTGATTTCACCCGTGGACTGGAAAATCGTGGCGTTCTTGCCAGTGGAAGCGGCAGCGCCGGAGTTTTCGACCATCAGGGTTTTGGCCTTGACGATTGCACCGCTCGATCCGGTGCTTGTTGGTCAAGGTCACAACGTCGGCATCAACGAGCGCGCCCGAAAGCGCCTCGGATTTCAGGGTGCCACTGTTTGTAATGGTCAACGTGCCTGAAGCGAGGGCGAATCCGGCGGTAGAGATGAAAACGGCGCCACGATGGGTCATCGTACCCGTGTTGGTGATATCAATCGTTGCACCGTCAATGCCGCGGACCAGACCGGCCCCCGCGATCGTACCTGAATTGTCCAGGGTGAGTGTGACGCCGGGCTGCGGACTGGCTGCATCACCTGCCAGAATGGCCGGTGTGTTGGCGGCGGAAAACATCTCACCGGTATTGGTGATGTCGGCGGAGAGGCCGAACCGGGTCGATCCGTTGATCCGTCCCTTGTTGAGTATGGTTGCGTTCGTGCCGGCATCCAGGGCGAGTGCGCCGGGCGAGCTGCCGGTAATTGTCCCCTCGTTGGTAACCAAAATAGCGGTTGTGCCGCGAACGCCGATGAAAGCGCCGGAGATCGATCCCGTGTTAAACAGGGCGACCGTATTTCCTTGCAGCGCCTGAAGCCCGGTAACAGTCCCGCTGTTCGTCAATTGTGCGTGACCGGAAACCGTGATGGCGGTCTGCCCGTTGACCGTGCGGGTGTTTGTCATTTCCAGATCGCCGGTGGAAACGGCAACGCCGGTTCGGCCGTTGGCAGTGCCGGTGTTGTTGAAGATCAGGTTCCCGGATGCGGAAATGCCTGTGTCGCTGGCATTTATGTCGCCTGCTGAATCGATGGTGTTGTTTGCTCCGACCCTGAAGGTGTCGGCGAAATGCGTGATGTTTGCGCCGCCCTGGACCTGAATCTTGCCACCGGTGAAAGTTGGGTCCCGGCAGCCGCTCGAGGTGCCGGTGCAAATGATCCCGCCGAAGGCGCCGTCAAATGCGCACGTGGCGCGGACGGGGGTGGCAGTGAAAGGCAATCCAAGGCCGAGCGCCAGCGACAACGCCAGCGCCGCCAAGGCGACCTGAGGCCTGGCTCGAACTTCAACACGACTAACACGATACGCCGACATTTCCCCGTCCCGGCTATGCGCTGGCCGGATGTTTCCTTTCCAGCCTTACGATGCGGGAGCAGATTGTGCGCCGGTGCTTAAACCCATGTTAAATCCGGTGTTTTTGCATTCATTTCCTCCGGTTAATGCTGGTTATCCTAAATAGTTTGTTGACTCAGGCAGCCCGCAAGCCCTCACCCGTCGCTGAAATCCCGGGCAGGGACGCGGGCCTGGCGGCATACCGGCTGCGGTTGGTTGCGGACATTGGCGCTGCTGGCTGATTTTGATCGAATATTCCCGGTGGTGTGCCTTTACGGTGCGGAATTTAACCGCCCATTTACCCTGTTGCCCCAAGCTGCGTGAAATACAGGTTCGCCCGATCGAAAAAAGATTCAGGCGGATTGGCCGCCGGCTTCGCTATGCCGATCGGCCGCTAAAGCCCGCCGAATTGAGTCCGCACCCGAGGACTTTCTTGCCGCTTGAGGAAAAATGAGTTCACTAATTCTGGTCGCTGATGATGATCCGGTGCAACGCCGTCTGCTAGACGCCATGGTGCGGCGGTTCGGGTTCGAGGTTGAGACGGTAGATGGCGGCGAGGCCGCGCTTGAGCGCATGCAATCGGCCGACAAGCCGCCGGTTTCGGTTCTTATTCTTGATCTTGTTATGCCGGATGTGGACGGCATGACCGTGCTTGAACGGATGCGCGAGCGGGCGATCAATGTACCGGTAATCGTCCAGACCGCGCATGGATCGATCGAGGCGGTAATCTCGGCAATGCGGGCCGGCGCGACGGATTTCGTCGTCAAACCGGTGGGCGCCGAGCGCCTGCAGATTTCAGTCAAGAACGCCATGCGCACAGAAGCGCTGGAGGGTGAGTTGCGCCGCGCCAGCAAGCGGGCAACCGGCACGCTCAGTTTCAAGGATATCGTTACGCGCGCGGCGAACATGGAGCGGATCATCCGCCTGGGTGAACGAGCAGCCAAATCCAACATTCCGGTGCTGATCGAGGGCGAAAGCGGAGTTGGCAAGGAGCTTATTGCGCGTGCAATTCAGGGCGGCTCCGATCGCCGCGGCAAGCCGTTTGTAACGGTCAATTGCGGCGCCCTACCTGAAAACCTCGTTGAATCGATTCTATTCGGACACGAAAAGGGTGCGTTCACTGGCGCCAATGAGAAACATACCGGCAAATTTGCCGAAGCCAATGGCGGGACGCTGTTTCTCGATGAAGTTGGAGAGTTGCCGCTCGAAACACAGGTCAAACTGTTTCGGGCCCTGCAGGAAGGCGAAATCGATCCGGTTGGCGCAAAGCGTCCAACCAAGGTCGACATCCGGCTGATCTCTGCGACGAACCAGGACTTGATCGAGCTCGTCAAGCGCGGCGATTTTCGCGAGGACCTGTATTACCGGCTCAACGTCTTCCCCATAGGCGTTCCGCCGCTGCGCGCCCGGGCAGACGATATTCCCGTGTTGGCGCGCCAGTTCACGGCCCGTTTCGCCGCCGAAGAAGGCCGCAAATTGCGTGGCCTTTCACCGGAGGCTACAGCGCTTCTATGCTCCTACCAATGGCCCGGAAATGTGCGCCAGCTCGAGAACGCCATATTCCGGGCGGTCGTGATGGCGGAGGGAGACGAACTGACGGTCGCCGAGTTTCCGCAGATTGCAGCCCAGGTGGAAGGATTTGGCGTGCGCATTCCCCCTGTCCCGGCCATGACCGCGCAACAGGCGGAGCCGCAGCGCGAAATTGTCCGCGTCGAAGTGCGCGATCCCAATGTATTGCCGCTGCTCGATGATCACAGCAATGTGCGCCGGCTGGACCATCTGGAGGCGGACGCAATCCGGTTTGCGCTTTCTCATCATCGCAGCCAGATGTCCGAGGTTGCCCGCCGGCTCGGCATCGGCCGCTCGACGCTCTACCGGAAAATGAAAGACTACGGACTGAATGATGCTGATTCAGGCATCGGCGGGGGTTCTCCGCTTGTCGGTACGGTCTCCGGGAACGAAGGGTCGGATGCCGCGGCATAGCTGCCGATTCCGTGTCGCAGAATTGTAACGGCCGGCCAATATGTGCGCTGGCGCACTTCCCACAGGCTTTTGATTCGATTTAAGCTGGACAGGTGTGTAATTGCTGGCGCGTTGGCGCCACGATCGAGTTGGACAGGTGTGCTTATGTCGACCCGGCTTCCCAATCCCCGTCTGCATATGTGGTTTGCGCGCTTGGCCCCGGCTATAGCGGTACTGTTTGTCGCTCCGGTGTTCGTGGCCGCCTCGTTCGCGCAAGAGCGCGCCAATCCGAAGCCGGCAAACGGCGGGCCGGCCGCCGGCATCGCGGTTCCGCCAGCGCCAGCTGCGCCGGTGGATTTGCGCCGGATGTATTATAGGAATCCAGCGACTGCGGCCCTGGTATTCCGGGTTGAATTGCCCCCTGCTGCCGAATTTCCGCGGTCGATCAAGCTGGAAAGCAGGCGTGCGGCGGCGGCCGACGGGGCTGCGGCCAGTGGACCAGCCCCGGTGAGCGGGACATCGGCGAGCGCTCCGGTTGACATTGCCTTGCCTCCACCGGTGGCGGTCGTAATTCGTGATGGCGAGGTGCGCGGCTACTCTCCACTCGCGGCGCATCTGCGTTCGATGCTGACGCCGGCGCTTCAGCAGCAGGCCCGGTACAAGCGCAAACGTGCGCGCGGGAAAAAAGCACGGCGAGCCCGCTGGAAGACCCGGAAAGCCTTTCGCGCGCTGCGACCGTTTGCCGAGTTTTATGCGAGCCGGAAATTTGAGCCGGTGTGGTTGTCAAAGGGTCAATGGACCGATCAGGCGCGCTCGGCGCTGACGCGCCTGCACCGGGCGAACGATGATGCAATCAAGCTTAATATTGCATTGCCTGAGAGGCTTCCAGTGCCGACCGGCGCTGACAAGGATCTGGCGGCGGCTGAATTACTGCTATCGAAGGTCGTTGCCCGCTATGCCCGTTACGCGCGTGCCGGAGCGATCAATCCGCTCCGGGTCTCATCACTGATCACCGTCAAACGGGATATCCCGCAGACTGCCGAAATATTGGCAAGAATTTCATCTGCCGAATTCGCCGGCGATGCGTTGCGCGCCTACAATCCACCTCACGCGGGCTACGTCGCGCTCCGGTCGAAACTTGCAGAATTGCGCGCCCGCGAAGATGAAAAGAAACTGCCGCCGATCGCCTTTGGGCGCACCTTGCGCGTTGGCATGCGTGATCCGCGCGTGCCGCTCATTCGCTTGCGATTGGGACTCACCGCAGCTGAAGAGGGCAGCGAAAATCTTTACGATACAAAGGTAGCCAGTGCCGTCGCCCGCTTTCAACGCAGCCGTGGGCTTCGCGCAAACGGGCGGCTGTCGCGATTGACGATCAAGGCGATGTCCCGCGACAATCGTGCCCGGCTGATCAATGAAATTATCGCCAACATGGAGCGCTGGCGCTGGCTGCCGGCGAACCTGGGGGCGACCCATATCCTGGTGAACGTGCCGGAATTCAGAATGCGCATGTTCCGCGATGGGGCGAAGGTTCATTCTGCCAGGGTTATTGTCGGCAAGCGCAAGACGCAGACGCCGATCTTTTCCGACGTGATGCGATATGTCGTGCTCAATCCCTATTGGAACGTTCCGGTATCGATCATCAAGAAGGAAATGATGCCGGCGTTTGAAAAGGATCCAACCTATTTCACTCGCAACGGTTACGAAGTCAGGGACAATGGCAAACGGCTTGTCGTGCGACAGCCGCCGGGACCGCGCAATGCGCTCGGGTATGTCAAGTTCCTGTTTCCCAACAGGCATGCGGTTTACATGCATGATACGCCCGGCCGTCACCGGTTCCGGTATGCTTCGCGGGCGTTCAGCCACGGATGCGTCCGATTGCAGGATCCATTCAAACTGGCCGGGATCGTTCTGGCGGGGCAGAAGGGCTGGAGCGAGAAGCGCCTGCGCCGGATGATCGGCGGCAAGAACCGCACAATTACGCTGCGGAACAAGGTTCCTGTTCATATCGTCTACATGACCGCTCGGGTTGACGAGAACGACGAACTTGTCCTGTTCCGGGACCTGTATGGTCATTCGCGCCGCCTGAGGGCGCTCATGGGATTGCGGGGATAATTCTGCACGGCCCGGCCTGCCGGCACAGGCGGACAGGGTATACCGCCGGGCAGCTCTGGGCATGGTTTTGGCGGGCCTCGAACAAAATCCAATATACCCGGGATATATCGTTTCGAATCAGAAATTTATGCCGACGACCGGAGCGATCGCGATGGCGGCGCCCCGGCAGGCGCGCAAAACGCTCGAATTAAACGACAAATTGAAGCCGATTGTCTCAGGTGGCGGTTTGTGACACAAAGCTGCCATGTTTTCGGGGCCTTGTCCGGCGTCGGCTTTCTCCGCGGGGACGGTCTGTCCGCTGAAGGTTCAGCGAAACGGGGCTGGAGTTGATGCGGGGCAATTTATTCCGGCGGAGGGAGTGGTAACTTACGGGGCATTAACCCTTTTCGGTAACCATGCGGTGAGGTTAAGGAAGTGTCGCGTTGAGTGCGCGGGATTTCGGTTACGCCTTGCGGTACTTACTCAATGCGTTATTTGGCCAAATTGGCTCCTGAAAGTTACGCCTTCAGGCAAACGTGAGATTAGGTTTGGGCACCAATTGCACGAGCGCGGCGGTGAGCCGCGCGGGATCAACAGCGGGGATTGCGGGGCTGCTTGGGCTGGCGCTGCTCGTTATTGCACCTGACAATACTCAAACCGCTGTCGCCAACGGCGATACCCGGAGCATCAGCCTTTATCATGCGCACCGCAAGGACTCGCTGGTCGTAACATTCCGGCGCAACGGGCGATACGTTGGTTCAGCCCTGCGCAAACTGAATTATTTTCTCCGCGACTGGCGCAATGACGAACAGGTCAGGATGGATCCGCGCCTGTTCGATGTGATTTGGGAAGCCCAGCGCATGGTCGGAGTCAACGGCCGCATTACTGTCTTGTCGTCGTATCGGTCGCCGCGCACCAATGCGATGCTTCGACGCCGTTCGCGTGGCGTAGCGAAGAATTCCCAGCACATGTATGGCAGGGCGATGGATCTTCGTATATCCGGCGCCAATATGCACCGGGTGCGCGAGGCGGCGATAAAAATGCAGAGGGGCGGCGTCGGCTGGTATCGCTCGCGCTTCGTGCATCTTGATGTGGGTTCGGTTCGCGCCTGGCCGCGGATGAGTTATGCCCAGCTCACGCGCCTGTTCCCTGATGGCAAGACGGTCCACGTCGCGCGCGACGGACGGACACTCTCCGGGTATGAAGAAGCCCGCCGGATTGTGGCCTCTCGCAACGGATCGTATGTGCCGACTCTTGCACAGGTTCGGGAAAAGGGTTTTCTGGAGCGGTTGCTTGGCTGGGGTGATTCCGGCGATGAGGCGGATCAAGCGCAAGCACGGCGGCGGGTCGCCCGGGCTCCGCTTGGCCGGACCGGCGTTTCGGCGAACGAAGAGAATTCTTCAGTGAATTTCTTCCGGCGCGACGCGGCACGCCGGCGCGGGCGCGGTCCTGCGCCAGCCAAGGTGCAGGAGCGTGCCAAGCCCGCGGAGTCCGCCAAGCCTGCGGAAGCAGCCAAGCCCGGCACACCCATTGCAGAAGAAAAACGGGGAATACCGATTCCGGTTCCACCCCGGCGGCCGAGCGAAAACAAGATCGCGGCGCTTATTCAGACGGCAACCGGGAATATCGAGGCGGCATCTGCCCCGGTTCCGCCGGCGCGTCCGGACAAGCTCATCGTCGTGGCGGAGAATGCGCCTGAAGCGCCGGCTCCGATCCCGGCAGATAGCCGAGGCCGTCTTGCCGCTCTCATCGGCCTCAACAGCGCAGGTGTGATCGGAGCAAAAAGCGGTCTTCCCGATGTCATTACCCGAGGCACGGCGGTCGCAGCGCATGCAGCCGCGCCCGATGCCATGGCGTTTGCGCCACCTCCCGGGGCCAAATTCGGTCGCGCGCGGGGCCGTACACTGGTGCGCAAACTGGCGCTGCGCCGGAGTTTGCCGTCAACACCGTCTATCGCTCGTGCGGTTGGAATGCGGGCGGCAACACAACGGGCGCCTGCCAGTGTTCTGGTTGCGGCCCGTTTCGACCGGTCCAACTTCAACCTGTTGACCCGGCCGGAAAGTCTGGCCCTGTCGCCGGCGCATAGCCTGATGGGATCATCCATCGCTTCGCTCCGCTCTGCGGCGCGGCACAGCCGCCAGACATTGATCTTCGCCGGGCAGGATCGTTATCAGACGCGTTTTGTATCCGTGAATGCACCACGAGCGCTCGCGCACGCGAACTTCAATAGCGCAAAATAGCCGCGAAGCTTCTTGACAAGGCTGGATATCGCGATCCTGTGAGCGGGATGCTCTGGCCGTTCGTGGGGCCGTTCCTGGCATTCCCCCGAATATGCCCTTCGCCGGTTTCGCGTGACGTAGCTACCGGGTCACGTGAAGAACACGCATCACGACAAGACACAAGATCGCAAGGCGAATTCATGAAATTGCCACGGGACTCTAGTCGATCATCCCCAGGGCATTCAAGTAAAGGTCGAGGACGGTCTCTTCCTCCCGCCGCTTGTCCGCATCGACCCTGCGCATAGAAACTATTTTCCGCATGATCTTCGGATCAAAGCCATTGCCTTTCGCTTCCGCATAGACTTCCTTGATGTCCTCGGCAATTGTCCGCTTTTCTTCTTCAAGCCGCTCGACGCGCTCAATGAAGGATCGCAGATGCGAGGCGTTGACGGTTGCGCTGTCCATGCCAGTAACCCTTGCAAATAATTAATATGTTCTTCGCCGGCACTGCCGCTGTACTAACCAAAAATGCAGGTAGGCGGTTGGAATTCGCCCGCTGCTCCTGTTCCGGCAGCCCGCGAGAACGCAATAGCGATGGCGCAGAAGTGCGCCAGGGTCAACGACGATGCGGCGAGTGCAGCAAGTAATCCACGCAATCCCCGTCGCGGGGGCTGTCCCCTATTGGCCGTGCTGCTTTATTGCTGCGTCAAAGGCGGCTTTCTGTTGCGGTGATGCTTCGGTCTGGTACTTCGATTTCCACTCGTTGTAAGGCATGCCGTAGACGTGTTCGCGTGCGTCTTCCTTGCCAATCTCAAGGCCCCGTTCGTCGGCAGCGTCCTTGATCCAGTTGGACAGGCAGTTACGGCAAAAGCCGCCGAGATTCATCAGGTCGATATTCTGGACATCGGTGCGCGAGCGAAGATGGTCGACGAGCCGGCGAAAAGCGGCGGCTTCGAGCTCGGTCCGGGTTGCGTCGTCAATCTGTTTCATGTCGTCGATCCTTTTGCCGATAGGTCATCATGTGTCACGAAGCGTGTACCTCCTGCCAGTCCCGGCGCGGCTGGCGAAGTATTGTATCTGTCTAATGTCGTCGTCCTGCAAGGCTTCTGCAAGGGGGGCGGCGATGCGATGCGCCCAATTCGAGGCGCCGATGTTATCGGCAATCAGGTCCTGGCGGAACTCTATCAGGACATGCGGCAACCCGCGATTGGTGCCGTGCTCGTTGAGCGTATCTCCTACCAGCGCGCCGTCGTAGGGTTCATTGTCACCCACGGTCAGTTCCGGGTCGATTTGCAATGCGCGGAAGAAGCGTGATGCCAGGCGCGGATCGCTGTCCCAAAGCAGCCCAATCTGCCAAGGCCTGGTTCCGCCGCGCCAATGATGGGTGAAGCTGTGGATCGAGACGATTGCCGGGACAATTTTCCGCTGCAGCATCGTGTCAAGATTTTGCCGTACCGCGTCGCGGTAGGGTTGCCAGAACCGTTGCCGGCGGTGCTTGATTTCTTCCGCACCTGCGTAGCGATTACCCGGAATAATGGCGCCATCGGAAATTCGCATGACCAGCGTGGGGTCATCGGCGCCACGATTGGGGTCGATAAGCAATCGCGAAAAGCGCGTCAGAAAGGCCGGGGCATTGAAGCGCCGCGCCAGGGCGCGTGTGACATCGGCGGCCCCGATGTCCCAGCCAATATGCCGCTGTAATTGTTCCGGTGGCAGGTCGAGCGTGCCGTATTCGGGCGGCAATTCGTT
>Ga0181594_10005972_pt1 | contig 10588 bp, 9 predicted proteins | sample 071ome_18_FD_145603 | JGI IMG/M metagenome (GOLD analysis project Ga0181594, IMG submission 145603) | Coastal salt marsh microbial communities from the Groves Creek Marsh, Skidaway Island, Georgia - 071413BT metaG (spades assembly) | ecosystem: Environmental > Aquatic > Marine > Intertidal zone...
CGCCGAGCAGGCTTTCTTTGAGCAGCGTGATGCTTGGGTGTGGGTAGGCGAGCTCAGAGGCGGTGAGCGGTGGGGTAAAGTAGTGGTCGAGGTACTCATGAAGTCGCTCACAAGGGAAGCGACGGAGCGGTCGATGGAGAGGTGTAGAGGCCTGTCGAGTAACCCATGCGCTGGGGTCCTCTAGCGCGCCTCTGTGCTCGATGACCCAATAACCAGCGTGCCCCTCAAAGCCAAGCGAGAGGCGAGGGTCATCTAGGGAGACCTCACCTGAGCAGAGCGGTAACCCTAAGGCGTGATGTAAGAGGCTCACCGGGACCTTGGCGGTCTGGGCGATGTCCTCTGTTGAGGAGATCACTCTACCGCGAGGCTTTAGGTAATCATTCGCGACCCTAAGAAGCTCAGGGGAGCGTGTAAACACCTGATCATAGAGGTGAGGTCTCGGGCTGTGGAGCTGAGCACTTAACTCGAGTGAGGCGACCTCTACTCCGTTTAATTGCAGATTGAATTGAGTAAAGCGATACGCCCTAGGAGCGCTGACAATCACGTCAATGGGCCTCACCACCCTAGACTGAGTGATCGCGACCCCCCCTATGGTCTCACTGAGGTCTAAGGTCCTTCCCCCGCGCTTAGAGAGCCCAAGTCGCACGAGGCCACGCTCTTGTGGGGTGAGCGCTGGGATTAAGCGCTCCGACCCTGTTCGGCTGAGCGGGTGGAGGTGATCAGAGGCGATCAAGGCGCCCGCGACACAGTCTATCCTGAGCTGAGAGCGCAGGTCGTCTTTCCCAATCAAGATCCCCAGCTCGAGTAAGGTCGTCATCACCTGCTCCCCGAGGAGCGCCAAGAGCGCAGGTCGAGACTGGGGCTCCCCTCGCCAAAAGAAGCGTATCAGCTGATCTGCTGGGTCTTGGGTGAGGGCGCGTGGGGGGGCCTCCCCTCTGAAAGGGGTGAGGCGCTCCTCTGAATAGCCAAGGTCTACGAGCCGTCGCCACAGCGCGCTGAGCTCCTCTCGTAGGTTGAGCTGGGGGTCTTGGAAGGGAGCTAAGAGGAGCTCCCCTTGTGGCTGAAGTGGTGGGCGCGCGGGTGAGGGTGGACGACGCCAGCTTGGGTCAGCGCAGACCCCAAGCGCCTCGAGCTCCGCGATCCCCCAACGGATGAGCGTCGCGAGCTCAGAGGGAGGGAGGTGAAGGCGCCTTGAGAGGCGCCCCTCTTGAAGCCTGCGCTCCTTGGTTAAACTTAAGAGGGTCGCGGCCTGTGGCCAAGGGTAGAGTCGCGCTGACCAACGCCCGCTCTCATCGATTACCTTCGACATACCGCGTGGGTTGAGCGAGAAGATAAGCCCCTCTGAGCCGGGGGTCACCTCCTGAGGATCGAGCTGACCTAGGAGCGGGTGTCGCTCGAAGATCCGGCTCGTCATTCGGTAAGGAGCGAGCTCTCTAGAGAGCGTAGATAAGGCCTCAGGGCTCCACTCAAGGCTCAGCTGTTCAGGGCTAAAAATGAGCTGGTCGAGCGCCTCAAGCTCTCCTGGGAAGTCTCGCATCATAAGAGGCAAGGCGTCGAGGGAGCTGAGGTGCTCATCTTGCAAGCTTGGCGCGACGAGCCGTTGAGAGCTGAGGGCGCTCTCAACCCACATTGAGCCCATCAGGAGAGCGTCGAGCGACCCTGTCGAGAGCGCGTGGAGGGCGTCAGATGGGTAGCTCGCCCTACGTCTTGACGAGAGGGTGAGCGGAGCGGAGAGCAGGACGGGCAGTCGATTGAAGTGTAACGACAGCGCTTCACAGAGCTCACATAAGAGGGGGTCACGCTCAAGGTCTAAGGGTAGGAGCGCGACCCGCCCATCTCCTCGTAGGGTCGCGTAGAGCGCCTCACGGTGCTCCTCTTTAGGAGCGCACAAGATGAGCTCACGGGGAGGGTAGCCCTTAGCTCCTTCAAAAATATGCTCCGCTTGCTCTGCTGGACAGAGCAGGTAGGTAGGGGCGTCGAGGTCACGATCAAGGGATTGATTCAGAGACGCGAGGGCTCGCGCGCTACTTGGGTCCATAAGGCAGAGCCGGTTGACTTGTGGAGCGTAGCCGAGCGGAGCGGGGCCATCAAAGTAGCCGATGAGCCCCCCTTTACGGAGCCGACGCGCGAAGCGCTTCCCGAGCTCAACAGGCTCACAGCGCTCGGCGGACAGTGGGGGACGGAGCTGTTTAAGGCTCTGATTCACGAGCGTGGTCTCGAGCTTTGCGTTCAAGGAGAGGGAGGGCCTCGTGCTTGAGGGAGCGTGTGACGCTCGGGTCGCGCCTAGGGCCGCTGCCCCCATCGCGACCCCCACATCCGAGCTGAGGCGGGAGATGTGTGTAGAGGGGCCACCTGCCTGTCTGACATACTCCGCGAGCTTAGGGTCAAGGGCGAGCTCCCCTGTGAAGATCAGCGCTTGCCCAGGGGTCTCACGTTGGGCGTACCGAGTGACCGTGCTGAGGGAGGCCCCGAGCTCACGTTGGGCCTTCGCGATGATCGAAGCCCAGAGCGCCCTCCGCTGAGGGCGTTGCGCGCCCAGCTTGACGCTCTCAGCTTGGAAACGTCGCTCGAGGCAGAGCACCTCAAGCCACATATCATAGCTCGACACCTGTAGCTCATAGCTGTTAGGTGAAGCGGTAAACCAAGGCTTGAGCTGAGGGAGCGAGGCGGTGGAGTATGACGCGAGCTGGGTCGCCCACTCGAGCGGGTGGTGGTCTTGGGTGTCTGGGACATCGAGCTGGGCTCTCGCTCGATGAATCAAGGCCATGTAAGCGAGCGTTGGGCTCTGTAAGGCTGAGAGCTGCTTCGGGGTCTTGAGCGTATAGAGGGGCTGAACCTCCGCTCCACTTAACTGCATGAGCGCGTAGGCGTTCACCTCTCCCTCTGACGCCTCTGCCCTCATCACAAGGCAGAGCGCCTCTTGAAGTCCATGTTCACAGAGCGCGAGGTGACTCAGAGCGACCTGACCGCTGACCTCGATCAGCTGGATCTGTGATGAGAACCCTCTGTGATCTGCATACTCTGTCAAGAAGCGATCACGGCTCCCCTCTGGGCCTACGATCGTGACGCTGTGGACGCGATCCCAGCCCACATCCGCTCCTTTGAGGCAGGCGCGGATCGCCTCGCGAGGGAGCTGGGCGCTACGATGACCCCATGGGTCGGTCAAACCTGAGCTCTGACCTCCTGGCCCGTCATAGCGACCACCCGGAGGCTCCGCTCGAGTCAACGCACGCTCTTCAAAGCGCTGGGCTAGCTCGTATCCACGGTAGAGCGCTGCGCTCCCCCCTGCGCCAACATAAACTCCAAGATGTAATGAGCTCACTCGGGTCCTCCACGTACGCTACGTGCTGAGATTAGGTTATGAGCACGCTTGTCGCTGTGGTACCGTCTGCGTGCTCGCCCCTCGCGAGGAGCGAGGCTGTCGTTGTATCTGTTGTACGCTGTTTATACAAGCGTGACGGGGTCCCTCAGCTGAGCGCTCAACGCTCAGCGGACGTCATGAGCAGGAGGATCAAATGAGCTTGAAGGAAGCAGCCTGGAGACATGGTAAGCTCGCCGGCAAGGTCGCGTGGAGCTGGCTTAAAGAGCAGCCACCCGTGAAGCGGAGGCTCACAGAGGTTGAGGAGGGGGTCGCTCGCCATCGAGCGCGCATTGAGGAGCGCCTCCGGCGACTGGAGGCTGAGCTGCTCGAGTGGGTGAAGATGCTTGAGTCTTCACAAGGCTACGGCGCCCCGAGAGGGAGCAGCCCATCGCTCAGCGAGAGCTATGCCCGCCTTGGGGTCCCTTATGGTGCCCCTTTTCATGAGGTGAGGAAGGCGTGGCGTCAAAAGATGCGTGACTGCCACCCTGACCTCTCTACCGACCCAAAGCTTAAGGAGCGAGCCGAGCAAGAGGCCCGAGTGATCAATGAGGCCTTTCAGGTGATTAAGTCCGCGGTGGGCGCTTAACGTGAGGAGGTCAACGCCTCTTCCTGCGTGGCCCTGTCCACTCACCGAGCCAGTCGCCACCGCGCTCCCCTTTACCTCCAGCCTGTCGTGAGGGCCTGCGTGAGCCACCTGTGTGACCTCGCTCGGAGCGCCTCCGCCCACCCCGTGTCCCTCGGGACCTCGGTTGAAAGCTAGGCTCAGGGGGACGCATCACTCGACCGACATGGACCTGACCGATGACCTGTGGTGGCTCAGAAGAAAGAGAGATGACGTCACCGTTACGGATCTCCAGGACGCTCTTGACCCCACAGCTTCGCCCGACCTGAGCGTGCGCGATGAGGTGAGGGGGGTAGCCATGTACAGGGATTAAGGCATCGGGCTGAACCCAGTCATACATCTGCTTGAGCTCTTCCACACAAGGGTGACCAGAGACATGGATCAGCTCATCCTCCTCTGTGATGACGCGCACCCCTTGCTCAATGAAGCGAGACTGCAAGAGCGAGATCTCCTCTTCGTTCCCCGGGATCACCTTAGAAGAGAAGAAGACCGCGTCGTCAGGCTCAAGGTAGATGTGCCTGTGCTGACCCATCGCGATCCGAGACAGCGCCGCGCGCTCCTCTCCCTGTGAGCCTGTGCAGATCAGCATGAGCTTGTTTCGTGGGATGAACATCGAGTCATAAGGGGGCACCTCATCGAGCCAGCGAGGCAGGTAGCCGGTCTCCTTCGCCGCGCCGATCATGCGTAGCAGAGAGCGCCCAACCAGCACCGGGTGACGACCGGTCGCGCGAGCGACCTCAAGGAAGGTCGCGAGCCTCGCGATGTTGCTTGAGAAACAGGCACACACGACGCGGTTACGTTCACGGCTGATGAGGTCTTTGAGTCGCTCACGGACCGCCGACTCAGAGGGAGAGCGACCAGGGATCTGAGCGTTGGTTGAGTCACCAACCACCGCGAGCACCCGCTCTTGAGCGAGCGCCTTAAAGCGCGATTCTGCGGTGCGCTCCCCTATGAGCGGGTTCGGGTCAAGCTTCCAGTCTCCCGTGTGAAGGACCGCGCCGTGCTCTGTCCTAAGGACAATAGAGTGCGCCTCGACGGTCGAGTGGGTGATCGGGATCATCTCGACATCAAAGGGCCCCACAGTAAAGCGACTGCCGACGGGGAAGATCTTAAATTGAGGGGCGCTCTTATGCTCCGACTCCGCGAACTTTCTACGCACGACCGCGGCGGTGAAGGGGGTAGCGTAGATCGGACATTGAAGGTGACTCCAGAGGTCTACGATCCCTCCAATGTGATCCTCATGAGCGTGGGTGAGGATGAGGGCGGTGATCGTTTTATCTTTGATAAAGTCAGGGTCAGGGGCATAGATTTGATCCTCACCTGTGGCGTTATCAATCATCATCCCACAGTCCACCATCACCCAGTTGTCTTGGTGCCCATACAGGTTGAGGTTCATCCCAATCTCGCCTGTCCCGCCGAGGGGGACAAACAAGAGCTCTTCTTGTGGCGTGTCTATAAGAGCCATCTCGTCCCTTTAGTTACAGCTGTATAGAGTCAGCGTAATCTATGGAGTCTCAGGTGAAATGTCTAGTGCCTCGAGCACCTCAGTCGTCACCATCGCTGTGTGCGCTTGATATAAGCGCTCTCCCTCCTCGGCCTCCGCTCGCTCCGGTGACCCTGTGTAGGCGAGCGTCATACCGATCGCCTTGAAGCCCGGCTCACCACGCTGGATCGCCTCGCTGAGGCTGATCGAGAGGGAAGGTAACGAGTCGGCTCGCGCTCTTTGGTAGAGCTCTGGGTGAGAGCGACAGATCATTGAGCCCTCGTAGGCGCCTGCGTGGCATGCGCCTGATTTAAACTCATCACCAAGCGCTCGACCCCAGCGCCTTGACACCACCATCGGCGCGCTCACGCTCTGCTCACCATGACGACGCTTAAGGTCGATGACCGCGGCTCGGATCGCCTCAAGCTGACCAGGCTCGAGGTGGTGGTTGATTAAGCAGACGTGCCGGAAGCCTGCCTTGAGGTAGCCCTCAACGATGGAGACGATGAGCGACTGAAAGACCTCTATGGGTAAGGAGATCGCTCCACAGAAGCCGTCTGCATAGTCGGTCACGCCATACGCGACGCTCGGCGCGATGAAGCTCAACACCCCCTCAGCCCTTAAACGAGCCGTGGCTCTGAGGGCGTTCTCCTCACTCAGCAGGCGATCTGTAGAGAGAGGCATATGAGGGCCATGAGGCTCAACGCTCCCAAGAGGTAAGAGCGCGACGCTCTGACGCTCAGCGTCTGAGAGGAGCGCGTCAAGGTCCATACTAGAGAGCTCATCAAGCTTGAGGGGAGGGGTGTTCATGGCGTGTCACCTTGGGTAGCGGAGGGGGCGGTGAGCAGGTGGAGCGCGTGATGGGCGGCTACGAATCCGAAGGTAGCGGTGAGGTGCGTCGCTGCCCCAAAGCCGAGCTGACAGTTTAACCTGAGCGCCTCTCCGCGAGGAGCGGTCTCACAGACCTCGCCGTCAGCGCTTGGGTAGACTGGGCGCTCAACGCTGTAGACCGCCTGGATGCCCCACGCCCCAACGTTAGGGAGCCCATGGACGCTACGTAGCGCACGTCGGATGTTCCGAAGGAGCCCATCATGGGTCGTCTCGCTGAGGTCACTTGAGGTCACCTTCGTTGGGTCACGGCGGCCACCCGCGGCGCCTGAGACCACCACTGGGAGGCCCCTACGCCAACACTCTGCGATCAGCAGGGCCTTACGCTCAGTGTGATCGATGGCGTCGATCACGACGTCGTACTCAGGGAGCCCATGTTGAGCTGGAGACAAGAGGTGATCCGCAGAGCGCTCGGTAAAGAACTCTCGGTAGCAGTGCACTTGGAGCTCGGGGTTAATCAGCCTGAGCCGCTCCGCCATCGCGTCTACCTTAAAGACCCCAATCGTCTCGCTGTGGGTGTGGAGCTGTCGGTTCGTGTTGGTCACGCAGATGTCATCAAGGTCAACCAGGCTGATCCTCCCTACTCCGCTCCGAGCGAGCGCCTCTACTGTCCATGAGCCGACCCCACCGACCCCGAGCACACAGGCGTGTCGCGTACGGAGGCGCTCTAAACCCTTTAACCCATAGAGGCGACCTACCCCCGCGAAGCGGTCTAGGTACTCAGCGGGGAGCGTGGTGTCACTCATATCTATAGGTCTCCTGCCGTCATGGGCGAGTGTTTTCTGTCTCTTTGTCTTGTGTTTTAAGTGAGGCGCTGTCTAGTTTATCTGTCACGCGCTCGCTCGCACAGGGCGCAAGACCGCTCGTCATCACGTTAGCAAGAGGTGTAAAATGGCCAAGAAGAAATCTCAAGCACGTCAAAAAAAACGCGCCCAATCTCGTCGCGCTCGTCAAAGCTCAGGCAGGGCGGTAGATCACGCCCGTGAGGCCGCCGAGTCTCAACGGGCGATCAAGACCTTAGGGATAGGCGCGCTCGCGATCGCCGCGCTACTTATGTTCTTTGCGTTTAAGTGGGATGGGAAGAGCGCGTATGATCGGCTCACTGGTGGGGACGCAGAGGCTCAAGAAAGCGTCGCGCGCTGAGTGAGCCTCGTGGGCGAGCCTTCGACCAGCGAGGCTCGGAGCAGGGGAGGGGCTGGGCGCTGATCATCGCGTGGTGCGCGCTCTGTTGTGCGCTCCTTATCACAGGGCTCAACCTGCGCTCAGATCGATGCGCGACGGAGAGCATGGCCCTCGCGAGCCTGCCGATCTCAAGCCTACAGATCACAGCTCAACACGCCGCTGAGCTCCCTAAAGACAAACAGCGCTCAATGACCTTAAATGAGTGGGCGCGCGCCACGCAGGTGCGCTTCAAGGGCGCTCGTTGCTCCTTGCTCGGGGGCCCTGTGGGCCTAGAGTTACACAGCCCAACGCTTGGGGTGATCGTCGTCTTTCGGGAGTGAGCGCTCAAGTAATCAGGCGGTACCTCTTGTCAGTGGCCCCCACACTATGCCTAGTATATCACTCACCAAGTGACGCTTTACCCGTGTCACGTCAAAATAATCGGCATTTTCACCCCTCACCTTGGCGCCTCTATGATCCAGCTGTTTAGTACGCCCACTCACCTCTCAACAAACCGGTCAGCTTGGGTAGCGCTTGGGCTGAGCTTGGCGTGCATACTCACACCGCTCAGCGCCTCAGCTCACTATTGTCGCTTCAAGACAGGAGACAGCAAGTACCTCTGCTTAGCGAAGCAAGAGGAGTCGCTCTATTTCTGTCGGTATGTGAAGACTAAAGACAGCCGTCAGCGCTGTGTCGCGCTCCATTACGGAGATAAGACCTACTGTGCTCAAGTGCAGGACAGCGAGGTGAAGGCGCGCTGTGAGGCAGAGGCAGAGGCGCGCTCAATAGTCTTGGCGGAGCGGAGGGCTAAGGCAGAGGCGAAGCGCGCCCAAGAGCAGGCCGCTGCGGACGCGACTGGGCGCTGAGCGCCTCGACGTTTAGTCATAAACGTGCGCGTCGCGCACAGCTTTAGGGGACGTTATGGACTCAGACATCCAGTATCATATCAAGTTAAAGCCTGGGCAGAGCGCCCGGTACGTGATCGTCCCAGGAGACCCAGGCCGAGTGCCCAAGGTCGCGTCCTTCCTCGATGACGCGGTTGAGGTCGCTCACAACAGAGAGTACTGTAGCTATCGAGGTCGCTATCGAGGGGTGGACGTCTCAGTCACCTCTACTGGGATCGGTGGCCCCTCCGCCGCGATCTGCTTTGAGGAGCTCGCTCAGGTGGGCGCAGAGGTCCTCATCCGAGTAGGGACGTCGGGCTCACTGCAACCTGACGTCTACCTAGGGGACCTCGTGGTCGCCTCCGCCGCGATCCGTGACGAGGGGACAAGCGCTCAGTACATCCCGCTCGCCTTCCCTGCGGTCGCAGACTTTGATGTGACGAGCGCTCTGAAGCGAGCGGCTGAGGCCTCTGGGCACCCTCACCGTGTGGGGGTTGTCCACTGTAAAGACGCGTTTTATGGGGAGTCTTATCGTAACCTCCCGAACGCGAAGGAGTGGGAGGACAAGTGGACCGCATGGGAGCGAGGGGGCGCGCTCTGCACGGAGATGGAGAGCTCTACTCTGTTCACGGTCGGGCAGATCCGTCGCCTGAAGACGGGGGCGATCATGACCGTGATTGGTGAGACACGAGAGGGCGAGGTCACGATCAAAAAAATTGGCCCAGAGCGGGCGATCCAGGTCGCGCTTGAGGCGATCTATGAGCTCGCTCAAGGTGGTCGTTGAGCGCGCTTGAACAGCTCACCTCGCGCTGTCATGAGCTTGGGGTGGAGCTCATTGGTGTGGCGCCCGTCCCCTCGGGTGAGGGGCCAACAACAGGGTGGTGGGCTCAGCACGTCGCCCGCCTCAAGGGGTGGGTAGAGGAGGGCTCACACGCTGAGATGGAGTGGATGACGAGCCAGCTCGACGCGCGCTGTGACCCTCAGCGCCTCCTGCCTGGCGCCCGCTCCGCTTTAGTCTTATGGCTGGGTCACCGCTTTGAGCCACCAGAGCGCCCTGCGCACCTGAGCGGTCGGGTCGCCACGTATGCTTGGGGGAGGGACTATCATAACATCCTCAGACGAGTCCTCCGTCAGCTCGTCAAGCGGGTGAAGGAGCTTGAACCACAAGCCACCTGCCATGGCTCAGTCGACACGAGCCCGGTCCTCGAGCGGAGCTTCGCTGAGCGAGCGCAGGTCGGCTGGATTGGCAAATCCACGATGCTGATCCACCCAAGGCGTGGGACCTATGGCTCGCTAGCGGTCTTGTTGACGACGCTCGAGCTCCCGAGCGCACCTGAGCCTCACCCAGGGCGCTGTGGGACCTGTCAAGACTGTATCACGCTGTGCCCAACCGGCGCGCTGAGCGCGCGAGGGCTCGACGCGCGACGCTGCATTAGCTATTGGACCATCGAGCATCGTGGGGTGATCCCACGGGAGATGAGGCCACTGATTGGAGAGTGGGTCTTTGGCTGTGACGTGTGCCAAGAGGTCTGCCCATGGAACCGACGCGCGCCGTATGAGGACGAGACCTCAGAGGCGCTGTGGTCCCCACAGCGATCGCGAGCGTGGCCCGACCTCGTCGCGTGGCTCGAGATGAGCGATGAGGCGCTGAGCGAGTCTCTGCTCGGGAGCCCGCTCCGCAGAGCGCTCCCGAGTGGCTTAAAGCGCAACGCGCTCATCAACCTCGCGAACCAGAGCGCGCTCAGCGCGCTCCCTGTGATCGAGCGTCAGCTGACCCACCCCGACCTCGGCGTACAGACCGCGGCCCTCTGGGCGCTCACGACGCTCACGATCGAGGGAGAGAGGCGTGGTCTGCTAGACACTACCACGCTCCCACGTGTGTACCAGCTGGTCATCGAGCACCTCACACATGAGGGGCACCCCCCCGAGCTACGTGAGGAGCTCGCGTGGGCGTGCGCGAGCCTCAGGGCGATTGAGGCGCGTGAGGGTTAGCTTAAGCGCTGAGCGCGCCTCTGTAGGCCACGATGGAGCACAAAGGCGACCCCAACAACAAGGAGCCCACCGACTGGATACCACGCCCCCTCGACCCCCTGATATACGTCGAGGAGCTTCACGATCACGACGAAGAGGGCTGAGCCGATAAAGAGGAGCGGGAGCCACGGGTAGCCTAAGGCGCGATAGGGTCGCGT
>Ga0181594_10005977_pt1 | contig 10584 bp, 9 predicted proteins | sample 071ome_18_FD_145603 | JGI IMG/M metagenome (GOLD analysis project Ga0181594, IMG submission 145603) | Coastal salt marsh microbial communities from the Groves Creek Marsh, Skidaway Island, Georgia - 071413BT metaG (spades assembly) | ecosystem: Environmental > Aquatic > Marine > Intertidal zone...
CATGCCGCTATTGTGCCGGGCTCAATAGGTACGCGCCCATACCAAGCTTGAAAGCGAAACAGCCTTAAAATGCGTAAAAAATCCTCCTGAATGCGATCGGCTGCGTTGCCTACAAAACGAACCTGGCCTTCCTTCGCATCCGCAAGGCCTGCGTGATAATCGAACACGTCACCGTTCGGCCGAAGAGACATCGCGTTGAATGTAAAATCTCGCCGGCCGGCGTCCTCTTCCCAATCAGAGGTAAATTCAACAGCAGCGTGTCGCCCGTCACATGCTGTATCTTTTCGCAATGATGTTATCTCAAACGAAGTGTCCTCAATGATTGCCGTCACGGTGCCGTGAGACAACCCCGTAGGAACGCATTTCAAATTCGCGCGTGACAACAATTCGATGACTTTTTGTGGTTCATCGGGTGTCGCGATATCGATTTCCGACACTTCGATGCCCATGACCAGATTCCGCACGCATCCGCCAACAAATCTGACATCCGTGTTTGGTGCCCCCAGCGCTTCGAACAGCCGGGACACGGCGGGCGCGGTCATCCAGGGCACAATGCTCAGAGAATGTGCGCTTTCAGGCATCAAGACCGGCCCCCTTACTCGGATTGGGACTCGAGGTTTCCGGGAACGATCCGGCCGTCTTCGATATGTGCCGGTTCATAGGCAGAGCCGGCTGGCTTGCCGCTGGTGACCGCGACCGCGCCCATGACAACGACTGTCAGAAGCGCACCGGCAAACAACAGAAGCGGCCATGGCCCCTTCTCGATCCGCGGCGCTTCTCCACCATGTTTCGCCACATACCCCGTCCGATACCAAACCCATAGCGCGTAAACTGCGATCGGCAATAAAAACGGAACGATGTATGTAAACAGGACTCGAATCATTGGCCGATCCTTGGGCAGCTTCAACTGCGTTATTGCGCCGTCATGACTTCGTAAAGGTTCACAAGCATTCCCGCAGTCGCCCCCCAAATATACCTGTCCCCAAAGGGCATCGCGTAGAACGCGCGTTTTTGTCCGTTCGCTTCACGGCTGACACGCTGATGATTGGCCGGGTTGAGAAAGAAGTCCAACGGCACTTCAAATATGTCCGCGACTTCCACGGGATCGGGTTGCAAATCCAATGGAGGCGTCACGGCACCGACAATCGGCGTCACTTCAAAGCCTGTAATCGTGACATACGGATCAAGCCGCCCCAAAATTTCCACCTGCGCCGGAGGTAATCCGGTTTCTTCTTCAGCTTCCCGTAATGCTCCGGCGATCGCGTTCTCATCGTCGTCTTCCAGCCGGCCTCCCGGAAAGGATATTTGGCCGGCGTGCGCGGACAATTCGGCCGTGCGTTGAGTGAGTAAAACCGTGAAGCCGTCTTCATAATGTACCAGCGGCACGAGAACGGCGGCTGGCGTAAGCTGCTTTTCTACGCCGGGGGCGCCCGCACCCCTATTGTAGGGGATACGCGTCGTGTGGACGGCGCCCATATTCCCGGTTTTGTACGGCGTGAGATTGCCCTGCTCCATAAGTCGCATGGCCGTTGCCACATCTCCTCTAGGCCCAGCGATCGTTGCCGCCGCTAAACGAGCGCGAATGGACTCGCGCGTCAGCCCGGCCGGTGGCGCAACGGCGTCCACATTCATGGCAGGGACCCGAGAGCATGAAATTGCCCCTCGCTCCATACGCCGAAGGCCTTCGAATCTTCGGGATCGGGTTCACCGCGCTCGATCAAATGATAAAAAGCCGACCGGGCAATGCGCGCCTCAAGTCCTTTGTACACATATATGTACGGACGGGGCTCACCGGTCGCCTCATCGTGCTCTATACGCAGCGGGTGTTCGTGACTCAATGTAACAACGTCGTCCACATTGGTTCGAAAACGAATTTTCTGGCTCTCCCCCTCGCCTTCCGCTAGAAGCTCGACCGCAATAAACGCCGAATCTTCGACCTCAATACGGCCATTTTCCACAGGCGTGGTAAGCCAGTGCACGCCGTCTTCATCACGGCGCAAAACTGTGGAAAAAAGTTTCACCAAGGCATGGCGCCCAATGGGCGTGCCGCGGTAATACCAGGTGCCGTTGCGGTCGATACGCATGTTAAAGTCACCGCACATATCGGGAGGAAAGTCGGTGACCTTATCGGTCGTCCCGGACCGTTGGGAGGGGTGAGATTCTGCTTCTCCGTTACGTGTTGGACGTCCCATACTCGGCTAGACCAGCTGTAAAGTAATTAGACATACATATGGTGGAGTTAACCAGTGAGCGCAACGATAACACAAGGCGGCGATAGAGGGAGCCAGGGCGGCGACGAGGCCGCGATTGCCGATATGGAGCAGGTCGCTGATCTGGTTCAAAAAGCCAAAACGGCAATTGAGAAGGTCATTTACGGCCAGAGCCTGGTCGTCGAGGAGAGCCTCATCACGCTGTTGGCCGGTGGACACGTCCTGCTGATCGGTGTGCCGGGATTGGCTAAAACACGCCTAGTGCAAACTTTGGGTACCGTGCTGGGCCTGGATGACAAGCGCGTACAGTTTACGCCAGACCTTATGCCGGCTGATATCATCGGTTCGGAGGTGCTCGAAGAAGACGCGGAAGGACGCCGCTTTTTCCGGTTCATCCAAGGCCCTGTGTTTTGCCAGCTTTTGATGGCCGACGAAATCAACCGCGCCAGCCCGCGGACGCAGTCCGCTTTGTTGCAAGCGATGCAAGAACGTCGGGTGTCGGTTGCCGGACAGTACCACGATCTGCCGAAACCATTTCATGTGCTCGCAACTCAGAACCCCATCGAACAGGAAGGCACCTACCCGCTTCCGGAAGCGCAGCTCGACCGTTTTCTTATGCAGGTGGATATTACCTATCCCGACATGGAATCTGAGCGGGAGATCATCCTGCGCACAACCGGCGTAGACACGCCCGAGCCGGTGCAAGTTCTCAATGCCGAAGACTTGTTGAAGGCCCAGCAACTCGTGCGGCAAGTACCCGTCGGCGACAGTGTCGTGACTGCGATCCTAAAACTGGTGCGCGCCGGACGGCCCGACGCGACCGACGTCAAAGAGGTCAAAGAGCAGGTTGCTTGGGGCCCGGGTCCGCGCGCCAGCCAGGCGCTTATGCAAGCGGTGCGCGCACGTGCGTTATTGCAGGGACGCCTCTCACCGTCCGTTGACGACGTTTTGGCCCTGGCGCGGCCTGTTCTTCAACATCGGATGGCATTGAATTTCGGCGCCCGAGCCGACGGATACACGTTGCCTGCGCTGATCGACGTTCTTTGCCAGCGCGTTGACGTTGGTTGAATCATTGAGAAATTTGGCCCGTAAGGGCGAGCCACTATGAGTGCAACGGCACGAAAAGATGAAAGCCACCGCCTTCGGGTGGATGCGGATTCAATTGCCTCGGCAATGCCGCCGCTATTGGTTGCCGCGCGCCGGATTGCGGCCGCCGTCAATCTTGGGAGCCATGGCCGGCGCCGCGCAGGTCCCGGCGATAGTTTTTGGCAGTTCCGACCATATTCCAAAGACGACACACCAAGTGCGATTGATTGGCGCCAAACCGGCAAGTTCGACACTGTGTTCGTACGTGAGCGCGAATGGGTGGCCGCACAAACAGCGGCGCTGTGGTGCGATACGTCACCGTCCATGCGCTACCGGTCTTCAAAAGCCTTACCGACAAAAGCCGAACGTGCTGCCGTGATGATGCTAGCGCTCGCCGAGTTGCTGATTGATGGTGGAGAGAGAATCATCCGTCTGGATAGCGACGGCCGCCCGCAACGTGCCGCGCGGGCCGGACGGCTGGCGGTCGCCCACATGGCCGACGCCGTGGTGACGGAACTCATGACGGAAGACACGCGCCACGGCCTACCGCCCGTGCCCAAATTTACCGCCGCCTTGCCGCGACACGCCGCAGTCATCTTGTTCAGTGATTTTCTCGCGCCTTTGGATGACATATCAAATTGCGTGCGTAGTCTTATGCACCAGGGCGTGGCCGGCCACATGGTGCAGATCCTGGACCCGGCGGAAGAGACGCTTCCTTTTTCAGGCCGCGTGCGATTCGTCGGCATGGAACACGAGGGATCGACCGTTATCGACCGCGCGGAAGAAGCCCGGGACAACTACACGCGCAAACTCGAAGCACACAGGGACGGGCTAAAGTCCCTGGCTATGCAATCCGGCTGGAGCTTTGGCATTCATCGGACGGATCATTCACCGCAACTGGCCATGGCCGCTCTTCACAACGCCATCACAGGACACAGGCACTGACGGCACGCCACAAATGTTGAACTTGGGTCTCATATCTTTTGCAACGCCATGGGTGCTCGCCGCCGCCGCCGCGCTGCCGATCGTCTGGCTGCTTCTGCGCCTGACCCCGCCGGCGGTCAGACAAATAAACTTTCCCGCTGTTCGCCTACTCTTCGGTCTCGATCCGACTCAGCGGACCGCCGCCCACACGCCGCCGTGGCTGATCATTTTAAGGCTGGCGATCTTGATCCTGGCCCTGTTGGGATTGGCCGACCCGGTATTGAACTTCAAGTCCGAAGAAGGATCCGGGACGACCATTGTGGTGGTGGACAATGGATGGGCAAGCGCGGCCAATTGGGAGGAACGCGCAAGCACATTGCGGTCCACATTGGACGGCGCGGGACGACGCGGCCAATCCGTGGTGGTATTGGCGACCGCGCGGCTGCCGACCGGAGAAATGCTGCCGGCCACGGTGCAGGCAGCGGATGACGGCGTCGCGACGGCGGCACAGGTTACAGCACACCCTTGGCCGACCGAGCCTGCCTCCGCTGCGGCTCTGCTCGACGGCCTTGATATTCAAACACCAGCTTCGTCGATCTGGATCAGTGACGGCCTCGGCGGCGCCGGCGCCGAAACATTGGCAAGCAAATTGGATGGCCTTGGCGAACTGACGGTCATCGACAGCGGCCCTTTGTCGCCGCCCCTGGTTTTGCACGCACCCGATCGTAAGGTGGCGAGCAGCGGTGGCATCGTGACCAACAGTATTGAATTGAGGTTGACCCGCGTAGCCGATGATAGCGGAACGGAAATCGCCGAAAATGCGCGCGCCATTGATTCAAACAATCAAATCTTGGCGCGCGCGACGATGACATTTGACAGAGGCGCGACGTCGTCTTCAGCGATCTTGGAGATGCCGTCCGAACTGGCCAACCGAATTTCGCGCTTCGACATCGAAGGGCGGCCGGGTGCCTCGACGACGATCTTGGCGGACGACCAATGGCAGCGCCGGCCGGTTGGGATTGCGCAGGCAACCTCTCAAGGCATCACGGCGCCACTACTCGAAGACGCCTATTATATCGATCAAGCGCTCTCGCCATTTGCCGATGTACGCATGGGCACGCTGGACGAATTGTTCAGCCGGCCTTTAGCCGTTCTCGTCATGGCAAAAGGGGGACGCATACTGGACGAAGACATAAGCCAACTCTCGGATTGGATTCGCGAAGGCGGCGTACTGGTACGCTTTGCCGGCCCGCAATTAACCGAGAATGTCGATACGCTGCTGCCGGTAAGTTTGCGGGCGGGCGGGCGAACTTTGGGCGGCGCCATGTCTTGGAGCGAACCGGCGCATCTTGCAGCGTTTCCTGAAACATCACCGTTCAAGGGCCTTGTCGTACCCGACGATGTGACCATCTCTTCACAGGTGCTTGCGGAGCCGGCCGCCGATCTCACCAACAAAACATGGGCGCGCTTAAGCGACGGCACGCCGCTTGTCACCGCCGAACAACGCGGCCAAGGATGGATTGTTTTGTTCCATGTCTCGGCCACGCCCGAATGGTCCAAGCTGCCGCTGTCCGGATTATTCGTCGATATGCTCCGCCAAGTGGTAGATGTCAGCCGCGGCATACCGCCCGACACACCGGCGGACGCCACCGGTTTTCTTGCACCGTATTCGATTATGGATGGCTTTGGACGCCTTCAGCCGCCCGGCCCCACCGTGACCGCCATCAACGGAGAAACATTTACGGAAACCCGCGCGGAGCCGTCACACCCTCCGGGGCTTTATGGCCCGCCAGGCGCGACACGCGCGCTTAATTTGTCCGCCACACTCCGCGAGCTTGAGCCTTTGGCAAATCTACCGCTTGGCACAACGCGACTGACCTTTGCCGGCATGTCTCAGGAACGCGTTCTCAAGCCGTGGTTCCTGACTGCCGCCTTGATCCTTTTGCTCGCCGATCTCTTGATCAGCTTTGTCTTGCGCAAACTGGTTCCCGAGCCCGCCCAATTGCTGAGGCGCGGCGCTGCGACTGGCGCAGCGGCGATGTTCATTCTTGCTGCGATGAGCGGGGACGTCCGCGCTGCCGACGACACAGCGGAAAATGTACGGCAAATCGACAGCTTGGCGCAGGCCGCCATACTCGAGACCCGCCTCGCCTATGTCATGACCGGATCGGCGGAAGTGGACCGGGTAGCGGCCGCAGGGCTCGACGCCCTCACTCAATTGCTCGGCGCGAGAACAGCAGCCGAGCTTGCGCAACCAACCCGCCTAAACCTTACTTCTCCGGGCATGGCTAGGGACGCATTGATCCCCTATCCGCTTATTTATTGGCGCATCACGCCCAACCAGGACGATCCGTCAGCACAAGCCGTCGATGCCCTCAATCACTACTTGAACAGCGGCGGTACGATTGTTTTCGACGCCCCGGATCAAACCAGCGCGCTCGGCAGCACGTCCCCCGGCGCGAACGGCAACCGGCTGGACAAGATCTTGCGCCTACTGGATGTGCCGCCATTGGTTGAAGTGCCGCAAGACCACGTACTCACGCGTAGTTTTTATCTTCTGAACGGCATGCCCGGGCGGTATGCGGATTCATCCGTAATGATCGAACGCGCATCGAGCGAAAATGACGGCGTTTCTTCCGTTGTCATCGGCGGTAACGATTGGGCGGCAGCTTGGGCCCGGGATTCAAATGGATTTCCGATGTATTCGGCGGTTCCCGGCGGCGAACGCCAGCGCGAACTTGCCTATAGAGTCGGCGTTAATCTTGTGATGTACGCCCTTACCGGAAACTACAAGGGCGATCAGGTGCATCTGCCCTCCATTATGGAGAGGCTGACCCAATGACCGGTATCGCCTTTGCGCCGCTCGTTCCGGCCCCCATCATTATTGTCCTGCTGATCTTGGCGTTGGGCATGATCGGTTACGGCCTCTGGCGCGGCGCCAAGGGGATATTACTACGCGCGCTGCCCATTCTTGCGCTTCTCATCGCGCTGTCCGACCCGGAACTGATGCGCGAGAACCGGTCTCCGTTAAAAGACGTTGCCGTCATTGTTGTTGACGAAAGCGCAAGCCAGCAGTTGGGCGAGCGCTCGGCGCGGACATCCGCTGCGCTCGAGCGACTACGCACAACACTAAACGCCGAAGAGGACCTCGAACTTAGAATTGTGCGTGCAGGCCGCAGTGAAACCGGCGGCCAGGACGGCACGAGATTGTTTTCAGCCCTTGCCGCGGCAACCAGCGACGTGCCGGCGCAACGGCTCGCCGGAGCGATACTGATCACCGACGGGCAAATTCACGACGTCTTAACGCCCGAGCAAGCAGCGCAGGTCCAGGCCCCCTATTTGAAAGCACCCTTGCACGCGTTGATTACGGGCAGAAAAGATGAATTTGACCGGCGTGTTCGTGTGGACCGCGCCCCGGACTTCGGCCTCGTCGATAAAACAGCCGACGTCGTATTGAAGGTCGAAGACACCACGGTGGCTAACGGCACGCCCATACCGGTCACCATCTTTCGAAACGGCAGCACCCCGCAAACCCTCACGCTTCCCGCGGGCGAACCCACTGAAGTTCCGCTGCCGATCGAAAATGCCGGCGCCAATGTTTTTGAAGTCGAGGTTGCCGCAGGTGTTGGAGAACTGTCGGAAGCCAACAACAAAACCTTGATTGCCATCAACGGCGTGCGCGACCGGCTCCGCGTGCTGCTTGTGTCCGGCCAACCCCATGTGGGCGAACGCGCCTGGCGAAATTTGTTGAAATCAGACCCCAATGTGGACTTGGTTCATTTCACTATTTTGCGCCCATTGAATAAAGACGACGGAACACCGCTCAACGAACTGGCCCTCATCACCTTCCCCATTCGGGAACTATTCGAGGAGAAGCTTAACGACTTCGATCTGGTGATTTTCGACCGCTACAGCCAGAGAGGATTAGTGCCGTTTCAGTTCATGGCCAATGTCGCCGATTACGTACGCGAGGGCGGCGCGGTGATGCTTGCCGTCGGCCCAGAATACTCAGATAGCTTTTCGCTTTTCGGCAGCCCGCTGCAAAGCGTTCTGCCGGCCGAACCAACCGGACGGGTCTTCAATGGTATATTCAAGCCGCATCTAAGCTCTGTCGGTAAACGGCATCCGGTGACGGCTGAGTTGGCCGGCGCACTTGCGAACGACGCCGAAGGTGAGCCCAGCTGGGGCCGCTGGCTGCGCCAAGTGCAAGTTCGCGACGGCGAAGGCCGACCGGTCATGATCGGCCAGGAAGACGAACCGCTTCTGATCCTGGATCGGGTCGGCGAAGGCCGCGTGGCCTTGCTTTTGAGTGACACGGTCTGGCTTTGGGGCAAGGGCTTTGACGGCGGCGGTCCCCAGGTCGAGTTGCTGCGCAGAGTTTCACACTGGCTCATGAAGGAGCCGGAACTGGAAGAAGAGTCCCTTACCGCCGAAGTGCAAGGCGGCTCGTTGGCGATCACCCGCCGAAGTCTTGCCGAAGAAGAAATTCCGGTGACCGTGACGGCCCCGGGCGGTCAAGTTGAAACCGTCATTCCCAAGGACGCGGGCAATGGGCGCTTTGTCGCCCATCTGCCCATTGATGATCCAGGTCTTTATCAACTGAGCGACGGCACAAACACGACGGTCGCCGCTGTGGGAACGCCAAATCCGCTCGAAACTTATGACGTGGTCGCAACGGGAAGCCGTGTAACGCCACTTACACAAACGACCAATGGCGGCGTCTATTGGCTGGACGACGGCACGGTCCCGGCCATTCGGCGTATCGCACCCGACCGGATTGCGCGCGGGTCCAGCTGGCTGGGTCTAAGAGCGAACGAACAATTCGTCGTCACCGGCGTCACGCAAACTCCGCTGGCGCCGGTCGCACTTATTCTATTGCTGGTAATGGCAGGTGCGATGCTCGCGTGGTGGCAGGAAGGCAAGTAAAGCCTATTGCACCGCCGTCACGAGTTCAGCGCGCACTTTCTGACGCAATACGTCAATAGCGACCAGGTCGCCGCCCATCTTTACGTGCCAGAACGTCCAACCATTGCATGCCGGAGCCCCCTGCACCGCCGCCCCCACTTGGTGGATTGAGCCGCGATGGTCCGAGGAAATGACGGTTCCGTCTGCGCGCACTTTCGCGGAAAAGCGCCCTGATGGGTCGGTGAGGACACTGCCAGCTCTCAGCAGACCGCGCTCGACAACGGTGCCGAACGGGATACGCGGTTCGGATTTCTTGCTTGGCGTTATAAGCAACTTCTCATCCTCGACCGGTTTGATTTTGGAAAGACGCGAACGCGCCGCGGCAATGTAATTTTTGTCCCGCTCAATGCCGATGTACTTGCGGCCAAGCGATTTCGCGACCGCGCCCGTCGTGCCCGTTCCAAAAAAGGGATCGAGCACCACATCTCCCGGCTTTGTCGCGGCCATCAGCACCCTATACAGAAGCGATTCCGGTTTTTGCGTCGGATGTATTTTGGCGCCGTCTTCACCCTTCAAACGCTCTTCACCCGTGCAAAGCGGCAGCGTCCAATCGCTGCGCATTTGCAGGCCATCATTCATGTTCTTCATGGCGTCGTAATTGAATGTGTAGCGCGCATCTTTGGACTTCGCGCACCAGATCAGCGTTTCATGTGCATTCGTAAACCGCGTGCCGCGGAAATTGGGCATCGGATTAGACTTGCGCCAGACGATGTCATTCAGGACCCAGTAGCCAAGATCCTGAAGCGTCGCACCGACGCGAAAAATATTATGGTAGGAGCCGATGACCCAAAGACTGCCGGTGTCTTTCAAAATGCGACGCGCGGCGGCGAGCCATGCATGCGTGAAATCGTCATAGGCCTTAAAATCTGAAAAACGATCCCACTCGTCATCCACGCCGTCGACACGTGAATTGTCCGGCCGGTGCAATTCACCGCCAAGCTGGAGGTTGTAGGGTGGATCGGCGAAAATGAGATCGACGCTACCTTCCGGCAGCTTCTTCATGGCAGCAATGCAATCGCCGCCGTAGATAACGTTGGTTTTAAAAGCCGCGCTCTTTTTTGCCGGCATAGGTAAGGTCCCCAAAAGTAAACCTCAGGCGCGTTGACCGCGCCTTGAGGTTTTGTATGCGCCCCGAAACTTGGGACAGTTTCCCTCCCCACCCCGCAACCCCGTTTGACCGGGCGTTCGGGCGGGAAGCCCCGTTGCGCGAGACCTCATTTTTACGCGCCGTCCATTCGAGACAGCGTCGGGTCCCGTCACGAAGAATCATAAGAATCAAATGTTTAGGGTGTGTAAAGGCCGCCGCGACTAGGGGGCTATATATTGAGTCCCCGGACTCACCGGGACTCAATCCCTAGGGTTCGGCAAAAATTTATTCAAAAAAAATCAGGAAAATTTT
>Ga0181594_10005980_pt1 | contig 10583 bp, 11 predicted proteins | sample 071ome_18_FD_145603 | JGI IMG/M metagenome (GOLD analysis project Ga0181594, IMG submission 145603) | Coastal salt marsh microbial communities from the Groves Creek Marsh, Skidaway Island, Georgia - 071413BT metaG (spades assembly) | ecosystem: Environmental > Aquatic > Marine > Intertidal zone...
GCCCATGCGATTCGGGCGCTGCCGAGTCTTCCGACGTGGATCGACAGCACGAGATGCTCGTAGCCAACGCACTTGCCCAAGCATCCGTCCTGTCCGTCGGTCTCACTGCAGACGAGGTCCGGGCCGCTGGAACGGATGAGCATCTCGTTGCCCACAAAGTCATGCCCGGTAACCGGCCGGTCAGCGTGATTTTGGTTCCCGAACTCACCCCGTACACGCTCGGCTTGCTCGTGGCTGCCTACGAACACAGCGTGTTCGTACAAGGTGCTGTTTGGAAGATAAATCCATTCGACCAATGGGGAGTGGAGCTCGGTAAGAAGGTGGCCGCCGGCATCGTTCGAGATATAGACGCCGAGGATGTCGATGACCCGGATCTCGATACCGCCACGAAGGCAAGTTTGGCGGCGTATCTTGCGCTTCGAGACCCTTCGTGAGCAATTCCGACGTAGACGACGTCAAACTCGCTCGACTGCTGGAGGTGGCAGAAGCCGACCTAGTTGCGGCCAGTGCAGGATCGTCGTTGTGCAAGGTGTCGATGACCGGAACAACCGGGCAAACGGTCAAATACTTCGAGGGTCGCGTGGCAGCCCTGCGGGAGATATCTCGCGGGGCCGACCCGGTCGAGGTCTTTCGCCGCTGGCGTAGCGACCATGAGCGGTATGTGGCGTCGGTCGCAGGACCGGCGTGGATTCAGTACACCGCCGGCGGCACCGACGCGCTCTTCGAACTCATCGACTAGTCGGTGTCGCGGCGCCGGAGATACCGCTCGAACTCACGGGCAATCGCCTCTCCAGAGGCTTCCGGGAGGTCGGTCGTATCTCGTGCCTGCTCGAGTTGTCGAACGTAGTCGGCCACTTCTTCATCATCTTCGGCCAGTTCATCCACGCCTATTTCCCAAGCGCGAGCCTCTTCTACAAGATCGCCGAGGGGTACCGGTACGTCGAGGATGTCTTCGATCTTGCGCACGAGCGCCAGGGTGCCTTTCGGACACGGCGGTTGGCCGACGTAGTGCGGGATCGCAGCCCACAGAGAGATCGACGGAACCCCGAACCTTTGACATGCCTCGTGTAACACACCGACGATCCCGGTCGGCCCCTCGTAGGAACTGGGTTCGAGACCGTAGGTTTCTTCGAGCGAGGCATCCGATGTTGCACCGGTGACCGGAACCGGCCGGGTGTGTGGACTGTCGGAAAGCAACGCACCGAGCGTCACAACCATCGTGATATCCAACTCCGCCACGAGGCCGAGGATCTCTCGAGTGAACTGTTGCCAACGCATGTTCGGCTCGATGCCCTGCACCAAAATGACATCGCGAGGAAACAACGGGATCCGGGCCAGAAAGATCCGAGTCGCCGGCCATTCCAGTTGGCGCACGCCCGCCGCGTCCACGCCGATGTGCGGACGATTCACCTGGTAGTCGTAATAGTCCTCAGAGTCGAGCTCGGTTACCAACTCCGCGCCCCACACCTCCCGCAGATGCGCAATGGTCGAACTCGCAGACTCCCCGGCGTCGTTCCATCCCTCGAAGGCGGCGATCATCACCGGATCGCTGAGTTCTGGCAACCCGTCGAACTCGATCATCGGGCCTCCTGCGGATCACTTGTTCGCTCCACCACAGTCTCTACCAGTCCGGCGACCAAAGCCGGCCATTGCAGCGGAACGTCATGCAAGGCTCCGTACCAGCGCTGCAGGAAGAAGGCTGGGCTTAGTGATTCCACCGCAGCCGCACGGGCTCGGCGCCACGCGGTCTCCAGGTCGGGGAAATCCGGTGACTCTGGCGAATCGCGGTCGACACCATCAGCCTCGACCGATCGTTCCTCGCACACCACAGCCCACACCGGGCAAGCCACGTCCGCCGCATCGGCTGCAGGGTCGTAGTCGAACAGGCCATCGAGCACAGCCATGTGACGATCCATCCCCAGCCGGGAGAACACGTGCCCGGTGTCGTCGACACGGAACGTGGGGGCAAGGGCGGCACGGACCTCGTCGCTCCAGTAGGGAGCCAAATCGCCTTGTCCTATCGCCTGCCACAGCGCTGGTTCGAGCATTCCCAACGGAGGTGGGCGAAGTGCCTCTCGGACATCGTCGTGCCCACCCGCGGGGCCCACCAGGTGACGCGGCCCAAAGAGACCACCATCAATTAGCACCGCTGCACGGATGCGTCCCTGGTGGCGAGCAGCAGCGTGGAGCGCGACGGATGCTCCCCAGGAATGGCCGACCACGATGGCGTGGGGCATATCAGCTGCGTCGAGGACTTCGACGACATCTCGGGCCAACCGCTCCATGCTGAAATCACTATCGGTGCGCACTTCGGTGCCGGACGCCTCGCCATGTCCCCGCTGATCGACGGCAATGCCACCGACGTCGGTCAGTCGCCTGATCACGGGAGCCCAGTAGTTGCGTTGCTGCGTGAGTCCGTGCAAGAGGACCACGGGCAGGCGACCCGTTTCGAGGGCATTCTTGGCGCCGAATTCCTCGAAGGCGACACTCGCGCCGTCCGACGCCGAAATCTGCATATCTCCACGCTAGCGGCTGCCTGCGAAGCCATCGATCGGTAGGCTCAAACAACTGTGCAAGCGTCCACTTCGAAGGCTCACCTACCCGCTGCGGTCCTGTTCGACATGGATGGCACGTTGGTCGATAGCGAGCACCTGTGGCTGGATTCCGAAATTCAAGTGATGCGGTCGTTGGACGCAGAATGGACAGCAGAAGACCAAGCGCACTGCCTGGGCGGGCCGCTCGAGCGTGTGTCGGACTACATGGCACGGCGCAGCGGCACGGCCATGTCGGTCGCGGATGTTGGCCAATTGCTCCTAGACACGATCGAGCACAAGATGCGCACCGAACCGCTGCGGTGGAGACCGGGAGCCCTCGAACTGCTTCGTAACTGCCGCGATGAAGAGATGCCAACAGCGCTGGTCACGGCGTCGTGGGAGGTCCTGGTGCAGGCGCTTGCGGACCGAATGCGTGTAGACGTGGGAGGCAAACCCTTCGATGTGACCGTGGCTGGGGACCACATTCGAAACAGCAAACCGCACCCGGAACCGTATGAGACGGCAGCTCGACTGCTCGGAGTCATGCCGGGTGAGTGCCTTGCTATCGAGGATTCACCCACGGGCGTTCGATCAGCGGTTGCCGCGGGTTGCGTTGTGGTTGCCGTTCCTCACATAGCTGGGATCGACGCTGCCGTGGAAGCAGCGCTGAACGTCTCGACACTCCAGGGCTGGAGTATCTCCGAATTGTGGAGACGTGCTTTAGGCGGGTAAGGCGGGCATCGGGGGGGTGGTGCCACCGAAAGCCGGGCAGACGGATTGAAACGAGCACCAGTCACACAGCGCTGACCTCGAAGGTGAAAATCCGTTCTGCGCTGCGGTCGCAATGGCGGACCCGATCGCAAGGATCTTGCGCTCGGTAGCCAGGAGTTCAGTCGAGTCGGGCTCGTAACTGATGCGCTGACCATCACCTAGGTAGAGCAATTCGAGTCGTGTCGGCACTTCCTCGGTTATCCGCCACCACATCAGTGCGTAAAACCGCATCTGGAACATGGCCTTGGACTCGAAACCTTGCCCCGGGCTTCGGCCAGTCTTGTAATCCACCAGCCGTACCAGCCCGTCCGGGGACTTGTCGACGCGGTCGATATACCCGCGCAAAGTCAGTCCGCTATCGAGTTCGGTCGAGACCGCCATCTCGAGCGCGTGCGGTTCAAGCCGGCGCGGATCCTCGAGCGCGAAGTAGGAATCGATCAATCTCCGCGCCGGTGAAACCACAGCCGCTGCCACGTCGGTGGCGGTCGGATCGTCGACCCCCATCCCCTGGACCAATACAGCGGCCTCGGCTGGAGACTCCCGCAGGAGTCGCTCCCAGCGGTGGGCGATCAGCGCCTCGGCCGCATCGGCGGTGCGATCGGCCGCTGGTGCGGCGTAAAGGTCCTCGAGGACTCCATGCACGAGGGTGCCTCGCACGGCGGCGGCCGACGGCTCCTCGGGGAGTTTGTCGATCACCCGAAGCCGGTATAGCAGCGGGCACGTCATGAAATCGTTGGCGCGAGACGGGGACAACGACGACGGGAACACGCCGGCAAGCCTATGGCGGCCTACGCAACAGCGCCGCCAACTAACCCTCGTCGCTAGGGTCGACCGGTGGCACGCAAGAGACCTCCCCATCCACCGGCGCGACGCGAGCTCGTCGATATCGGTCCTCGACCCACCGGACCCATTGGCGCCGGTGAACTGGTGCAACTCACCGACACCCGGGGTGTGAAAACCACGATTACGACCGAACCCGGGGCGATCCTGCACACCCATCGGGGTCAGATTCCGCATGACGCCATCATCGGTTCGCCCGAAGGATCGATCACCGCCTCGACCCGGGGTATCGATTACCTGGTCCAACGGCCCCAACTCGACGACTACGTGCTCGGAATGCCCCGGCAGGCGGCGGTGATCTATCCGAAGGATGCGGCACGGATAGTCGCCCTCGGGGATATCGGCTCCGGCACCCGCGTCCTCGAAGCCGGAGTTGGCTCCGGTGCTCTCACCTGCTATCTACTCAAAGCAGTTGGGCCCGCTGGCTCGGTCACCAGCGTGGAGCGTCGCTCGGATTTCGCCGAGGTCGCCGGAGAAAACGTGTGCCGCTGGTTTGGTGGAACGCCGCGTTCGTGGACGCTCATTGAAGACGACCTTGCCCAGATAACGGACGCGACCGTTGCCCCTGCCTGTCTCGACGCCGTGATCTTGGACATGCTCGCCCCGTGGGAATGCCTGGATGTCGCCGACCGGGTGCTGAGGCCAGGGGGCAGCCTCGTGGCGTACGTGGCGACGACTACCCAGTTGTCCCGCCTGGTCGAGACCATGCGGCTCTCAGGGCGCTGGACCGAGCCACGCAGCGAAGAAAGCATCCTGCGCACCTGGCACCTCGACGGCCTCGCAGTCCGTCCCGATCATCGGATGTCCGGTCACACGGGGTTCCTCGTCGCTGCTCGACATATGGCCCCTGACCATTGCGCGCCAGCCCGCCGAAGGCGCCCAGCCCCGGGCGCCTATGGCGCCGACTACCTGGGACCGGGCGCGGAGCAGGTGAATGAGCCGGAACCGGGTTAGGGTCAACCAACGAGCCGATCTGCACGTCCGGCAGCGTTCCGCAATACCGATAGCAACGAGAGGATGCGTGAGGATGCGATGAGCGATCCGAACCCCGAAAGCCGGCTTCTGGCCGTCGAATCGGCCCTCAGCGAGGTTCGCGGCGAATTGGCTGCACAAAAGGACCACAACCAACGACTCATCTCGACACTAAGGGATGCCCGCGAACAGATCGTGGCCCTCAAAGCTGAAGTCGACCGCCTGGGGGAACCGCCGAGCGGTTACGCGACGTTCATCGAGGCACACGAAGACGGCTCGGTCGACATCGTCGCTTCGGGACGCAAAATGCGCGTCGCGGTGAGCCCGGGTGTGGGAGCAGACACGCTCGTTCCGGGTCAAGAGGTGGTTTTGAACGAATCGATGAACATCGTCGGTCAGCGCGACTACGAGGTCGTCGGCGAGATCGTTACTTTCAAGGAGATGCTGGGCCCCGACCGCTGCGTCATCGTGGCTAACGCCGACGAAGAACGCGTTGTGCGACTTGCCGACTCGCTGCAAGGCACGTCCCTGCGCGCGGGTGAGGCGCTGCTGTGTGATGTCCGTTCGGGTTACGTCATCGAGCAAGTTCCCCGAGCCGAGGTGGAAGAACTCGTGCTCGAGGAGGTTCCCGATATCGGCTACGAACAGATCGGCGGCTTGATCAACCAGATCGAGTCGATTCGCGACGCCGTCGAGCTTCCCTACGTACACGCGGATCTATTCGCCGAGCACGATCTCCGAGCCCCCAAAGGCATTCTTCTGTATGGACCTCCCGGCTGTGGGAAGACACTCATCGCCAAAGCCGTTGCGAACTCCCTGGCCAAGAAGGTGGCGGAGAAGACCGGCGTTCAGGAGGCGAAGAGCTTCTTTTTGAACATCAAAGGCCCAGAGCTGCTGAACAAGTACGTCGGTGAAACCGAACGCCACATCCGCCTTGTGTTCCAGCGTGCCCGGGAGAAGGCATCCGAAGGTATGCCCGTCATCGTCTTCTTCGACGAGATGGATTCGCTGTTTCGTACCCGCGGTAGCGGAGTCAGCAGTGACGTCGAGAACACGATTGTCCCTCAGCTACTGAGCGAAATCGACGGTGTCGAGAGCCTAGAGAACGTCATAGTTATCGGCGCGTCCAATCGCGAGGACATGATCGATCCCGCGATCCTTCGTCCAGGTCGGCTCGACGTCAAGATCAAGATCGAGCGCCCCGATGCCGAGGCCGCTCGGGACATCATGACCAAATACCTGGTTCCGGGCCTTCCGATTCACCCGGACGACATCGCTGAGAACGCCGGTAGTCCCGAATCGGCGTGCTCGTCCATGATCGATCGCGCAATCGAGCGCATGTATGCCGAGTCTGAAGAAAATCGCTTCCTCGAGGTCACCTACGAGGGGGGAGATAAGGAAGTCCTGTACTTCAAGGATTTCAACTCGGGGGCGATGCTGGAGAACATCGTGGCGCGTGCCAAGAAGTCGGCGATCAAGGAGTTCTTAGACACCGGACAAAAGGGCATTCGGGTCCAACACCTGCTCGACGCGTGTGTCGATGAGTTCCGTGAAAATGAGGACCTTCCCAACACCACCAACCCCGATGACTGGGCGCGAATTTCCGGCAAGAAGGGTGAGCGGATCGTCTTCATCCGCACGCTCATCCAAGGCAAGCAGGGCGGTAGCCCCGGTCGCTCGATCGACAACGTCGCCAACACCGGTCAGTACCTGTAGCCGGTCCACGTACCGCGGAGTTCGCATGAGCGTTCATCGGATCATGGGTATCGAGACCGAGTACGGGATTAGTGTGCCCGGTCACCCGACCATGAATGCGATGGTGACCTCGTCTCAAATCGTCAATGCCTACGCCTACCTCATTAGTGCAAATCGGTCCAGCAAGGCCCGTTGGGACTACGACGAAGAATCGCCACTGCGTGATGCCCGCGGATTCGACGTCTCGCGCGCCGATGCGGACCCGTCCCAACTCACCGACGAAGACCTCGGTTTGGCGAACGTGATTTTGCCCAACGGCGCACGGTTGTACGTCGACCACGCCCACCCCGAATACTCAAGTCCGGAGGTGTCGAACCCGCGAGATGCCGTTTTGTGGGATCGAGCCGGTGTCGAGATCATGAATGCTGCGGCCGAGGCGGCGGCTCGAACGCCAGGCGGCGAACGCATCCTGCTGTACAAAAACAACACGGATAACAAGGGTGCGTCCTACGGTTGCCACGAGAACTACCTCATGCGCCGAACCACACCCTTTTCCGATGTGGTTCGCCACCTCACGCCGTTTTTCATCACCCGTCAGATTTTCACCGGCGCCGGCCGCCTCGGCATCGGGCAAGACGGGCGCGTGAGCGCGTACCAGATGAGTCAGCGTGCGGATTTCTTCGAAGTCGAGGTCGGCTTAGAAACGACCCTCAAACGGCCCATCATCAATACGCGCGACGAACCCCACGCCGATCCGGAAAAGTATCGGCGGCTTCACGTGATCGTCGGCGATGCCAATCTAAGCGACACAGCCACGTATTTGAAGATGGGCACCACCTCGATCGTGCTAGCCATGATCGAAAGCGGCTACCTCGACACATTCGACGTCATGCCGGTCGATCCGGTAGGGGAGATGCACCGAGTGTCACACGACATCGATCTCGGTCACCTCGTACACCTCTCCGGTGGTCGAGAGTGGACGGCGATCGAGATCCAGCGCGCGTTCCTAGAGAAGGCTTGGGAGTACTGCGAACACTCGGTTGTGGCCGATTTCGACGATCAGACCAAGGATGTGTTGGCCGTCTGGGGTGAGCACCTTGACGCACTGGAGCACGATCGCTCGCAGGTAGCCACTACGGTCGACTGGGTTGCGAAGCTCTCCTTGCTGGAGGGCTACGTCAAGCGTGACGGGCTGACCTGGGACGACCCCCGACTCCAACTAATCGACCTCCAGTACGCAGATATCAGACCCGACAAGGGCCTCGCGGCACGTCTGGAGCAGCGAAACCGTCTCCGTCGAATGTTCGACGACGAGGCCGTGGAAAGCGCATCCCAACATCCACCAGAGGACACGCGCGCGTACTTCCGCGGTGAGTGTGTGCGCCGCTATCCGGACTCGATAGCCGCGGCTTCTTGGGATTCGGTCGTCTTCGACATCCCCGAACGGGAGACCCTCCTGCGGGTTCCGACGCTAGAGCCGACACGAGGCACGAAGGCCCACGTTGGGCACATCCTCCAGGGCAGTCCAGATGCGACATCCCTCATCGACGCGCTCACCGAGGACTAGCCCGTTACCCTGAGTGCATGGCTGCCCGCGAAAACGCTGAACAACGCAAGTCGACCCGTCGCGACGAACACGACGAGGAGGCCGTCGCTCCCGCCGCAAGTGAGACCAATGAGGATCTCGAGGAGGACGTGGACGCGATCTTGGATGAGATCGATGGCGTACTCGAGGAGAACGCTGAGGATTTCGTGAAGTCCTTTGTGCAAAAGGGCGGCCAGTGAGCCACGATCTCACTTCGGCCTTCGGTCTGGTTGGCTCGTCTTCCTTCGCAGAGTTCTTGAATACCTCTGGCAACGGCCCGGCCCGGCTGGAAGCGGGGACATCTCGCTCCACCGGTGACGGAGGCAAGTCCGGTATCGAAGCCCCCCACGGAACCACCATCGTTTCCCTGGTGTGTGGTGATGGCGTGGTGATGGCTGGGGACCGACGAGCCACCATGGGCAACGTGATCGCCCAGCGCGACGTTCAGAAGGTATTCGAATCAGACGCCTACACGGTTGTCGGTATCGCAGGAACCGCCGGTCTGGCTGTGGAACTCGTTCGTCTGTTCCAGGTCGAGCTCGAACATTACGAGAAGATTGAAGGCACACCCCTGTCCCTCGAAGGCAAGGCGAACCGGCTTTCGACGCTGCTGCGCGGGAATCTCGGAATGGCGATGCAGGGTTTAGCGGTTGTTCCTCTGTTTGCGGGATACGACCTCACCGAACGGCGTGGTCGGATCTTTTCCTACGACGTCACCGGAGGTCGCTACGAAGAGCACGACTTCTATGCCGTCGGATCCGGATCGTCCTTCGCACGGGGATCGCTAAAGAAACTCTTTCAGGGTGACGCCACCACCGATGAGGCAGTCCGCGTCGCCCTTGAGGCCCTATACGACGCTGCGGACGATGACAGCGCCACGAGCGGACCCGATCTCGCGCGCCGGATCTTTCCCGTCATCAGCGTGGTTACCGACGCAGGGGTTGAGACCGTCGGCGAAGACCGCATTGCTGCTGAGGCGGAACGAATGCTCGCCGAACGGTTGACTCGACCGAACGGACCGCGCGCGTCGATCGGGGGTAACGCATGAGCGTTCCCTTCTACGTCTCGCCCGAGCAGATCATGAAGGACAAGGCCGACTTCGCGCGCAAGGGCATCGCGCGTGGACGCAGCGTCGTCGTAGTGCAATGCGCCGAAGGCATCGTGTTCGTGGCTGAGAACCCATCCAAAGCGCTGCACAAGATCAGCGAAATCTACGACCGCATCGGTTTCGCCGCTGTTGGCAAGTACAACGAGTTCGAGAACCTGCGGGTCGCCGGGATACGACTCGCGGACCTTCGTGGATATTCCTATGACCGCAGTGACGTCACCGGTCGCTCGCTCGCCAACGCCTACGCCCAGACCCTCGGCTCGATTTTCACCGAGACGGCGAAGCCCTACGAGGTCGAGATCGTCGTGGCCGAGGTCGGTACGGACGAAGCCTCAGATCAGATATATCGCCTCACTTTTGACGGATCTGTGGCCGACGAACACGGATTCGTAGCCATGGGGGGATCCGCCGAGGCAATCGCCGGCGCGATGTCCGCGGCCTGGGCGCCGGGTCAGGCGCTGGGAACCTCCCTGCGCCAGGCGGTTCACGCCCTCGGAGCGCATGGGACGGAGGACCCGCGCGACCTCACGGCCGACGACCTCGAAGTTGCGGTGCTGGACCGCACGCGTCCGCGCAGGACCTTCCGGCGCATCGAGGGCTCCGAACTCTCCACCATCCTGACCAGCACGTAGCGATCAGCGCAGTTCGCGCCCAACTCCTACAGTGGGGGCATGGACCGCCGCATCTTCGGAATCGAGACCGAATACGGGGTCACCTGTACCTTTCGTGGCCAGCGGCGACTCAGCCCGGACGAAGTTGCGCGTTACCTCTTTCGTCGAGTCGTCGCCTGGGGCCGCAGCAGCAATGTTTTCCTGCGCAATGGCTCTCGGCTCTACCTCGATGTGGGAAGTCATCCCGAATACGCGACGGCCGAGTGTGACAGCGTGCAGCAATTGATCACCCACGACCGAGCCGGCGAACGGATTCTCGAGGGGCTGTGCGTGGATGCCGAACAACGGCTGCGCGAGGAAGGAATTGCCGGGGACATCTATCTGTTCAAGAACAACACCGATTCGGCGGGAAACTCCTACGGCTGCCACGAGAACTACCTGGTCGATCGCTCAACCGACTTTCTTGC
>Ga0181594_10005989_pt1 | contig 10573 bp, 9 predicted proteins | sample 071ome_18_FD_145603 | JGI IMG/M metagenome (GOLD analysis project Ga0181594, IMG submission 145603) | Coastal salt marsh microbial communities from the Groves Creek Marsh, Skidaway Island, Georgia - 071413BT metaG (spades assembly) | ecosystem: Environmental > Aquatic > Marine > Intertidal zone...
CCAGGGACCGGGCGCTTCGGCCAACACAAAGATGCGCGGCAGCCGGGTCCGCTCTCTCAGGTAGCGGGATAGATTCTCGCGTCGAAGGAGGTTCGCATGGGGCCGATCCCTGTCCGAATCCACCTGATCATACGGATTGAACAGCCCATCGGAGGGCGGTTGGTCGAACAGAGCCTCCTCCATGACCTGCTCGAGCAAGACAAGAGGGTGGGCAGGGTTGGAGCACACAGAAACAGCGGTTCAGTCGGGTTTGTAGGGGATGACCCCGCAATAACGGACGCTTTGGCTGATACCATCAGCGAATTTTCGTTGCAGACTGCGGCACATCGGCTCAAAATTCCGAAAGAAGTGTCTAATTCCCCTACTTTCGACACGTACGCTCACACGCATCCCGATCAGCGGTCTGCCTGCTCACGCAGCCCTTCGGAATGCCGCCCAAAACAAGCCACAGCCATGGACAACGCACGTCTCTCGATCAACGATCAAGAAGTCGAATTTCCCGTCACCGTCGGTACCGAACAGGAAGTCGGTTTCGACATCAGGAAACTGCGAGGTCAAACGGGCGCCATCACCGTGGATCCCGGATTTGCCAACACGGGATCGTGTCACAGCGAGATTACCTTCATCGATGGCGAAAAGGGAGTCCTTCGCTACCGGGGGTATTCGATCGAGGATCTGGCCGAGCATTCCACCTTCCTCGATGTAGCCTATCTCCTCATCTACGGCAGTCTTCCGACGCGGGAAGAACTCGACGGGTTCAATACGGAGATTACGCGACACAGTCTCCTGCACGAGGACATGAAGAAGTTCTTCGAAGGGTATCCTGCCTCGGCGCCTCCGATGAGTGTCCTCTCGACCATCGTAGCCTCCCTGTCGGCCTACTATCCGTCGGGCAACTCCGAGGAAGAGATCAACCTCAACATCACCCGGCTCATTGCCAAGCTCAACACCATCGCGGCCTTCTCTTACAAGAAGTCCATTGGGCAGCCCTACATCTACCCGCGCAATGACCTCAATTACGCCGCGGACTTCTTGCACATGATGTTCGCCGTCCCGAGCGAGGACTACGAGATCAACGCACTTATTGCCCGCACGCTGGACATGCTCCTCATCCTGCACGCGGACCACGAGCAGAACTGCTCTACGTCCACGGTCCGCATGGTAGGCAGCTCGGGAGCCGACTTGTTCTCTTCCATTTCGGCCGGTATCAGCGCCCTGTCCGGTCCTCTGCACGGTGGGGCCAACACGGCGGTCATCAACATGCTGGAAATGATCCGACAGGATGGAGGCAACTTCCAGAAATACGTTGAAAAGGCCAAAGACAAGGACGACCCGTTCCGTCTGATGGGCTTCGGTCACCGCGTCTACAAGAATTTTGACCCGCGCGCTCGCGTCATCAAGAAGTCTGCGGACGAAGTACTCGGGCAGCTCGGTATCAACGATCCGCTGCTCGATCTGGCAAAACAGCTCGAACGCATTGCACTCGAAGACGATTACTTCAGGGAGCGTGGACTCTACCCCAATGTGGACTTTTACTCGGGTATTCTCTACCGTGCCATGGGCATACCAACAAATATGTTCACGGTCATGTTTGCCCTCGGTCGGCTTCCGGGATGGATTGCCCAGTGGATGGAGATGAAGAACGACCCCAACACACGAATCAATCGACCCCGACAGATTTATACGGGTCACAACCATCGACACTACGTTCAGATCGGTCATAGAGCCATCCAAGAATGACATCCGGTTCCACCGGAACGCCGACGCCTGGCTGCGTGCTCTTCTGAACGGATGAATACGCCTCAGGGAGGACTACAATGAAGCATTCAATTCTGAATTCGCTACTCTCCGCACTGGTCATCATCGGCGGGATCACCCTGCCTGCATACGCTCAGGTCAACCGCTCCTCGGAGTCGGTATATGTCCGACCGCATGCCGGTATTTCGTATTACATGGGTGACAACGAAAAATCCCCGTTCAACTTTGACGGGGACATGTTCGACGCTTTCCCCTACAACGCGGGCATCGAGGTGGGCTACCAGTTCAACCCCTCCTATAGCCTGGGTCTGAGGGTTGCGACGGGGGCATTTACCCAGATCACGGATTTCGAGGTGGTCACCGAAACGGCGGACCATCCCAATACACGATGGGGTGTGGGACTTATCGCCCGCAAACTGATCAGCGACGGCAGGATAGCTCCCTACTGGCAGGCTGGACTCAGCCTCGGAGGGGGCACCTCCTACGTTCACAGTGGGGGATGTGCGGGCAACGTGGCCGGTGCGTGCGCCGAGCAGGACGAGTTGAGTTACGGAGGCCATGCCGGAGTCGGTATGGATATCTTCCTCAACCCGGGTACATCGCTCTTCGTTGAGAGCAGTATCGATATACGGACGCCGGACATGGCCTCCGACGGGCGTGACAACAACGGATTCGGGGCGCTGGATTTTCTCGGTGCACATGCCGTTGGCGCGCGGTTCAACCTGAAAAGAACGGTTCCCGTTGAGCTTCAGGACCTGGTCTGTCCTGTGGATGTCGTGGACGCTGGAACACCGGTCACCTTCACCGCATCGCACAACGCGAATGCCTCGGCGCCAGTGGTTTTCGAATGGGCGTTCGGGGATGGTTCCTCCGCGCAGGGCATGACAGTCACCCACGCCTTTGACCGCGCAGGGGACTACACGGTGGACCTTCGCGCGACCAACGGCAAGGGCGCCCATGAGTCAGTGCGGTCATGTGTCGTGTCGGTCAAGGATCCCTGCATTCCGGCTGCCATCACTGCGATGCGCGCGTCGAACATGAATCCCGATACGCAGACATCCGTCGCCTTCTCGGCCAGTGTCACGGGCACCGATGGTACCTGGCGATGGGACTTCGGCGATGGAAACACGGGGTCGGGCGCTAACCCGAGCCACACGTACGCTGAGGCGGGTACCTACACGGTGACCCTTGAGGTAGAAAACTGTGCCGGCGTAACACGCCGCACGATGACCATCACGGTCGATCCGTACGAGGCTGCTATCTGCCGGGACATTACGGAAATGAACGTTGCGCTCTTCGATCGCAATACGTCGACGCTTACCGAGGAAGGACGCGCTGCGCTGCGCGAGAACCTGGCCATCCTTGTTGAGTGCCCCAACATGAATGTGCGCCTGGAAGGCTTGGCCTCTCCGGGAGAACGCGCTCCACAGAAGCTGTCTGAAGACCGAGCCCGCATTGTGGAGCAGTTCTACATCGATGGAGGCGTTGCAGCGAGCCGCATGGTTACAACCGGACTCGGACGCTCCGATCAGGGCAGCAAGAAGGAAGGCTTGGCCCAGTTCCGACGGGTCCTCACCATCCCTGTGCGCTGATCCTGACCGCCTGCACGTCGCGGCGCTCCTGTTTTTCCGGGGGCATCCCATGCGGGATGCCCCCGTTTTTTATCCGATCACGCTACGTCCACGACCAGCGTGCCCTGCCCATAGAGCTCGTCCAGCAAGTCGTCGAATTCTGCTACCGTACCCAGATCATCAGCTGTCAGCCCATCGCCCAAAATAAGCTGGGTCAGGGCCGGCTCGAATGCCGGGTCCAGCTCGATGGCTTCACCGGCGGCAAACAACCAAAGCACGCCGTCCGGACCAGGCTCCATCAACACCTGCGACGAAGAAGCCGGGCGCACGCGACCACCGCCTGCGAGCGCATCAGCCAACGCCTCCTGAGGTAGCGACGACTCGTCTGTCCATCGGCGTGGCTGGGAGAGGATCGTACCAAGCATTTCCCGGAGTGCATCCTTGTCGGCCATAAGGCCCTCGATAAGGGATGATACCCACGTCATAACGCCATCACCGAGCCCTGCACGAGGATCCGAAAGCGACAGATCCGGATCGCCGTAGCGCGCATCCGGATCCACGCTCATCAGGGCCTGCTCAAGGACAGCGCCCAGGATGTCCTGCTCAGAGGGAGCGCGACACCCGATCGAGAAGGTCATGCACTCACCTTCGGCCACGCCAAAGTGGGCAATGCGCGGGGGCAGGTAGAGCATGTCGCCCGGCTCAAGCACCCAGTCCCTGTCCGCTTCAAAGTCCGCCAGGATGGACACATCGATATCCTCAATCAGCCGCTCCTCTTCGACCGGCGTCATATTGATCTGCCACCGCCTGCGCCCATGGCCCTGCAGCAGGAAAACGTCGTAGTTGTCAATGTGCGCACCCACACCGCCGCCGTTGGCGGCATAGCTGATCATGACATCGTCCATGCGCCAGCGGGGCAGAAAGTCCACGGCCCTCAGCATGTCCCGGACGGCGGGTACAAGACGGTCCACTTCTTGAATGAGTAGGGTCCATTGGGACTGCGGCAGCGACGTGAATTCGGCAGCCTCGAAGGGTCCTTCCCGAAGCTCCCAATTGTGCTCGCCCTCATGCTTGATCATGAGGCGTGAGAGCGCATCGTCCCTGCAGGAAAGGCGCAGGAAATCATCCGGCGGCAGTGGGTTCTCGAATCCAGGCCACGCGCCGCGTACAAGAAGGGGTTTCTTTTGCCAGTACTCGTCCAGAAACTGCTGGACGGTCATGGAGCCGAAAAATGAATCAGGAGGAGTCATGGAGATTCAAAAAGAGAGTGTGCTACCCAAAAAGAAGGGTTACAAGGCGAGAAACAGGCCAGATCAGAAGCAGGATCACAAACAGCCAGGCCACCCAGGATAGACCCTTGCTGGCCTCGGGGAATTCGTACCCACAGTACGGACAGGTTTCGGGGTGGTCACTGCGGTCCGACTCAAGGGCGCACGAGGGGCATTCATGCAGTGCCATGTCAGTCCACCCGGATGCTGTCAATCCGCACCGGATCGACCAGGATCTGGGCCTCCACCTCGCCGGACTGGATGCGCCGGACGATATCCATGCCCTTCGTCACACGCCCGAAGGCGGCAAACCCCTGCCCGTCCACGTTGCGCATGCCGCCAAAGTCGAGTGACGGATGCTCCCCAATGGTAAAGAAGAAGGAGTGCGTGGCCGAGTTCGGCCCTCCCCGCGCCATGGAAATGGTGCCATCCACATGCCGTAGACCCGTATCAGAGGTCCGCTCAAGCGGAATGGGATCATAAAAAAGCGAATCCAGATCCAGATTGGCGCCGCCCTGGATGACCTCGATGCGGATCGAGTCCCGTGGCTGGTTGTCCATGCGCACCACGCGGAAGAACTCCCCGCCATCGTAGAGACCACCCTGCACATAACGCAGGAAATTGGCGCTCGTAATCGGTGCCGCCAAGGTGTCGATGGCCACTTCAATCCGGCCCTCGGCGGTGTGGATCGTGACCGGCACCATCGGCTCGGAAGCACAGGCCCAGGACCAGGCAGACAGCATGAGCAAGAGCGGCAGGGCGCGTTTCATACGGGTCGCGTTCAGTTCGAAGCGGGACGGGATGCAGCCTCGTCCAGGAACAGTTGCATCACCCGTCTCCCGACAGAAAGATCCGCCTGGGAAAGGTTGATGGCCATGGCTACGACAACACCCGTCTCGGGGTTCATACTGAGGAGCGTCGTGCCCCCCACCGATCCACCGGTGTGGCCTACAAGGCGGCGGCCCGATGTGTCCTGCGATGTCGTCCAACCAAACCCGTATCCTGTTTCACTGCCGTCGTCCAGCACCTGTGAGGTCATCAGGAAATCGAGTGCTTCCTGTGGCAGGAATCCCGGCGTGCGGTGCGCTTCTGCAAAACGGATCATGTCCTCGGGTGTGGACAGGAATCCTCCACCGGCCCACTTGTAGCTGTTGTCCACGTACGGCGCTTCGACGGGCATGCCCTCATCCGAGCGGACGTAAAAGGAGACGCGACCCGCGATCTCGTCTGTAGCCCAGTCGGCCTCGGTATGGGTCATACCCAGCGGGCCGAATACGTGCTCGTCCATGTAGGACAGAAAAGACTGACCAGAGGCGCCTTCCACCACGGCCGATACCAGATTCCAGCCGTAGGACGAATAGGCATACTCCGTACCTGGCTCGAACAGGAGGGGCGAATCCTTGAAGATCTCCAGGCCGTCATCCACGGTTTCGTAGCGCACGTCCGAGACGTTCTCATTGCCCTCGTAGTGCCGGATGCCGGCAATGTGCCCACCTACCTGGCGAGTGGTAACAGTCCACTCTTTTTCAGGGAAGGCAGGCACATAGGTCTGCACGGGGGCATCCACATCCAGAAGATCTGCCACCATCAATTGTGCTGCTGCAGCGGCAGCATAGGGCTTGGATATGCTGCCCACCCTGAATTTCGATTCCACTGTGACGGGTTCGCCTGTTGCCAGATCGGCATACCCGAATCCTTCGGACCATACAAGGTCTCCATCCACGGAAACGGCAATGGAAAGTCCCGGGTAATTTTCTTTCTGTACTGTCTCGGCAATCCACACCCGAGCGGTGTCCACAGTGGTCTGGAACGAAGGGGTTGCGGCAGTGCGGATCTCCGCGTCCGAACATCCGGTTGCAACCAGTACGATGAGGCCAAGGAGCAGGCTGGACAGGCGAAGGGAGGGATTCATGATACGTCTGATAAGGTGGGCGGGGGGCGCAGAACCCCAATCTACGGATCACGGAGCACCTGCTACCGTACGTACGACCCATGGCCCCATCCGCCGTCGACATAGCACCCAGGATCCGTGTCCCCATACCGCGACGTGAGTGGGAGATGGCATGGAGCAGGCATACGGCCCGCTTCGATGCCGTGGTCGCGCCACACGTGCAGCGGCGCAGCCGCCACGAGGAGGACCCCGTGGCGGATTTCCTTTTTGAGTACTACCGTTTCCGCCCCTCGCATTTGCGGCCATGGCATCCCGGAACCGGTGTGCTGCTCGAGGGCGCCGATCCGGAACGGTTTCGCGATAAAGACGGCTATCGAACCATGGACGGGGGACGCATCCTCCTTCCTACGCCGGAAGTCCTCGGGAAAAACGCCTCGAAATTCCGCTCTGGCACGAAGTGGATATATGATCTGCTGACCGCGACGCAAGATCGGCCAGCGCGTTTCGGCTGCTTCGGGCTGCATGAATGGGCCATGCTCTACCGCACGGACATGACCCGCCACGACAGCGTTCCCCTGCGCGTGGGTCAAGGTGAACTGGCCGATGTCGTGGAATCTGTTGGCCTTCGTTGCACCCATTTCGATGCCTTCCGCTTCTTTACCGAGCCGGCCCGACCGCTGAATCCGGTCCAGTTGACGCGGTTGGGCATGGCAGCGCACGAGCAACCGGGCTGCCTGCACGCCAATATGGACGTCTACCGCTGGGCCTTCAAGCGCTCACCATGGATACCGTCGGAGCTCGTGCTCGATGCTTTCGAATTAGCGCTCGACATCCGGACGCTCGACATGGCGGCCAGCCCGTACGATCTGCGCGACTACGGTCTTGACCCCATGCCGGTGGAGACAGCTGAGGGCCGCGAGGAATTTGGGCGCAAACAGCGCGCGTTCTCAGATCGAGCCTCTGTTCTCCGGGACCGATTGATTACGGCCTACGCCAACCTGCTCGACCAGATGCCCTGACTTCATCCTGTCTTTGCAATTCAGGTGCGCGCTTCGTAACGTCGAATCCTCCCGTTTTGGCTTCAGAGCCCCTTTTCATTCAGGTCTGTTCCCACATGCGCATTCACCCGACCCTTGTGCTCGGCGTGGCCTCTCTCCTGCTCTGCTGTGCCCTGCCGGTTGAGGCGCGTCAGGACGGCTCGCGGGGCAGCCGTAACATGGAATTGATCGGGCACCTTCCCCTCGGCGGCATGCAATCGCCCGAGTCGCCGTCGGCAGGCTTCGAGGCCTTGGGGCGCGGTACAGGGCACCTGGTCATAGAGCAGGAAGCAGGCCGCCCGTTTGTTTTCGTGGCCCGCACGGATGTGGAAGGCGCTGAGATCGTTGCCATCAACATCAACAATCCGAATCGTCCGATCGAAGTTGGGTCGTGGCAACTGCCGGCTGATGACGTCGGTGACCTGACCCTTTTCAGGCACGGCTTCCGTTCCTTTCTGGCTGTCACGCATGCTGACGGGTTGTCTGTCCGAGAGGTGACCGACCCCGATGAAGGCCAGTTTGATGCCGCTGCCGACGCATCCCGTCCGGGAGGCTACCACCACATATTCGCCTACCGCCACTCGAACGGCCGCAGCTACCTGCTGGCCACCGGAGGTGGCCCGATTGACGTGTTCGACATCGACCGATTGCTGGAAGGGGCCTCTGCCCCCATGGCGTCGTACACGCTCCCCGAGTCGGTGGTCAACGTGGACTACGGCTACCACGCCATGACCGCCCAGTGGCACGCCGACTCCGAAACCGATCGTCTCTACGCAGCCGGTGCCGGTGGGTATTACGTGTTCGACATCACCAACCCTGCCGATCCGTCCCTCATTACCGAAGTCAATTCGGCAGCCGTCCAGATTGGCCATGCCGTCTCGGCCACGCCAGACGGAACGCATCTGGTCACGGCAGCCGGATATCGCACGGCGCCCATGCGCATCTTCGACCTGCGCCCTGCCCTCGAGGGCACAGTACCGCGGGTTCGAGTAGCTACGGGTGCCTGGACGGCCGACTGGCGCAACCTGGCCGAGAACCACGAACTGCGTTGGCCCTTCGTGTTCACGGCGGCCATGGACGACGGGCTGCAGGTCTTCAACATGATGAATCCGGTTGAGCCCTACACGGTCGGCTATTACGACACCTGGGATGGCCCGCGCGCTTCGCTTGCCAACGAACGCACGCACCGCAATGGCGCTTGGGACGTGGATGTCCGGAATCACGATGGCCTGATCGCGGTGACGGACGTCAATACCGGTCTCTGGCTGTTCCGCATGGAAGGCTTCGAGGGGTGGGACGGTCGCGGTTGGGGTTTTGCCAACGTGAGCACGGTCCAGGACTGGGACAATGGTCCCACACAATCGACGAGGTGGTAATCATGAAACGACTATCCCTCCTTGTTGCAGCGCTGCTAGCTGCAGTACCTGTAATGGCGCAGATGGGCATCGAACAGCCGCCCCATCCTCCCCCGCCAGGGCAACGTGGCTCGGCCAACATCACGGTGATGTCCCATATTCCACTGGGCGCGGCCGGTACGATTTCAGACATCGAGATCGAGCAAGAGCTTTCCCGACCCTATGCCTACGTGGCGCGCCGTAACGGCGTGGTAGGGTTTGACGTCATCGACCTTAGCGACCCGGACCACGCCAAGGTCATCCACCGCTGGCGCATCGAAAATGAAGAGCTCCACACCGGCGGAGCCATGGATGGGCGGTATTTCAAGCACAATGGCCGCTACTACTACGTGCAGTCCATGCAGCTGGGGCAGTCCGGACCCAACTCGGACGTCGGAGCCATCGTGTTCGATGTAACGGACCTTCCTGGAAGCATGACCGAAGTAGGCCGCGTTCGCCAGTCGGAATCCCCGGGCGGCTTCCACAATATCTATATGTATAGCCACAGCTCGGGTAAGCCGCTGCTCTTTGCCACCTCGGCCGGGTATGCCAAGGTCTTCGACATGGCCCTGTTCGTCGATGGCGATCAGACCGAGATGGACCCGGTGCTGCGCGATGACAACCGCGAACTCGTGGCCCGCGTGCCTGTGCACCAAACCGAAGGCATGTGGTCCCGCGGTTACCACGACTTCATGGTGCAGTATCACCCGGAAAGCGGCCAAGACCGCTTCTACGGGGGTGGCGGCAGCGGCTACTACGTCTATAACGTAACCGATCTGGACAAGCCCGACGTGCTGGCCACCATGGTCGGCGTACCGGGCGTGGCCTGGGGGCACACCTTCACCCCGACGCCGGACGGCAACTTTGCGATCGGTGAAACGGAGTTCCAGTATCAGCCCCTGCGCATCTTCGACCTGCGTCCCGCCCTCGATGGGACGTTGCCCGACAAGAACATCGATCACGCCGTGGGCGCCTGGCACGCCGACTGGAAAAGTATTGCCCACAACCATGAGGTCCGCTGGCCCTATGTCTTCGTGAGCGGCTACCAGACGGGACTCGGGGTCTTCAATATGGTCGACCCGGAAAATCCCTACACCGTCGCCTACTACGACACCTTCAATGGCATCCACAACGACCGCGGCGCGGCCATGGAACGCATGGGCAGCCCCTACACGTGGCAGGTCTATGATGGCGCCTGGGGCGTCGATGTCCGCAATGCCGACGGCTTGATCGTGGTCAGCGACATGACCACCGGTTTCTGGGCCTTCACGATGGAAGGCTTTGACCGGTGGAACGGCGAAGACTGGGGCATGCCCAACGTGTCGAGCGCCCAGAACTGGGAAGGTATGCTCGACGAATGAACCCCGCACATCACCCACCCTTTCTTTCAACCACCCGCACATCTGACATGACTCTGAAACCGGCTTTCCGACTGTTCGCCTTTCTTGCGGCGAGCAGTCTTCTCGCGCCCATCGCGCTGGGACAGGCCACGCCGCTCAAACCCGGATCCGACAACATGGAAGTGCTCGGTCACGTGCCACTCGGCAAGCATTCGAGCGTCACGGATATCGAGCTTGAGCAGGAACTGGATCGACCCTATGCCTATGTCGGTCGCGCCTCCATCGTGGATGGCGGTCCGAAGGGCATGGACGTC
>Ga0181594_10005990_pt1 | contig 10573 bp, 10 predicted proteins | sample 071ome_18_FD_145603 | JGI IMG/M metagenome (GOLD analysis project Ga0181594, IMG submission 145603) | Coastal salt marsh microbial communities from the Groves Creek Marsh, Skidaway Island, Georgia - 071413BT metaG (spades assembly) | ecosystem: Environmental > Aquatic > Marine > Intertidal zone...
ATGCCGAACATATCTTCAATGACGACTTTGTGTGAAAGCCCAATGCCGAGATTAAATCGCCCCTGGCATGCCGCTGCAGTCGTCAGCGCCTGCTGAGCCAGTGCCGCAGGGTGCCGTGGATAGGTGGGGGTGACCGCGGTGCCAAGACGAAGTGTTTTCGTCTCACGACCTATGATCGCAAGCGTGCTAATGGCGTCAACGCCAAAAATGTTGGCCATCCACAAGGAATCAAAGCCCTCCGCTTCAGCTTGCTTTGCGTTGTTGATGACTTCATCAAATGAAGCGTTGGGATCATCGGTGACCGATGCCATAAGACCTATGCGCATATCTCCCCCTAGACAGTTAGCCAAGACGCACATGCTTCTTCAAACAGTGTCGTCTTGTCAATGGAAACGCGATTAAAGCGGTGAAATGTAGGTCTGCTCGCTGCGACAGGAAGTCGGCTGCGAGGGTGCGTTTTGCAAGGTCCTTACGAAAGGACCTTTCGTTTTGCTTTGTCGCCACTGTAAAGTCAGCGCGTAGGCAAGATGATTCGACAGTTGACCGAGGCAGCGGCTTGATCAGCAATCAAAAAACAGGGTTTTTTCATGATGCGGCGCAGGGCGATTATGTGTTGCTCTGGAAGGGTGAGATTGTTGAACGGTTCGCCTCGGTCACCGCGTTTGTGGAAACTCATTTGGCGCTGGTGGCGTCCCTTGAAGCGGAACAGGATAAATTACTTGAATCTTCCTACACGCCCTGGCTAGGAAGCGTCTCCGATGATGCGCATTAGCCCCTCTTGCATTGTGGAGGCAATGAGCTTGCCATCGCGGGTGTAAAAGAGCCCTCGGTTCATTCCGCGCGCGCTGTGACTGACCGGCGACTCTTTGTAGTAGAGAAGCCAATCACAAATATCAAAAGGTGCATGAAACCAAAGCGCATGGTCGAGGCTGGCCATTTGTAGCGTATCTCGGGCAATTCGCTGCCGATGAGGAATAGAAGCCGTGCTTACAAGCCCCATGTCTGAAGCGTAGGCTAGTAGCTGCTGATGCGAATGTGACGCCGTGACTGGGGCTAGGAATCGAACCCAAACGGCTTGATGGTCTCGACCGTCTGGGGGTTGGTCGATGGGGTGTACCGAGCGCAGTTCAAAGGGCCGCTCCCGGGTCATCCATATGGCGCGTTCACCCAAATTGGGTATGCGTGCGGCGACCAGACGGTCCTCTTCAAGGGTTTCCGGCGATGGAAAATCCGCCATAGGCAGCTGATGGGAAAGCCCTTCCTCATTGACTTGAAACGAGGCGTCCATGCTAAAAATGGCTTCGCCGTTTTGAACGCCCTTGACGCGGCGCGTCGTAAAACTCTTCCCATCGCGTATTCGATCGACATGGAATATGACGGGCTGATTCACTCGTCCTGGTCGCAAAAAGTACGCATGAAGTGAATGACACACTCGGTCCTCTTCCACTGTCCTCTGAAGGGCCGATAACGCCTGACCAAGTACCAGACCGCCAAAAAGACGGTCGCCAAGTTGCGTATTGGAATGGGCTCGGAAAATATCTAGGTCGAGCTGCTCGAGACTCAGTTCGCCCAGCAGCTGCTCTGCCAACGCTTTGCTCACTCGGGCAGGTCCACTTGAATTAATCGGTCGGTAATCGTCACGGGGTAGGTGGCAATTGGCTCAAACGCGGGTGGTGCGAGCACTGCGCCGTCGCTTAATCGAAATTCTGCGCCATGATAGGGGCAGGTGATGCAGCCCTCATGCAAGTCGCCCCCCTCCAGACCCAATTCATCGTGGGTGCAAAAATAGTCGATCGCGTAGACCGTGCCATCAAGATGGCATAAGAGTAGGGTTAGATCGTCAAGCTCGACGCGTAACTGCCCGCCCTCGGGCAGTTCATCGAGGCTCGCAAGCGTCATGAGGGCCATGTTTCTTTCCTGGCTAATAGCGAGGCTTTTGCCTTTCCGTGGCGTTATAAGCTGGTTTAGCGAAGATCTGGCAATTGATAGCCGTCGGCTTCCAGTTGCCCACGAATCACTTTCTTGTCGATTTTACCGGTTGACGTCAAAGGAATTTCTTCAACGAACACGACATCATCGGGCAACTGCCACTTGGCAAAAATTTCTGAACAGTGCTCGATAATCAGTTCGCGAGTCACGTTTGCTCCCTCAAAAAGAATGACCAGCGCGACTGGGCGCTCGTCCCACTTGGGGTGGGGTTGAGCTACCACGGCAGCTTGCCGAACACCTTCCAAAGCCACGATATGGTTCTCCAAATCAACCGAAGAGATCCATTCGCCACCGGACTTAATCAGGTCTTTAGAGCGATCGGCAATGATCAAGTATTCCTCTGAATCAATCTTGGCAACATCGCCGGTGACCAGCCAGCCATCATGAAACTTCTCAGGTTGTGGATCGTTATAGTATTCAGAGCAGATCCAGGGCCCCCGGATCAGTAGCTCTCCGACCGCCTCACCGTCATGAGGCAGCGGTTGCCAATTCTCGTCGAAAATTTCGATTTCAAGTCCAGGACTGGCGAGTCCAGCTTTAGCGATGTTTTCGAACTGCTGGTCTTCGCTTAACTTCAAGTGAGAGCGTTTAGCAACTTTCCTAGACAGGGTTCCTAACGGATTGGTCTCTGTCATCCCCCAGCCTTGAATCATCTCGATCCCGTGCTCCTCCCAGTACCAGCGCATCATGGAAACCGGGGGTGCAGAACCGCCACAGGTCAAGCGAGCAAGGTTAGAGGTATCGTATTTATCGGGCTGCGCTTCTAAGACGGCCTTCACTCCTTGCCAAATGGTCGGTACTCCCGCAGAGATAGTCACCTCTTCTTCGGTCATCAGCTGGATGAGCTTTTCCGGGTCCATAAACCGATGGGGCATGACTTGCTTACAGCCAAGCATGGAAGCGGTAAATGGCACTCCCCAGCCCATGGCATGAAACATGGGCACGATGCCGCACACGGCATCCAGTGCTGACATGGCCATGGCATCAGTCATAGCCTGGCTCATCGTGTGCAGGTAGGTAGACCGATTGGTGTACATCACGCCTTTTGGCTTGCCAGTGGTGCCGCTGGTATAGCAGAGGCCCATGGGAGCGTTTTCGTCGATCTCTGGCCAGTCGTACTCGGTGCCCTGGCCAGAAATGAAGTCCTCATAGTCGTCAGTGCTCGCAAAGCTGGTCTCGCCCCCTTCACCGTGACGACAGATGATGATCCGCTCAACCGTGGGCATTTTGTCCACGAGCGGCTCAAGCAATGGCAATAGGTCCTCGTCGGCCACGATCACTTTATCGGCGGCATGATTAATGATGTATTCAAGGTCAGTTGGGCTGAGTCGGATATTCAGCGTGTGTAGTACAGCTCCCATTGAGGGTACTGCTTGGTAAAGCTCAAGATGTCGGTAGTTGTTCCACATGAAGCTGGCAACACGGTCACCCGGCTTAACGCCTGCTCCCGCAAGCGCATGCGCCAGTTGGTTCGCTCTGTCCCAAGTTGCTTTGAGGGTCTGCCTGTGGGTGCCATCGGCGAGCAGGGTGACGACTTCTTCGTTGGGATCAAGCGCGGCCCCTCTGCCTAGGATGCGCGACAGTAAAAGTGGTGTTCGTTGCATCGTCATATGTTTGGTCTCCCTACGATAGTCATGATCAGCGTCTAAACTCGCTTAGTCTTTGCCTTCGCGCTCTCGGTTGCAAAAGCACGAAAACAGGGCTGCGAAGCATACCCAATTTAGCCAGTGAAATTAACTCCTAGCCCTCGGGTCTCGGCTGCGCTTGAACTCGACGAGACGAGCTGACAAAGTCTGGGGTCTTCAAACGTGGGATCAAGCATTGGCAGCGCAAGAGGGACAATCCAAAGGTCTATCAAATTTTGAGACCGTCGCCTACGCCATCCCGGCGATAGGCGCGGGCTATATGAGTCTGCTGATTGGTCTATTCATTATGAAGTTTTCGACCGACGTGCTGCTTATTGCACCTGCTGTGATGGGTACGATTTTCGGTGTATCGAGAGTCTGGGATGCAATCTCTGACCCGTTAATCGGATATTGGAGCGACAGAACCCGATCGAGGCTGGGACGTCGCCGGTTTTGGCTGCTGCTGTCATTGTTACCGTTGGCGCTGACTTTCGTCATGGTGTTTTCGCCCCCCATGACGCTCACTGGAAATTTGCTCATCGCCTGGATGGCGATTGGCGTGATCGGCTTTTACTCAGCAGTCACGTTACTCATCGTTCCGCATTTATCGCTCGGTGCAGAGATGACCTCTGATTATCACGAGCGATCTCGGTTGTATGGCTTTCGTCATGCGGCTTATACCGTCGGATCCATTATTGCGCTGGCCAGTATGCAAGTGCTTATCAACGCCGAACAGGAATCGCCCGAGGCTGTCCGAACCACTGCTTTTCACTTGTCCGTCGTTGCGGGCCTCGTGAGTGCCGTGCTTGTTGGCCTCGCTGTGGTGGTCCTCCGCGAGCGAGATGACTATCAGGACCGACCCCCAAGAGCACCTCTTGAGGCGTTTAAGGATGTCTGGGCGAATCCGCACGCGCGGTTGGTCGTGATTGTCACTTTTATTGAAAACATTGGGAGTGCGGTGATTGCGCTGCTTACGCTCTACGTGTGCCAGTATGTGGTGGGTAGACCCAGTTTGGCGCCACTCATCATCCTCACGTACATGGTGCCTTCCTCGTTGTCTGTGCCGCTATGGATTCCGCTCTCTAGGAAAGTTGGGAAAATACGGCTATGGATGTTCTCGATGATGCTGACGGGGTTATCGTTTGGCGGCATGTTTGCCTTACCGTTTTTGCCCACGGTCGAGATTAAGACGCTGGTCATTTTTGTGCTCGCCTTTTTCGCTGGACTGTCTGCAGGCTGCGGCGGCACGATTGCTCCCTCGGTTCAAGGCGATATCGTCGACTACGATGAAATGGTGACGGGGGAGCGAAAAGAGGGGTCTTATTTCGCTGCTTTCAATTTTGTTCAAAAAAGTGCCACGGGGGTGATGATTCTCATTACCGGCTGGGTGCTTCAAGTGGCGGGCTTTGTACCCAACGTTGAACAAACACAGTTGGTTCAAATCAGTATGGTGACGCTCTACGGGCTATCACCGCTTATTTGCTACACCATTGGCACCATCTTGTTTTCTCGATTCTCGCTGGATGCAACAGAGCATCAACGCATTCGCTCGGTAATCAGCGAGCGGCAGGAGGCTTAACGTGGTTATCGCTCCACGGTGTGAGCGCTGCCAGTTGGCGTGTGGTCGCCAATAGCTCGCCTGAAGCGGACCAGATGCGTCCGGTTTCCTCAACAAACCCGTCAGTGCTAAACGGCGCTTCGAAAACCATCAGGCAAAAGTCAGTTGAATCGGAATCCGGTACTGCACCATGGAAGTACACCGTGTGCTCGAGCGTAGGGCAATGAAAAGACAGGTCTAATTGCTTGGTGGTTAGGCTTGGATACCAAGCATCGGAGAGCGTGGTGATTCCAAGCTCGTCTAGCGGTCTTCTATCTTTGAATCGAATCCACCCACCTGACAGTGCTCGGTCTGATTGATGAGGGTGGACGGCTCCGAGCACGGTGCACTGCTCAAATTGCGCCCGAAAGGGGACGTACCATGGATGATCTGGCGACATCTATTGCTCGCTTGGCACTTGATCGGGAGGGGCAACTTCTGGCATCGATTGATCGCGAAAATCGACCGGCATTCTGGCCTTACCAAAATACGCGGATCCAAGGGCAATGATGACGCCTTCTTGCTCGAGACGGGCCGTGAGTTGGGCAAGGCGCTTCGTTTTTTTCTCGCAGCGAACGGTAAGGGACGCAGCCCCGGGAATAGAAGGACTAAGGAATTGGATCGTCAGGCTACGGGCATAGAGGACTTGATCAGATTCCGTGTGGTCCAAGTGGAGTGTTGTGCTCATGCTTTTTTGGAGGATCGCCGCAATGTACCCGCCATTCGGCCCCACGATCACTCGCCAATCTGGCTTGATCTCGACAGTAAAGACCCTAATCGCTTCGCTCGAAGGTTGAGTCGCCGCTTGGACGAGTTCGGTGTCTTGGTCCAGTTGATAGGGTCAGTCGTGAGTGCCAGTCACGGCTTGGCTTCCGCTGCTGAGAGTAAGCGTGCTTGGGCGCGCTTAAATTGGTAAAGCGACTCTGCAGTAAAAAGAGCCAGCGCGACCCAGACGCAGCTAAAACTTACGAGTTGAATCACAGAGAAAGGTTCGCCAAAGACAAAGATCGCGAGCAGCAGCGACAGCGTGGGGGCGAGGTATTGGAACAGGCCGGCGATGACGAGCGGCAACCGTATGACGGCGGCTGCAAAGCACATCAGTGGCACTGAGGTTATCGCACCGCCTGCAATGAGCAGTACATCGAGGGACACATCAGACTGACCGAAGGATAAGGCATCTGTTTGACTTAGGTAGAGGAGGTAGCCGAGTGCAATGGGTAATACGAGCAGCGTTTCTAGCGTTAAGCCTGCGACCGCGGGCAGGTTGACTTGCTTTCTAATTAGACCATAGAACCCAAAACTAAAAGCAAGGGTAAGCGAGATGATGGGCAGTTCACCTAGATCGATGACTTGAATGCTGACCCCTGAAAACGCGATGACTAGCGCGAGCCACTGCACTGGACGGAGCGTTTCTTTGAGGAAGATGAGCCCTAAGAAGACGCTCACAAGTGGGTTAATGAAGTAGCCCAGTGAAGTGGCAATGACTTGCCCTTGGGTGACTGCTGTTACAAAAACCAACCAATTAATCGACAGCAGAATAGCGGTTCCAAAGAGAATGACCAGCTGGCGCCTGCCAACATTTAAGGATCCCATTTGTCGCGTAACCGCGAGAACGGCAAGCAGCAGGACGACGGACCAGACGACGCGGTGAGCGATGATCTCGAACGGAGGAACTTCGCCCACTGCGCGAAAATAGATGGGTGCCAAGCCCCAGATGGTATAGGCGGTAAGGGCGAAGTAGCCCCCAGCCAGTGCGCGCGGTTCGATACCGGTCAGCATGTCATTGGGTGCGCTTAATCGCTGGCGTGATGCAAGCGCTAAAAGGTTTCATGGAGGAAGATGCTCGACTTGTCACGGGACAATCAAGAGGTCGCCAGACGCTCGAACCGGTCTCGACAGGCGTCGTCTGAGTAATTGTGCAGACTCATTCTCTTCGAGCATCCTCTCAGCCATGGCATTGAAAGGAGGGCGGCAGGGATCGGCAACAATGCACGTGGCACGCCCCAATTTCTTGGCGCGCTTGATCAGACGGTAGACGTCCATCGCGAGCTCATCCCAAAAGCAGATGTCAGCACCTAAAATCAGATCGAACTCAGCGAGATCTTTTGCAGAGAGTTGGGCAAAGGTTTTCTTTTGGAACTGCATGGTGGCTTCGTTAATCTCTGCATGCAGGTGTAGGTAGGGGCCCACAGCAGCGTCTGCGTCGATGCCCGTGACGCGGGCCCCGAACTGTTTGGCACAAAAAATACCAAGCAGTCCCCAGCCACAGCCAATTTCAAGGACCTTGACCCCGTTTTTTGGGGGGTGCTTTTTGAGATGTTGCATGATCAAAAAGCTGGAATTCCAAAATTTGTTGCCATGAATAGCTGCATCATGGCCCTCTCGCTTTAGTTTTCGAATCCTAGGGTGGGATGAGTTAAGGATCTTTAAGCCTAACGCTTGTCGATAGGTTGGGCCCGCCATAAAAAACACCATGAAAGAGGGTTAAGAGAATCGGTCAGCAGAATAGCGGATGAGGGAGACGATGCAAGCCAATAATGACAAGCTGTTTCGATTTGCCGCTTCGGCAAGCCGCTTTAATGAGCTGTTTTGATGAACTGTTTTGATGAACTGTTTTGATGAGCTTGGCATGGATCCTTTGAGCACAACTGGGAGGCTAACAGGGGTCTCAAATTCGGCGCTCATGTGCAGCGCTTTTCTACGCATCGAGCGATGTGTCATGGCAGCCTAGGCTCTAAACCCCAAAGCCCCAAAGCCCCAAAGCCCCAAAGCCCAGGAGCGCCCACTGACTGTCGAGCCCATTAAACTGTCGAGCCCAGTAATCGGCCCAGCAGAAATGGCTGAGTGAGTGCCAGGAGAGGAATAAGGGCGGGATAGCACCGTCCTTTGGCGGCGAGTTCGGCTAGCGATTCAGCACGGGTTCAGTCATCTCGGTTAAGCTACAGCTACGTTGTAGATGATCCCAGTGATTGCAGCTGCTGAGCAGGGAGTCGACACACCCATGGCTGCAAAGGGTGATCCGCAGGACTAAAACCGCATTTGAGAGAGAAAGACCATGGTCAATCGAAGCCACTCCTGGATACGCCGGCGCGCACCCTTGCTAATGCTTGCGATCGCCTTCTACTCCATAGGAACCGTTGCCAACGAAAATGAAACGATCTCCAGCCTGACCTTATACCATGATGAGGCAAAGCTCGATGTGACGGTGACAGGGGTGTTTGATCAGAGCGGAATGGCAGAAGCGACCGTGATTGAAACCATCCGCCCAGATTCGCTCAGCGTGATAGATCCTTCAGGCCTCGCGTTGGCGCACCGAATCAATCTCTCGGAAGGTGCGGGTGACTCGGTGCTAGGAACGCTAAAAGGGCAGTCTGCCCGGCTCAATCAGCGTTCAAAGCTCTTTAGCGAAATAGATGTTGAAGACAATGAGGGCACCATTGTTCAAGACCAACCGATTCTGTTTCAGCGGGGGAACGAGATTTTTCAAGTCATGTTGGATGAACTGGTGTTTGAAGTAGGTTCACGCCAGCCCGTGGCCAATCTTGAGATCAGCGGTGGGGTCCCAGACGCGCCCTTTAGCTTGGGGCTTCAGTATGAATTGTCGGGGCTTAGCTGGCGTGCGATTTACAAGCTCTTTTTCGATCCCGTCCATGGCAAAGCTGAACTTCAAACGCGAGCACTGGTTAGCAATCAGACGCCGTCCCCCCTGGTCGTTAGTGAGATGCACCTGGTTGCAGGGGCGCCTAAACGGCTGCGAGCGCATGAACCAATGCCCATGCGGGCTCGCGGCATGCTAATGGCCGAGATGTCGGCAGATGAAGGGCTGAATTCGAACATGGAACAGAGTGAGGCAGCGATGTTTCATCGCTTTACCTACGCGGAAGCCGTCAGCTTAGCGCCCGGTGACAGGCTCAGCTTACCGCTTCAAATCCATCAGAATCTGCCTGCGGTGATGAGTTACCAGTCGGATCATCGACTGAACGTCTACGGAAGGGACGCAACCCGTCAGATTGAGCAACCCTTGAGGAGCGTATTGACCGTCGACTTAACGAATGCCAAGGCATCGAAGAGCAAGCAGGATATCGTGCTCCCAGAGGGCTTGGTGTCTGCTTATGCGACCGATAAGCACGGGACAACGCTGCTTGGCGAGGATCAGATTCAGGCGAGTCGTGCACCCAGTGACGTATCGCTCACCTTGGGGGATGCGTTTGACCTGTCGATTGAGCGGTCGCAAGTCAATTACAGGCGACTCTCGGACCGCGTCGTTGAGATTGAGATGGCGCTCCGTCTGACGAATCGTGGTCAGAACCCAGCCGCGATTGAAGTCATCGAGCGTATCCCAGGCGATTGGCGTCTCCTTAACGTGACCAGCGGCGGCGAAAAGCGAGATGCGGGCGACCTAGTGTTTAACCTATCCCTAGATGGGGACGACAGCACGGTGCTCAGCTATCGAGTGAACGTTCGCCTATAGCTGCGGGAACCTTGCTGGCAGCAAACCCCGGATAAGGCATTGATCCAATATAATGGCGAGCGCGCTGCGTGTCTTGATCGGCTCGAGACCGCGTGTTCTGGATTGAGCGTCAGCAAGGAAAGTACTCATGAGTGGACAGGTCTCTTGGCAGGCCCGATTCGAATCTGCCCGATCAAACCGGCTGTTTGAACTCTTTATTATTCTCGTCATTATTGCGTCAGCGTTACTCGTTGGCGTGAAAACCTACCAGTTGCCTAGCTGGGTCAAACCGGTCATCGACGGCCTCGATTTGCTGATCACGCTGATTTTTTTGGTTGAAATCAGCATTCGGTTTCTGGGCGAACCTCAAAAAAGGGCATTTTTCCGTAATGGTTGGAATGTCTTCGATACGCTTATCGTATTGATTAGCCTGATTCCCATCGACGACACAGATTCTGCACTGGTAGCGCGCTTGGTTCGCGTGTTTCGTGTCCTAAGAATGGTTAGCATCATCCCGGAATTGAGAATGCTGCTTAATTCGCTAATCACCGCGCTTCCAAGACTGGGGTACGTGGCCGCGCTCATCTTTATTATCTTCTACATCTACGCGGCTGCAGGCAGCCTATTTTTCGAGCGGATCAATCCTGCGCTTTGGGGCAATATCGCGGTTGCTATGCTAACCCTATTCCGGGTGATGACCTTTGAAGATTGGACTGACGTGATGTACGAGACCATGGCGGTTTACCCCTGGTCTTGAGCCTTCTATCTGACCTTTATATTTCTGACGACCTTTGCTTTCTTGAACATGGTGATTGGCATTGTGGTCAATGTGCTCGAAGAGGAGCAGGCAAAGCTGGACACCGAGGATCCTGATCGTACGTCGCTCGCCAACTTAAAGGACGAGCTAGCCGA